>Ga0208544_10000064_pt1 | contig 75600 bp, 53 predicted proteins | sample DEB08_DNA_9_FD_184526 | JGI IMG/M metagenome (GOLD analysis project Ga0208544, IMG submission 184526) | Aqueous microbial communities from the Delaware River and Bay under freshwater to marine salinity gradient to study organic matter... | ecosystem: Environmental > Aquatic > Marine > Coastal ...
CACGCTGGCTGGTCCGTTGACATCAGCAGGATCAAAACCACCGAGGGGGTCGATAGCTGCTTCGAAGTCACAGTAGATGGCATCCAGGGCCGGATCGAACACGGGGTTCGGGTAGGCACAGGTGTTGCCGATGGTCAAATTCAGCCCACGGGGCTGGTTGTTTTCAAATAGATCGATCGTGATCGTGTAACCGATATCATCCGGATGGTTGAAGGAGATGCTGTAGACCCCTGCGTTGTAGGTCAGTGCATCACCTACCGCTACATCGGTGGCATTGGTAACGGCCGTCACGCGGAAGTCATAACCAGCCGGAAGGGCTGCCGCGCCAACTGGCGCAGTAATGGAAACCGTTTCACCAAAGGTGCCGTCGTTGGGGTTGGTATACACACCCGTAGCGGCATTGTAGGTGATCGGCGACGCATCGTCGTTACAAGAACAAGGATCGGTGATGGTAATCTGGCAATCGACCACCGTAACCGTAACGGCGGTAGAAGTACTGCTTTCGCAACCCGTTTCCGGATCGAAGGCTCGCACGTAGATGGTCTCCGGCGTGTTCTCCAGACTCGTTTCCGGATCGTAGGAAGCTGCGTTACCGGCCAGGAGGGTATTGCCCTCCGCGTCGGCGTAGAAATTGTAAGCCGTAGCAGGTTCTTGTGCTGTGGCGTTGAAGACGTGGCTACCCAGCCCTTCGGCGCTGTCCTGAGGAAGGACGTCGTATTCAACCGAAGGATCAAAGGCGCCGGTGCCATCGTTGCCGGTACTCACCGTGCTCTTGCGCACCAGCGTACGGTTGAGGGTGGTAACCCCCATGCCGCCAAACCAGGCAGAACCCGGATCGAAGCCAATTTGGCCAATGGCATCCACCACCGCACCACCCGTCAGGATGGCTACGGCATCATCGCCATTGAAATTCATCGTAGCGTTGTTGGTGATATCAGCCATGGCAACCAGGCTAAAATCGCCACCACCATTACAGATGACATATACATCACCGTCAGCCAACATCGTATTGGGCAGCATAAACATCGCGCTTGGCATGGCCGCGCCATTGCTGTAAAGCGCAACCGTATAAGCGCTCAGGTTGACCGCAGCACCCGTGCCATTGAAAATTTCAATGCACTTGTTCAGTCCACCTCCTTCGATGTACTGGCTGATGAGCAGGTCGGTGGCGTTGGTCATAACGGTCACCTGGCCGGAAGTAGGTGTGATGAGGGTTGAACCACCGTCACAAACCGTGATGTCTTCCTCTTCACCGATCGTGGGCAGCGGATTAACGGTTACCGTCGTACAGGCATAGGGCTGGCAGGCAGCGTCGCCCATAGCCGTAGGATCCAGGATCGCACAGATCGTGTAGGTGCCCGCACCTAGGTCGGCGCCTACACCGGTAAGCATGGCCATCTGGTCGGGATCAACACCGGTAAAGTCGGCGTTCATCACCATGCCGAGGCTTGTGCCACCCGTGTAAGGGTCGGCGGGCGCGGCACCGGTGAAGTAGACAAAGTCTACGCTAAAGTCGGTCTCCAGGTTCATTGCTGCGGCGAAGCCACTCAGGCCACTTACCGTCAGGTCAAACGTACCACCGAGGCAAACGGCAGGTACATCAGCCGTCATCCCGATCACCGGACACTCGAAGCAGGCTTCTTCTGTGAAGGTGGTACTGGCCGAACACATTTGCGGAACCGAACCGGCCGTAGCACAAGCCGTACCCGCAAAGGAGATATTGTCGAAATAGATGTATTCAGCCGCTGCATTGGATTCGAAATAAACCATCAGCGTAGCAGCGGTGTGCCCCGTAATGGTAGCCGACAAGGTCATCCAACTGCCCTCAATGTTGAGGTCGTCGATGTCCAGGCCGCGGGTATCCAACAAGGTCTGGATAGATTCATCTTCAAAGGCTAAATACACAAAGATGGCATCCGCAGGATTGGTGGTTTCCCAGCCGGTTTCGCCTACGAAAAAGTCCATGGTGAATTCCACCGATTCACATACGGAAACGTCAACCGACTCAAAGGTCAATTCCACGGCCCCGTCGGTATCGCTGAGCTGGTAGCCCTGGGCGCCATCGGTATAAGCACCTACATCGCCCGTGAAACCGGAGAAACCGGTGAAGTCGCCGTCCGACAAGCCATCGGCATTGCCATTGGAGATAAAGACGGCATCTACGCCCAGTTCCGTACCGTCGCCAGTGAAATCCACTTCTGACTGGCCGGGGTTGTTGACCAGGTCGTGGCTGGTCATTCCGTCTTGCGTATCCGTATACTGCGCACCGGTAGCACCATTCTCAAAGCTGGTGGCACCGATGATGCGGTTTTCCAAAACAGTTTCGAAGCCATCGGTTACGTCGCCGTCTTTGACCACGATCAGTAGTTCTTCGGTATTGCGGGGGTCGCCGGCACCGGCAATGGTGACGCAGTATTGATCACTGCCGTCGCCAGCACTCGTCGAGTACATGAAGGGACCAAAGGTGGTCTCTCCAATGTTGACGGTGAACATGTCGCTGGTACCCAGGTTGACCGCCGAGAAGCAAACTTCCAGGTTGTAGCTGAAGGCATCCACACAGGTCTGTACGGCGCTCACTTCAAAGAGTTCGCGGATGGTCACCACCACTTCCGTAGCCGGGCTCTCGCAGTCGGCTACTAGCGATTGCGTGACGTAGAAGCTGGTCGTACCAGCGACTGAAGTGGCCGGGGTAGGTGCGCCCGGCAGTGCCGTGCCACCATTATTTGGGTCACCATCGTACCAGGTGAAGGTAGCTCCGTTTTCGCCAGTGGCGGTAAGGGGAGCTGCCAGGGCGCCAGCACAGTAGGTTACATTATCGGCAATGGGTGCGGCGGGCGGTACGCATACCGATACACTGCAAGACCCTGGATCCGTAATGGTCACCATGAAGACGCACGAAGGGTCGGTATCATCGGTGATCGTTACCACCACATCACCCGCACCGGCTGAACCCGGATTGAGGGTAAAGGTGGTCGGTGCGCCGTAGGTGCCGGAACCTGCCATAATGGTACCTGCGCTGACACTGACGAGATAGTCGGTACCATTCCCGCTGGCCACAGGGTCAAGGGTAAAGGTGATGAAATCATCAGCGGCATCTGCGGGGTTCTGCCCGGTATTACAAGTTACGTCGGCCAGGCCAGCGTCGGTGATGGCACAGATGGCTTGCGCCAGGCTACTGCAACCACCCAAATTCAGGTCGTCAATACGCCAGTTGGCGGTATTGGCGCCCGGGCTACCGGTTCCGTTGGATCCGTAAATGCGAATAACCAGCGGCGTGCCGGTTCCACTGGCTACGGATAAGCCAGTGTTGGTTTTTAAAGCCCACGAGGAGTTGTTGGCAATGGCACCCGATGCTACATCAGCAGCAAAGTTGTCGGCGCTGGTGCGGATGCTGTACAATTGCGGCGCCGTGCTCGTGGAGCGGGTGCCAAAATTGATACCATCCAGGGTGAACACGTAACCCATTGCGGGGGTCACGGTCACCTCAAAGTAGGTGCTGGTAGCCGTATTCAAGGCACCTACGAAGGCGGCGGCACCCGCATTGGAGGTTCCACTAGCTTCAGTATAACCCGAAGAAGCACTCGTGGTGGTAAGCAGGGTGGTGGTGCCGTTGTTGTTGCCACGGCCAATTACCGAAATTACGGCATTGGGCACCGTATTGGTGGTAGCCGCATCGGTGGTCATGTTCCAGTAAGCGATGCCACAGCGGTTGACCATCACGGGCGTACCTGCACACAGGCAATCCATGTCGTAGACATCATTCTCGGTATTGGGGTTGCCATCGTCGCAGGATGAGCCAGGCAGGGTAGTACCGCCGGGTACGCCGACACAATCCAGCGGAAGGGGCGTGCCAGCACACATACAATTCATGTCGTAGACATCATTCGCGGTTCCGGGGTTGCCATCATCACAGGAGGAGCCGGGCAGGGTAGTACCGCCGGGTACGCCGACACAATCCAGCGGAAGGGGCGTGCCAGCACACATGCAATTCATGTCGTAGACATCATTCGCAGTTCCGGGGTTGCCATCATCACAGGAAGAGCCGGGTAGGGTGGTACCGCCGGGTACGCCTACGCAATCCAGGGGTTGGCCTGCACACATACAATTCATGTCGTAGACATCATTGCCGGTATTGGGGTTGCCATCATCGCAGGAGGAGCCGGGGAGGGTTGTGCCGCCAGGTACACCCACACAATCCAGGGGTTGGCCTACACAATTACAGTTGGCATCCACTGTGTCGTTGCCGGTATTGGCGTTGCCGTCGTCGCAGGCATCCCCAATATTGAGGCCCAGCATGGGGCAGTCCACAGGGAGGGTCACGTTAATTCGGTAGTCTTCAATCTGACCAAAGGAGCCTCCTACACAAGGATTCGTGGGCGAGGAGTTGAAATTCTTAATGATTCGCATCCGCGTGCTCCCTGCCAGGGCGGTGCCCGGCACGGTAATTGAAATGGTGGCTTGCAACACACAGTTGGTATTTCGGAAAGAACCAATTGGCACGGTCGTTTCGAAGATACCATCCTGGTTCCAGTCGAAAAAGGCTGTAAAAAAATTGAGAAAATCACCATCGGTGTTACCCGATACCACAATTGGGTAAGCCTGCCCGGCTACCACACTACCGGGGGTGCCAGCAGTGAAGTTTTCGTAGGCGGGGCTACAGCCTACTGCACTACAGGTCGCGTTGTTGATACCCGCAAACTGCACCAGGCAGATGGGTTCTACGGTAGTAAACGTAGCGGTGCAGTAGCAATTGTTCGGTGCTTCCATAGGAACCGCCAGCACACTGCTCGAAGCAGAGGTGCCCGTTCCGGTTGCACAAGATACCTGGGAATAGTACCAGCTCGCCTGGGTTTGGCTGGTGGCAAAGGTAGGCGTACTGGCACCTACGGGGGTCCAGGGGCCGGTAGCGCTGGTCGTACTTACAAACCATTGGTAGCTGACCCCGGTGCCAGTAGTGGCATTGGCCAGCGAAAGCGTGAAGCTAACACCAGAACAGGCCGCCGGAACAGTGGCCAAAGTAGCGCCGGGGTTGGGGATGCCGCTACATGGTGGTGGTGGGTCAAATTGATAGCCCGCGCCACTACCGGGCCAGGCCGTAGCCGTAAGGGTAGAATTGGTCAGGCCATTCAGGGCGTTGATGTAGCGTCCGGTACCGCCTGTTGCGTCTTCAATGGCAATGCTTCTGCCCGTGGAGATGGTACCCGTAGTGGCGCCGTATAAGATGGTAACCCGGCCAGGAGTGGCCGAGGCTGGTCCGTCGAGTACCACCTGGTAATTGATGGAGTTGGCGGCACTGGAGCTACCGCCACCTGAGCCAGATGCATTGGTCCATTGGAACACAAAGCGGTTGCCGGTGGCATCGGCGCCCCACTGCATGGAACCGGCGCCATTGGGCGTTGTGGTGCCAAAGTTGGCGTTGCCGTCGCCGTGCCACGCGTGGATGGCGCGGTTCACAGTAGTGGTGGTAAAAGCATTGCCTGGTGTCAGGTCATTGGTAAGCTGATCTGCGCCAAAGGAAAGCCAGCCATTGGTGCCCATCACCGCCTGGGTATAGGCCACCCCATCGTAGGTGAAGGTAAAGGGGAGTACAATGCCAGCCTGGCGCCCATCATCAGTAGAACCTGTAAAAGCAGGTGCTGCCGGAAGGGTAGTGCTGGTGCGAATGACAGGAGCCGGCATGGTTACAAAACTTTGGCCAGCCAGAACAGTTCTGGAGTAGTTGCCAATGGTTTGTCCGATTCCGTTTTGTCCGCAACAGAGGAAGGCTGCCAGGAGGAGGAGGGGGAGCCAATTGCCCAAAGAGGATTTGGACAACAGCGACCACGTCCCTGAGGACGAGAGTATAGGTCTTTTCACGACGCTAGAGGTTTCATGAGAAAATAACTTGCTAAAAAAAAAACGTCCAATTCATCCACTTCCCGAAGACAACGGTGGGGTACAATCCAGTGAGTTAACCAGTGTCCGATAGAGAAAGGGAAAGAAAAAGACGCTTATAGTGCACAAGGTAATAATAATGTGATAGACAATGGAGGAGGTAAGATGGAATTTCATAAAAAATTAATACAGAAACGGTCCTGATTAGTAGTAAGTTAAGTCAGGACCGTTCTACTGGTGGAAGGTAGTCGCGTCCGAAGACTTGCCTTTAGGATATCATTAAAGAAATTAGTCTTTTTTTCTAAAGACTTGTATGGGCGCATTGTTGTTGGCCACCACCACCAGCGGTTCGTTGCTGGCCGTTTTCAGCAGTTGCAGGCCCCGAACTTCGCGGGTGGCCCAGAAGCCCGTATTCCTATTTTCCTGGGGGGTAAAATGGCCTTTGCCGTCGCCCGTCAGCAGGAGGCCGTTGAAGGCATCGCAGCGGGCCGTTTCTACTTCCATGCCGTAGTCGTTGCCCGCGAAGAGGAGATCCTGGTGGCCATCCGCATTAAAATCACCGGCGACCATACAGTTAACGGGGGCCGTTTGTGCTTCGGCGGGTAGCGGCTGGGCGGTAAAGCGCCCGTTTCCGGTGTTTTCAAAATAGGTACTCCGCAAGGTCTTTGCTTCGTAGGTTTTGCTTTGGCGCAGGAGGGCGGCCGGAAATAAATCTTCAATGGTGGCGGTGGCGTAGGTCGCGTAGCGGATAAACGTCTTCTTCAGTCCGGGCAATTGTTTGAGCAGCAGGTCTTTTTGCGCCCACGGATACTGCTTCCCATTTTCGTAATGGGTGAGGATCGGGTCGAGGGAGCCATTGTCGTCAAAATCCCTTACAAACAGGCGCAGGGGTTCCGCGACGGTAGCCTGCAGGCGGGTATTGAGGCCGAGGTTGCCGGCCACCAGATCCAGGTCGCCGTCGTTATCCATGTCTTTGACCAGGAGGGAGTTCCACCAGCCGTTGGTTTGGTTCAGCCCGAAGGCGGCGGTGGCGTCCTGGTACTGGCCGTTGCGGTAAGCAAAAACTGTCACGGGCAGCCATTCGCCGGTGACGATCATTTCGGCCGTCCCGTTGCCGTTGAGGTCGGCAAACTGAATAGCCGTGAGCATCCCGTACTGGTGGAGGCCGGGCGCCACCTGCGCCGTTACATCCGTAAAGGCGCCCTGGTTGTTTTGCAGGACGTAGCTGAGCGGCGCGGTGGGGTAGGCGCCGGCCACCACGCGGCCACCAATGAAGAGGTCGGCGTCGCCATCCTGGTCGTAATCGAAAGCAGTGACGCAAGCCCCGCTGTCGCGGTTTTTGGGCAGGGACTGGTTGCTTTTCAGGAAGTTGCCGCTCCCGTCGTTGAGGTAGAGCCGGCTTTGGTAGAGGTCGGTACCGGGCGAATTGACGTTGCCTCCGCTGACGACGTAGAGGTCGAGGTCCTGATCGCCGTCGGCGTCGAAGAAGGTGGCGCCCGTGTCTTCGTAGTTTTGGTCAGCGGCCCAGGTCGCGGCAGCTGCGGGGCGGAAGGTGCCCGTCGGGGTTTGTACGAACAAAGCGCCCGGCTGTCCGGTGGCGCCCCCCACGTAAAAATCATCGAGGCCATCGCCGTTGACGTCTCCGCTCACCAGGCAGGGCCCTTGGGTGGAGAGGTTGTGCGGCAGCAGGAATTCCCGGTCGTAATCCAGAAATACATTTTCCTGGTGGGTGAAGTTGATCCCCAGTTGGGCGGGCTGCAGTTCGGCAAAGAGCGGGCTGGGTGCTGGGGCCTCTTGCCATTTGCCCTTTTGGGCGTCGGCGTAGCGCACGGTTATCCGCTGGTTGATGGTGGGGTTGTTCAGGGTTTGGATCTTGCCGTCGGGCCAGGCGACCTCCAACGTTTGCACCTGTTGCCGCTGCCCCAGGCCAAAGTGGACGAGGTAGGCCTGCGAGGCAAAGAAGCCCCGGCTGGGCGTCAGCTCCTGGTACTGCATACTTCCGTCGGCCAGCGTAATCCGCGCGGCAGCACCGATGGCAAAAGGATTGGCCGGGCTACCGGAAAACGTGACCTGGAGGTAGTTGTTGGCCGCGCGTTGGCGCGCCTGGTTGTCGTAGATGCCAGCGGGTTCCCGCAGGTTGTTGACGATGAGCTCGAGGTCGCCGTCGCCGTCCAGGTCGGCAAAAACGCCGCCGTTGGAGAAGGTTTTGTCGCCGAAGCCCCAGGCGACAGAAACGTCTTCGAAGGTCAGGTCACCCCGGTTGCGGTAGAGGTAGTTGTGAACGGGTACCGAAGGAATCTTCTCGATCAGGCCATTGATGTCTCCCTTAAATTGCCCGCCGGCTTTCATGACCGAGTCGAGGGTGAAGTTGATGTAGTCATTGTTGGTAAATTCGCGCAGGATGCCATTGCTCATGAAGATATCTTTCCAACCGTCGTTGTCATAATCCATGGCCAGGGGGCCCCACGTCCAGTCGGTAGCGGAAATACCCGCCATCACCCCAATGTCAGAAAAATCCCGGCCATTGTTGAGTTGCAGCATGTTGCGCATAATCTGGTGGCCGTAGCCGTACTTCAGCAGGGTGTTGTAACGGTCGCTCATCATGGTCGTGGCCAGGCTTTTCCGGCGGGCGTTCGCCTCTGGCAACATGTCCATCGCCAGCAGATCCTGCCGGCCATCGTTGTTGAGATCCGCAAAGTCGGTTCCCATGGTGAACTGGGAAGTATGGCGGAAGTAATCGTTGATCTTGTTGGTGAAGGTTCCGTTTTTGTTGTTGAGGTAGAAGAAGTCGGGTTCGATGAAGTCATTGCCGACGTAAATATCCGGATAGCCATCCCGGTTGATGTCACTGACGGTGCAGCTGAGGCCAAAGGCGCGGTTGACAATGCCCGCGGCGGTGCTCACGTCGGTAAAGGTGTTATTGCCGTTGTTGCGGAAGAGCTGGTCCGATTCGAAAGGTTGTTCGGGAGTGGTGGAGCGGATTGGTTTGCCGTTTACTTCCTCCAGCCGCATTTGGGAGGTGGTGTTGAAATTTTCGGGGTGGTTGAGGAGGTACATATCCAGGTCGCCATCCAGGTCGTAGTCAAAGAAGTTGGCCTGGTTGCTGGGGCTGGTCGAGGCCAGACCGTAGGCCTGGGCACTTTCGGTAAAGGTGAGATTCTGGTTGTTGATAAATAGCAAATTGGCGCGGTCGGCGGTCGTTGCGCCCGTCCGGCAAAGGTAAATGTCGAGGTAGCCATCGGCGTTGACGTCAGCCACGGTGACACCCATTTTTACCCCTTTTTCGGCAGCTACTCCTGCGGTGGCGGTGATGTCTTCAAATTTCATCCCCCCTTTGTTGAGGTATAGTTTGTTCTTTCCAAGGGTAGACACAAAATATAAGTCATCCAATCCATCGTTGTTGAAATCGCCTACGCCCAGGGCGCCGCCATTGTATAAGTAGTTGAAAGTGATGACGTTGAGGTTGTTGTTGTCCTGCACGCCGTTCTGGAACTGAATACCCGTCGCAGCGGGGTCCAGTTTTTGGAACAAGGGCGGATTTTTACGGAGGTCAATTTCCGGTGCCTTTTCAGTTGCTTGTGGTGGGTTACAGGCAGCGAACAGGAGCAGGAGGCTGAAGCAGGCAAATAAAGATGGGTGGTTCGGGAGCATTTGCATAAATGGTATTTTTTAGGCCAGCGATTGCGCAAATATAACAGATTAAATAAGTAGCGGACTTTCCCCCGGTAGCATTATAGCGCTCTCAACGCACAAGATTTTACGGTGGGTATTTTTATTGGCTTTTTTTGCCCGGGTATCGTGGTTTTTTACGGCTTGTGGCGCGTTTTTGTTTTCTTTGTAAAAATTATTTCTGATGAACAAGTTACTTGTAGCCACGGGTGGTGGTGATTGTCCAGGTTTGAATGCGGTGCTTCGCGCACTGGTGAAAGCGGCCAAGACGGCTGGTGATTGGGAAGTGTGGGGCAGCCTGGAGGCGTTCAACGGCCTGCTGGACGACCCCGTTGAGCTGGTGAAACTGACCCCCAAGCGAGTAGCAGGTATCCATGTCAAAGGCGGAACCATCATCAAAACGACCAACCGCGGTAATCCCATCGCTTACCCCATAGAACAACCCGATGGCAGCATTGAACTGGTCGACCGCAGCGAAGAAATGATCGACAAATTACAAGCACTGGGTTTTGCGGCCGTCATCAATATCGGTGGCGATGGCAGCCAGCGTATTTCGCAACATCTTTATGAGCGCGGCTGCCCCATTATTGGCGTGCCGAAGACGATCGACAACGACCTCGGCGCTACGGATTATTCCTTTGGCTTCTCGACGGCCGTACAGATCGCCACCGATTGTTTCGACAAACTGGTCACTACCGCCGAAAGCCATCACCGGGTCATGATTATGGAAGTAATGGGCCGCGACGCCGGCTGGATTGCCCTGCACACTGCGGTGGCAGGTGGCGCCGAAATTTGCCTGATCCCGGAAATTCCCTACAGTGTGGAGAAGATCAAGGCGATGATCGATAAACGTTACCGCAAAGGCAAAGGATTTATGAATATCGTGATAGCGGAGGGCGCTATGGCCATGGATGGCCACGTCTTCGGGGAAAAACCAACCGATATCGGTGACAGCCACCTGAAACTGGGCGGCGTCTGCAACCTCCTGCGCTACCAACTGGAACAAATGGGGTGTATTCCGCAAATCCGGACCACGGTGCTGGGGCACATCCAGCGGGGAGGAACGCCCATTGCCTTCGACCGGATTCTGGCCACGGTCATGGGGGTGAAAGCTTTTTCCATGATCCAACAGGGGCAATTTGGCGAAATGGTGTCTTTCCGCAACAACTCCTTCACCAGTGTGCCGCTGGCCGAGGCTATTTTACACAACAACAATGTAGCGCCTGATCATGCACTGGTGGAGGCTGCCCGGGCCATCGGCATTTCTTTTGGCGACTAATCTTGCAGGAAACCCGAATGTTGGTGCAATGTTTTTACCGTAAGGCGCTAAAAACCGACCGTTTTCTAACCGGCGGTGAGATACGCTGCTGTTATATGCAAGAATATGAGCTTAATTGTGGAAATTTAAGTCATATTTTTTTTGCGAGCGAAAACTACCCAAGTAAAGTATTGTTTTTTGTTTCCAGTTAGATAGAAACCTGCCTTTTAAACGCCCAGTTGTTAAAATGACTTGCTGATACCAAGTCCTTTTTATTCTTTCCCAAGCATATTTACACATCTTGGTTTGCGACAACTTTCCGGTTCAACACTGGCCTGGCAAAGCAGTCAAATTATTGTGCCAATCCAGGCCCTTGATTGATGCCATTGCTATGGCGTTAGCTGGAAGAATGTGCTTTGTCTGTAAAGCTTTGTATTACTGTGCTGATCAGTTTTGTAAAGTACCACCGTGTTGGTGGTCTTGTTATACCCCCTTGTAATGCAAACAAAACAGCGTATCACAACCGGGAAAGGTTTAATGAATTTCATGTTAGGAAAACATGACCTCTCCCTGAAAGAAAGAACACTGCAGTTTAATGCTTTTCTGACCGAATTGAAACGGGACGAGCATTATTCCTACCAGCGCGTTTGTCTTTCCCCCATGGATCGGGAAGTAATGATTCTCGATTCTTTTACCCGGCGAGCTAAGCCCATGCTGATGTTCGCTTCCAACAACTACCTGGGTTTGGGCAACCACCCCTATGTGAAAAAGGCGGTTCAGGATATTGTCAATACCTACGGCGTTGGTGTCGGTGGGCCGCCCCTGCTGAATGGGTACAGCCTGCTCATGCAATCGTTGGAGGAGAAAATTGCGGCCTTCAAAGGCAAGGAAGCGGCCATTATTTTCCCCGCCGGATTCATGACCAATTTGGGTGCCATCAGTGCCCTGGCCAACCGCAACGACGTGGTGATCCACGACCAGTTGAGCCATGCCTCCCTGCACGCTGCGTTGCAGCTGACGGAAGCGGAAAATATCCGCTTCCCCCACAATAACACGGCGAAGATGGAGCAATTGATTGTTGAGCGCAAACCCAACTACACCACGGTTTTCGCGGCAATGGAAGGGGTGTACTCGATGGACGGCGACCTGGCTCCCCTGGATGAAATGATTCCTGTTTGCCAAAAACACGGTGCTTTCGTGCTGCTCGACGACGCCCACGGCATTGGCGTACTGGGTAAAAACGGCCGGGGTTCGGCCGAACTCCTGGGCGTAGAAGACGGTATCGACCTGTACGTAGGCACCTTCAGCAAGGCCTTCTCCGTGACGGGGGGGTACCTGGTGGGCAACCGGGACCTCATCGAATACCTGCGGTATTTCGCCCGCTCCTACGTTTTTTCGGCGGCGCTGCCACCGATGACCCTGGCGGCGGTCAGTGCGGGCATTGACGTGATCCAGAACGAGCCGGAACGGCGGGCAAAACTGCTGGACAATGCGGCTTATGCCGCTTGCAAGTTGCAGGATTTTGGTTTAAGCATCCCACCGGCAGGCGCCATTCTGGCCTTGCGGACACCGCGGTGGATGAATATTCGCGCTGCCAATCGCAAACTGCACGAGTTGGGCATCTTTATCAACGCGATCGAATATCCGGCAGTAAGTGTCAATAAGCAACGCTTCCGGGCCAGCATCAGCGCCAACCATACCTATGCGGATATTGATCGGTTGGCCGATTGCTTTGCACAAGTTTGGAACGATCCAGATTGCCGTAAAGCAGGTTATTAAATAATTAATCTTATTGGGCTAGCGCCAACAGCACCAGGCGCAACAAGCTGCATTTATGCAACTTGTTGCGCTGGTGCTTTGTTGCTAGCTGAAACTGCGGTAATTTTAAGCCGTTGCCCGTAATTGTGGCTGCTGGTGATTCATCATGCTGAATTATTCTATCGATAACTGGTTTTCTCTCCTGAGTGGTTTTGCCATCTTCATTATGGGCTTGCGCGTGTACTGGTTAGATACCTTCAATAGGATGTATCAGTCGTTCATGGTCGTTACTTTTCTGCTTTTTGCCCAGAATCTCTTTTTTTTCGAAATGGACCAAATGACCAGCCTGGCTCAGGTCAACGAATTGCGGCCTTACCAGGAGGGGGTGTGGAATCTGACGGTGTTTTTTATCATCCTTACCATGTGGCACTACGCCCGCCAGTTTGCCGCGCGCGAAATGAAACGCTGGGAGAAACGCTGGATGCAGTTTTCGCTGGTCACCAGTGTGGTATTTATCGTATTACAAGTGTACACACCGTACGGGCATGGCGAGTTGGTCTTGAGTGAATCCGGCCGCTGGACGGTGGTCTTGAACCACGCTGCCGGCATTGACCTGCTGCGCGCGGGCTGGGCCCTTAGCTGTTACATCCTAAGTACGTATTTTGCTTTTTTACCGTATCTCTTTGCCACGAGCAGGCAATCGCGCTGGATACGGTTCAGCATTTTTTCGGTTTTTGGGCTGATCACTTTTGGCTCTTTTATTCAAAATTATGTGCTCACTTATTTTTTTGCCATCCCCTCTATTCTCAACGAAAACATCAATGTAGCGGTCGGTGCCATCTTTTGTGGGTTGATGATTACCAATCTGCAATTGTACGATCTGCAATCCCGCTACGCGGTACCGAATTTGTTGAAGACCATGACCAACTGGTTCATTTTGGTGGATGATAGTTTTAATATCCGACAGGTCAACGAAGCTTTTGTTAACCTCATGGGGCAGAATTTAAAATATTGGCAAAATGTGAATATTGATACGGTATTTACGGATAAGAAATGGCAGGTCACCAAACAGCAGTTGATTGAATTAGCCAATAATCAGACCATTAACTACGAATTTGAAATGATGGACAAGGAGCAGAAAATATTTCTCCTGTTTGTCATTACACCGTTATTTCAACCTTCGCTGCGGAGTGAAAAAAAGCGAAAAAAGGGCTACGTTTTGGTAGGCACCGACCTCAGTATTTTTAAAGCTTCGGAAGAAAAGATCAAAGCATACGCTAATGAACTGGAAACTTCTAATGAGGCGCTGGAGCGCTTCGCCTTCATTGCCTCGCACGACTTGAAGGAACCCATTCGCAATATTGGTAATTTTGCCGGTCTGCTGCGGCGTCGGCTGGGTGCCAACACAACGGAAGATGTCCAGGATTTTATAGGCTTTATCGAACAGAATGTCAGGGGGATGAACAAACTCATCGAGGCGGTCATGACGGTTTCGCGCCTCGGGCAGGAAGAACTTCAGTTGCGTACTGTTGGCAGCGAAGAGATCGTGAAGATCGCGTGTAAAAACCTGGAGCGGTTGATCCAGGAGACGGGGGCCGTAGTGGATGTCTCGCAAGTTGAATTGACGATGCTGAAAGGAGATCGGGAACTCCTGCAACAGTTGGTGCAAAACCTGATTGAAAACGGGATCAAATACAACCAGCAACAGGTTCCCAGGGTAAGCATCAGCATCGCTTCCGCAGGGGGGGCTGAATACACCACGCTGCGGTTCGAAGACAACGGCATTGGGATCGCAGTGGAATTTCGCGAACAGGTTTTCGAGATGTTCAAACGCTTGCATTCCCGTGCCGACTACGTAGGCACAGGTATCGGGCTGGCCATTTGCCGCCGGATTGTAGAGTTGCACAAAGGCAAAATCTGGATTGAAGATAGCCAGCAAGGAACGGGTACCGCATTTGTGGTGCAATTGCCGCGTTTTAATAGCCACTAACAGACAAAACAAGGATTATTGGGTGCCAATTATTTCCCTTGTGCTATTTTTGCAGCCTAAAATAAACAATCATATGAGATTCTATTATACGCTTTGCCTGGTAGTGCTCGGTTTAAGTGGTCTTACCGCCCAGGATTTTCAATTCATTGCCGAACAGCAAGTCCAGCTTCCCGCTACGGCGGAAGTCTACTTTCCGCTGAGCACATACCGTACGTTAAGGGTGGAGCTCGCTGCGGTCCGTCAGCACTTACAAGCTGCTCCTGCCGAATCAGCGCGGGAATTGGCCAAGTCTACGGCAACCATCGCGTTGCCGCTACCCGATGGCCGCACGCAGGCTTACCGGGTGGTGGAAAGCTCGGTGCTGCAGCCCGAGACCCAGGCCCGTTGGCCTCAACTGCGCACTTACCGTCTGCTCAACGTGGACGATTCGCGGTATACCGGGCGACTGAGTGTGACTCCCCGCGGGGTGACGGCCGTGATGAACTCGGCCAAAGGATTGATTTTTATCGAACCCTACGCCGCCGATGCCCTGCCTTACCACCTCGTTTATTACGGCGATGATGTGGTGCTGGACGAAGTCACCCAATCCCAACTGACCTGCGGCAATGCGCCCGACGAGCAGCGGGAATTGTTCTCTGACAACCTTGCCAGCTTCTCGCCGGTACCCCTGGCAGGGGAGGAGAAGACCAGCCTGCCGTCCCAGATTCGCGAATACATCCTGGCCCTCACCTGTACCGGTGAATACGCCCAAACCCAGGGGGGCACCATCGAAGGGGTGTTGGCCTCTTTTGTGACCATTGTCAACGTCGCCAATGCGTCCTTCGAGCAGGAGGCCGGGGTACGCGTGACCCTCATTGGCAATGTAGAGCAGTTGATTTTCCTCAATGGCGCTACCGATCCTTTTGCGGCCTACAACAGCGCCCCCGATTTGCTGCCGGCCGTACGGGGAGCGATCACGTCCCAGGGCTTTCCTACCTCTGCCTACGACATGGGGCACGTCTTTACCGTAGGCCCCTGCCTCGACGCTATGGGCGACCCTACCATTGGTGGACAAGCCGCGCTGGGTTCGATCTGCCAGGGCAACAAAGACCGCGCCCTGACTTGCCTGCAAGGGAGTGTTACGGCCGTCGTCCGGCGCGTGTTCGTGCACGAGGTGGGCCACCAGTTTAACATGCAGCACACCTGGGCCAATTGCCCGGGATCGCTCGACCAATTGTCTTCCGGTTCTGCTTTCGAGCCCGGTTCGGGTTCTACCATCATGTCTTACTCCGGCTCTTGTGGCGACCAGAATGTAGGAGGGGCCGTTGCGCCTTATTACCACGGGCATTCCATCGACCAGTTCAAGTCGTTCACCCAGGAAGGGGCCGGGAGCGTTTGCCCAACCATCATTGAAACCAACAATACCGATCCCAAGGTGAGCACCGATTACGCCAACGGATTTTATATTCCCATCAGTACGCCTTTCGAGTTGGTGGCCAGTGCCATTGATGCGGAAAATGACAACTTGACCTATTGCTGGGAAGAGATGGACCTGGGCCCCGTGTCCATCCTGGGCACCCCCAATGGCAATGCGCCTATTTTTCGCAGTTATGACCCCGTTTCAGATCCCAGCCGGGTGTTCCCCCGGCTATCCCGGATCATCAACAATACCACTTCGGTAGCAGAAGTACTGCCCACCTACTCCCGCAACCTTACCTTTGCCTGTACCGTCAGAGACAACAACCCGGAGGTGGGAGCAACGGGCAAAGCTACGGTGGCCTTCAAAAGCACGGCTACGGCCGGCCCCTTCCTGGTGCTTTCGCCCAACGATGGTTCCGAAACCTGGCAGGTGGGCGATACCCGCGAGGTCCGTTGGGACGTTGCCAATACGACCAACGAACTGGTGAATTGCCAGTTGGTCAACATCCGGTTGTCGGCCGATGGCGGCCTCACCTATCCCTATCTGCTGGCGGAAGGAACGCCCAATAGTGGTTCGGCGCTGGTTTCCGTGCCGAATGTGGTAGGCGGCAATATGCGCATTCGGGTAGAAGCAAACCGGAATGTTTTCTTTGATATTTCCAATGCCAACTTTTCCATTCAACCCGCTACTGCACCTACCTATACCCTGGATTATGGCCCCATTTTCCAGCAGGTCTGTTTGCCGAATACGGTGGAAGTGAATTTTAATACCAACGCCATTCTTGCATACGAAGGCACCATCAGCCTGGGGATTAGCAGTGAATTGCCCGCCGGGGTAACGGCCAGCTTTTCGGCCAATGACATCCAGGCCGGCGCTTCCTCTACCCTGCAACTGGATTTGGAGAACCTTCAGGGTTTCGACGGCCCGCTGGCGGTAGTGGTTGCTGCCGCTACGGCTGATCTGGACACTTTTTTCCGAACGGTTTATCTAAACGTCGTGGATAACAACTTCAGCGACCTGGCCCTGCTGACCCCTGCCGAAGGCGCCATGGATATTTTGCTGTCTACGGATTTTAGCTGGACCCTCCTGCCGAATGCCGAGACTTACGACTGGGAATTGGCTACGGATGCGGGCTTTTCGAATGTAATCGATAGCCGGATGGGTTTAGGCCAAACGACGTTTACCTCGGCCCTGCAATTTGCCGCCAACAGCCTGTTTTTCTGGCGGGTGCGGCCCAGCAATGCCTGTGGGACCGGCGCGTGGTCGGCTCCTCAGGTTTTCCATACCGTCAACGCGGTTTGTAGCCCGCTACCGTCCGAAGATACGCCGGTTAATATTCCGGGTACCGGGCCGTTGCCGACCCGGACGTCCGAAATTTTTGTTCCTTTTACCGGGTTGATCAGCGACATCAACATCCCGTTTCTGCGCGTCGGCTACCAGCCGATCCAAAACTTCCGGATTACCCTGATCAGTCCGGCCGGCACCCGCGTGGTCCTGTACAACCGCAATTGTTTTTCAACTTCGGAAGTGACGGTGGGCTTTGATGACGATGCCCCAAATTCGATCGTGTGCCCACCCGACGATGGCATTGTGTTTAGGCCTTTTGAACCCCTATCGGTCCTCATCGGCGAAAACAGCCAGGGCATCTGGACCCTGGAAGTGAAAGTCCTGGAAACGGGCTTTGGTGCGCCGGGAACCATCGGGGAGTGGAACATCGAATTCTGTGCCCTGGGCAATGCCGTGGGCCCGGAGATGATGACCAATGATACGCTCTTTGTGCCTCCGAGCATGGCCAATCCGGTAACGGCGGATCTGCTGCGCGCGGTGGATACGGAACAAGGACCAGGCGAACTGGTCTATTCGCTGGTCAGCACACCCGCCTTCGGGTCGCTCTACGTGATCGACCGGGAACTGGAGCCCGGGAGCACCTTTACCCAGGCGACCATCAATGCGGGCAACCTGGTCTACCTGAATACGGATCCGGCGGCGGTGAACGATGCTTTCTCTTTCGTCGTCGAAGACGGTACCGGTGGGTTCCTGGCCGTCCAGCGGTTTAATATCAAAATCGATGAGAACGCGGTGGTGGGTACGACGGAAATTGCTGCGGCCACGGCGTTTAAACTTTTCCCGAACCCCACCACCGACCGGGCGCGGATTCAATTGGCCGCACCGCTTGCCCAGTCGGTACCCTTGCGCATTTTCAATGTCAACGGGCAGACCATGTTGCAAACGACGCTGGCTACGGGGTCGCTGGACTTCGAATGGACAACCGCCGCCTGGCCAGCGGGTATCTACCTGGTTCAAATGGGGGACCAAACGCGGCGACTGGTTAAGCAATAAGTACTTTAATACATTGTTCCTCCTGCAGGCTGCCTTCCAATACGGGGGGCAGCCTGTCGTTTTTAGCGGCACCAACAGTTTTCTTTCCAGCTGGTTGTAACCAATTTAGCGTTTTGTCAGGCAGCTGGCAAACCGCCGCGTTTGTGCAAACAAATGTCGGGTGGGTCTGTTTGCCAAATGTAAACTTTCTTAAAAAACCAAAAATCAAATTGAAATGAAATTAAATGCCTTTTCCTTGAGCATGTTGCTGCTACTTACCCTGGGTATGTTTTTTGCTTCCTGTGAGGATGACGAGCCGGCGGATCAACCCACCATTGTCGGATTTGCCCAGGACAACCCTGATTTCAGCATCCTGGTTGACGCCCTGACGGCGGCCGATCTCGTTACCGCACTCGACGACCGTTCGGCTTCGCTGACGGTTTTTGCACCCAACAATGCCGCTTTCCAGGCCTTTCTGGCGGCCAATAATTTCGCTAGCCTGGCCGACGTGCCGGTGGCTACGCTGCGCCAGGTACTGTTGTACCACGTGTTGGGCACTGCCGAAACTTCTGACAAGCTGGAAACCAAATACTACAACACCCTGGCCGAATACGCTGCGGGCGAACCCCTGAGCTTTTTCCTGAATACCAGCGGCGGCGTGAAGATCAATGCCGATGTAGACGTCATTTTGGCCGATCAGCAGGTAGCTAACGGTGTCATCCATGCGGTAGATAAGGTGATTGCCCCGGCTAATATCGTTACTTTGGCGCTAGCCAATACGAATTTCAGCAACCTGGTGGCAGCGCTTACCCGTACCGACCTGACGGCCGATTTCGTCACCATTCTTTCCGGTACAGGTCCATTTACGGTTTTTGCGCCCACCAACCAGGCCTTTGTCAACTTGTTGGCTTCCAATCCTGCCTGGAACAGCATCAATGATGTTCCGGTGGCCACGCTGGAAGCGGTACTGAAATACCACGTCGTAGCGGGTGCCAACGTGCGCGCTGGCGACATCCAGGACGACGCGCCGGTCACGACCTTCGAAGGTTCTACCTTCTCCATCGACCTTTCGGGCGCCGTACCAGTGATCAACGCCGGTTCTAATATCGCTAACATTGTAGCAACCGATGTGCAAGGAACAAACGGGGTGGTTCACGCCATTGACACCGTGTTGTTGCCCTAACGGCAGAAGACAAATTGTATAAACTTAGGTACGTTTATATAAGCAGGCTACTCACACCAAGGTGGGTAGCCTGTCGTTTTTGGCGGCAATGCGTTAGGCCAAATTAAGATAGCCGCCCGATTTTTCAATCTCCTGGAAACGCTGCCAGGCCTGGGCGCAGAGCTGTTGGGTCAGGTTGTCGAGGAAGTAGCTGCCAGCCGCCGGATCGACCACCCGGTTCAGGCCGCTTTCCAGTTGCAACAAGTGTTGCACATTGCGGGCAATGCGCCGGGTAAAGGCGGTGCTGGGCTCGTTTTTAGCAAAATTTGCGGGCAGGACGTACACCAGGTCGGCGCCGCCAATGGCCGCGGCCATGGCCTGGGTAGCGGCCATAATCATGTTGTATTCCGTTTGCGGGGTCTGGCTTTCCGGCGCGAGGTGGGCCGCTACGGGGGGGATGGGAGCACCAGGCAGTTGGTACCCGTTCAGGACATTGGCCCACAAGATTTTGAGGGCCCTGATTTTAGCGATCTCCACAAAATAGCTGGTACTGGTGGCCACCGTAAACTGCAGGTGTCGGTTGGTCAGTGCCGGCGGAATGCCGAGGAGGTCCAGTTGGGCCAGGTATTCTGTTCCTTTGGCCAGCAGGAGGGCGAGTTCGCGGCTGGTGTTTTCAATGCCGGTGTGCAATACCTGCCCGTTGACTTGCAGCACTTTGAAGTTGGGCATGTACCGATCGGCAAACCGGAGAATGCGGGCCAGGGCGCGGAAGGGTGGATCGGTCCAGTCGAGGAGCGGATCAAAATCCATGGATCCACTGATGTCGGCCAGCTCAACGCCGCGGTAGCGCACGTAGTAGATGAGGTTGCGAAACAGTTCGGCGGGGTCCCGGCCAGGGTACAAGGGGGCAAAATGAGCTGAAATAAAGTGGGGCTCGATATCCGCCAGCAAAATTTTAAGCTCTTCAACATTGGGCAGGTGATGCAGGCGAAAAAGGGGGGCATTGCAACCACCAACGAGCCCTTCTAAAGCCTGCGCATTGGCTGCCCCGAGGTCGGCTACTTCGATGTATTCGCCGATTTGCCAGGTGTTATCCGGTCGGCCACTGGTCAGGGGCGAAGTGGAGCGCGGCAGATCCTCCGCAGTTTGGAGTGGAGACAGCCGGAGGTGCTCCTCGAGCTGCCAGTTGAGGTCAGCCAGGGACCTTCCTTTTAAATCTTTGGTCAGTTGTTGCTCCCAATCTTGTCTAGAGGCGGGGGGGAAGGCGGCAAATAATCGTTGGTAATCGGGCATGTTCAGCAACTTTATTGATGTGTTACCCTCGTTTGTTGAATGGGAATTTTGCGGGTAAGTCAGATAATTAGGTAAAGTTATCCAATTGTTATAAAAAGGGATGACACGGGTAAAAGTATTTTTTATTCCCGGCAAACTTTTTTGTCCAATTTTCGTTACCTTTGTAAGAATGTAATTTAATTAGAATCAATCTAAATAAACTTTTTCTCGGTCAATTTTAGCTTGACTTTAATCGCATAAATTGTCAGAGAACCAATAAACTTTGTATAGCAGATGGGAAATCGCTTGATCTACTTGGATAATAACGCCACTACCCCTACCGATCCACGGGCAGTGGAAGCCATGTTGCCTTATTTTTACGAGCATCCGGGAAACGCCGCCAGCCGCAACCACCCTTTTGGTTGGGTCGCCGAGGAAGCAGTGGATTACGCCCGCGAACAAATTGCTCAACTGCTAAACGTTGATTCCAAGGAAATTATCTTTACCAGCGGTGCGACCGAAGGGGATAACCTGGCCCTGAAAGGCGTCTTCGAAATGTACCAGCGCAAAGGCAACCACATCATCACCGTAAAAACAGAACACAAGGCGGTGTTGGACGCTTGCCAGAAGATCGAAAAGATGGGCGGTGAGGTGACTTACCTCAACGTGGGCCGGGATGGGCTGATTGACCTCGGGGAACTGGAAGCGGCTATCACCGACAAAACCATCCTGGTGTCCGTCATGTGGGCCAACAACGAAACGGGGGTGATCCAACCCATGAAGGCCATTGGCGACATCTGTGCCAAACACGGCGTGCTCTTCATGAGCGATGCCACGCAGGTGGTCGGAAAAATCCCGGTCAATCCCAAAGAAGTAGGGGTGCACCTGATGGCTTTCACCTCGCACAAAATGTACGGCCCCAAGGGCGTAGGTGCCTTGTACGTGAGCCGCAAGAATCCGCGGGTAAAAGTTACCTCACAGATGGACGGCGGTGGCCACGAGCGCGGCATGCGTTCGGGCACGCTCAACGTGCCGGGTATTGTAGGCTTTGGTAAAGCCGCCGAATTGGCCCGCCTGGAAATGGCCGCCGATGCCGAGCGCTTGTCCAAACTGCGCGACAAACTCGAAAGTGCCCTCACCAGCACCCTCGAAGAAACCTACGTGAACGGCAACCGCGAACACCGCATGCCCCACGTGACCAATATCAGTTTCAAGCACGTCGAAGGCGAAGGCCTGATGATGACCTTTAACCAGGAAATCGCAGTCTCTTCCGGCTCGGCTTGTACCTCGGCTTCCCTGGAACCCAGCTACGTACTCGTAGCGCTGGGCCTGGGCGATGACCTCGCACACTCTTCCATTCGCTTTAGCCTCGGACGCTTTACCAAGGAAGAAGATATCGACTATACCATCGAAGCCCTCACCCAAGGCGTGAATCACATGCGTGATCTGAGCCCCATTTGGGAAATGTACAAGGACGGGGTGGATTTGGAATCCATCGAGTGGTCCGAACACTAAAAAAAGTGGAAAGGTGGGTTGTGTGTAAAAGTGTAAATGTTTGTACGGAGTTCACCTGTTTGTAAATTCAATCTTTTAAAAAGTTTAAACTTAATATATCATGGCTTATTCTGAAAAATTGCTCGACCACTTCAAGAATCCCCGCAACGTAGGTACGTTGGACAAAGGTAGTGATTCGGTGGGCACGGGTTTGGTTGGTGCTCCTGAATGTGGTGACGTTATGCGCCTGCAAATTGAGGTGGATAAAGCAACCAATACCATTATCGACGCTAAATTCAAGACGTTCGGTTGTGGTTCTGCCATTGCTTCCTCCAGCCTGGCCACCGAATGGCTCAAAGGTAAGTCAGTAGACGAAGCCCTGACGATTGACAACATGGCTATCGTCGAGGAATTGGCATTGCCACCCGTTAAGATTCACTGTTCGGTGTTGGCCGAAGATGCGATCAAAGGTGCGATTGCTGATTACCAGAAGAAAAATGGCATCCCCGTATCAGAAGCTGCCCTGGCAAAGGCACACTAAGTTAAGCAAAGATTTTATAGTCGCTCCAAGGCAGGATTCACAAATTCTGCCTTGGACAGGCTATCGATACCCGGCCCGATAGGCATCACCCGATAAAGTACAGGTTTAAATTTTTCAACATGTTATTCGTAGCAGACAGCGCCAAAGAGAGAATTTCCGAGATCATGCAGGGCCAGCACCTGTCGGACGATTTTTTCGTGCGCGTTTCGGTCACCAGCGGTGGCTGTTCGGGACTGAGTTATAAAATGGATTTCGACAACGAGTCGCAGCCCAATGACCAGATCTTCGATGACAACGGTGTTCGCGTGGTTACCGACCTGAAGAGTTTTCTCTACCTCTGTAATACCACCCTGGAATTTTCCGGTGGGCTGGAGGGACAAGGCTTTTATTTCAACAATCCCAATGCCGCCCGTACGTGCGGTTGTGGAGAAAGTTTTGCGGTGTAAGCCAGTAGATTGGTTCAAAATATACCAGAAAGGTACTTCTTCGTTCGTCGGAGGGGTACCTTTTTGTTTGCCACGGAGGCACAGCGGTTTTTCACCACCAAGGTTTTTAGCCACAGAAGCACCAAAGGCACAAAAAACCACAAAACCAGTTTAGTGGGATTTGGTGTGTTCCGTGTTTTAGTGGCTATTTTTTTTTGCCACGGAGGCACGAAGGCAACAATCCCCAAATATTGCTATCTTGTTTCCAAACTATCGCCATCTCTATGTTTCGAATCGGGTACGACGCCAAGCGGCTTTTCAATAATTTTACCGGTCTGGGCAATTACAGTCGCACATTGCTGCGCAACCTGGCTTTGTACTACCCCGACGAAGATTACTTCCTGTACACCCCCAAGGTTACCCGTGCCGAGCAGACGCAGTATTTTCTGGATAGCCCCATGTTCAATGTGAAACTGCCCGCCCGGCAACGCCGCCTGTTGTGGCGCAGTTGGGGGATCAAGCAAGATTTGCAGCGGCACAAAATCGGCTTGTACCACGGGTTGAGCCACGAAATCCCCTACGGCATTCGCAAAACGGGCATTCCTACGATTGTTACCATCCACGACCTGGTGTTCAAGCATTACCCCGGGCAGTACTCCTGGATCGATCGGCAGTTGTACGACTTGAAGTTTCGCTATGCCTGTAAGCAGAGCAACCTGATCGTGGCCATCAGCGAAAGTACCAAACAGGATATTATTCATTTCTACGGCATTGCCCCCGAGAAGATAAAGGTGATCTATCAGAGTTGTAGCGAAGGCTTTATGGTGAAAAAGACCCCTAAAGCACGGGCACAGGTGGTGGAAAAATACGCGCTGCCAGCGCAATTTATGCTCTACGTCGGGTCACTCATCGAGCGGAAAAACCTGTTGGGCATCGTGGCGGCGATGCGCCAACTACCGCCCGACGAACGGCTCCCGCTGGTGGTGGTGGGGCAGGGGGAGGCTTACAAGGCCCGGGTAGTGGAACAAGCCCGCAAGGATGGCCTACTCGACCTACTGGTCTTCATTCGGCCCACTTTTGCCGATCTGCCAGCCCTCTATCAGCAGGCTGCCCTGTTTTTGTATCCCAGCTTCTGCGAGGGCTTTGGTATTCCCATCCTCGAGGCCTTGTTCAGCGAAACGCCGGTGTTGACGTCCAATGTGTCTTCCTTGCCCGAAGCCGCTGGTCCGGGTAGCCTCCTGGTCGATCCCGCTGACCCGGCAGCTATCGCCGCAGGAATCAGGGCTATCCTTGGCGACGAAGCCAGGCGACAGCAAATGATCGCCACCGGGTATGCCCACGCCCAGGCCTTTCGGGGAGAAGTGCTGACCGAGCAAATGATGGCGGTTTACAAGTTGGTCAAGAAAGGTATTTAGGCTAGGCTAAAATTTGTTTTTGTATAAACTAATAGGTAGTTTTGTCTAAATATTTAGATGCGTAAAAGCGCTGCTTATGTCCGATTTTTTTCATATTCTACAAGAGACCTGGGCCATTCGCGCCCTGCTGGCATCCAGCATGGTCGGTATCATGTGTGGTATTCTGGGGTGTTTCATTGTGTTGCGGAACATGTCGTTGGTTGGCGATGCGCTGGCTCATGCCATTCTGCCGGGCGTGGTGGTTGCTTTTCTGCTGGTGGGCTACAGCGCTTTGGCCTTCTTCACGGGCTCCGTGCTGGCGGGCTTGCTGACGGCGGCGGGCATCACCTGGATCCAGCACCGGGTCAATACCAAGAACGACGCCGCCATCGGTATCGTCTTCACCGCCATGTTTTCCCTGGGGGTGATGGGCATTTCCTACATCAGCCGCAACCAGGGTGTTCACCTCGATTTAAAAGATTTCCTCTTTGGCAACGTGTTGGGCGTAGCCGATACCGACCTGTTCCTTACCGCACTGGTGGCGGTGTACGTCATCCTGAGCGTGGTGGTATTTTACCGCTATCTGTTTGTGTCTACTTTCCAGCCGGTGATAGCCGAGACCATGGGCATTCCCGTGCGGCTGATCCATTATTTTCTCATGTTGTTGCTGTCGTTTGCGGTAGTGGCTTCGCTGCAAACGGTAGGGGTCATTCTGGTAGTGGCCATGCTGATTACCCCCGCCGCCACGGCCTTGCTGCTGTCGAACAAACTGCAGCGGGTGGTGGTCATTGCCGCCGGCATCGGTTTGTTGTCGGCCATTTCGGGTTTGTGGGTAGCCATTGTTTTAGAAACTACGCCGGGGCCGGCCATGGCCGTCATGGCTACCTTGTTTTACCTGTGTACGGTCTTGTTTGCGCCGGAAAAAGGGCTGGTTGCCAAAGCGCGCCGCCGGGGGCAGCTGCGCCGGCGCATCGACCGGGAGGATATCCTCAAGGCGCTGTACCGGGCGGGCCGCCAAGGCGAAGCGCTGGACGAAGGTATTCGGGAAAAACTGGAACTGAGCCGGTGGAGTTGGCGGCGTGGTCTGCGGGTCTTACGGCACCGCGGCTGGCTGGAAAAAAAGACATTGCAGTTGACACCCACCGGTGAACAGGGGGCCAAAAAACTGGTCCGCGCCCACCGCCTCTGGGAAACTTACCTGGCTACGGAGGTCGGGTTGAACAACGAACAGATCCACCGGGATGCGGAACGCTACGAGCACCTGTTGCCGGAAGCCTTGTTGGACGAAGTCGACGAGAAGTTGGGCTTCCCCAGTGTGGATCCGCACGGGTCGCCGATTCCCCGCTGGCGCAGTCACGCCAAGTTTCCACTCAGCAACCTGGAGGTTGGCGAGGTGGCCCTCCTGTCTGCCGAACAAGCCGGCGGGGAGTACATCGCTGCCCGCTTGTGGGAGGAACAACTGTTGCCGGGCGAACGCCTGCGGCTGACCGAAAAAAACGAGCAATTTCTACGCCTCGCTTACCAGCAAAGAACCGTACAATTGCCCCTGCGACTGGCGGAGCAGATCAATGTGGTCAAACAGCCTGCCGACGTTTGAAAAATTGGGGTTGTGGTTTTTTGTGCCTATCCTGTAAAAACAGGTGCCCGCCCGCCCGATTTAGCAAGTGCAAATTGCCGTATTCCACTACCCATTACACGTTAGCTCCCTTTATTGTGCCGTTGCCTAAATTACCCTGGTAGTGTAGCCGTAAACACTTACTCTTAAATGTTTTCTCATAGTATGTTTATTGCTCCTACGCCCCCGGGTGTAGGTTTTTTTTTGAAGACTAGCCTGGTCATTCCCCTTATTCTAAGCCGCAACCCCCTTCCTCGTCCATAAGCCCACCATTGCCTAAAATGCAGAATTTGGTAGTCGCTATCCGTGTATCTTTGTATTGTGTAGTTTTCTCATAGTATGTTAACTGCCCCTACATTAGGAGAGCCTCTCTTGATGTAGGGGCTTTTTTTTTGCCCAGTTGGCTGAAAAAAAATACCCGCTGGCCGGGCGGTCATTCACTAGCTGGTGCGCTGCCGTAGGAAAAGCCTTAGCGGAAAGCAATTCTCCGACAATTTTAATATTAGGTTTTTTGTACCTTTGGATGGTATTTTAGAGCTTGTTTAGAAATTTTGCGAACTGATTTTCAACGATTTGAGGTTCTGGCTAAGGGATTAAAATTGAATTTAGCGGGCTAAATGAAATTTTCATGCCGACGCCAGGTTCGTAAATCCTTGAAAAGCAGGAAGCACCAACCTTTTTGTTCTGTTTGATTTGGTATATTTGTTTTTAGCCAAATTAAATTTTTAAAACAAGCTCTTAACAATCCCAGGCTATGAAAAAACGGTTCGTAATCGCACTCTTTTGCTGCAGTTTGTTCGGCGCTTCGCTTTCCGCGCAAATTGTCAACGGGCTGGATACGCTCTACGGTTCGGAGTGGATCACCAACGAAAACCCCTACCTGCGCCTGACGGTCGGGGCCGACGGCTTTTACCGCATACCCTACGAAACCATTGCGGCGGCTGGTTGGCCACTGGCCACCATTACGGCCAACAGATTCCAACTCTTTTACCAGGGCCAACAGCTGCACCTGTACGCCAGCAACGACGGCCAAAGCCCCCTGGCCGCCGGCGACTACCTGCTCTTTTACGGCACCAAGAACCGCGGCGAACTGGATCGCCACCTCTACCGCGACAGCGACAATGAGCAGCTCAACCCCTACTACAGCCTCTATTCCGACCAGGCCGCCTACTACCTGACCTGGAGCAGCAGTGGTGGCCTGGCTTACGACAATCGGGCCAATGACCTCAGCGCACCGCCCGCCCCCGAGCCCTACGTCTGGCGCATCAGTGAGCAGGTCTTCGGGACCAGCTTCATGAAAGAATACTACCGCTTTTCGGGATCCACCCTCTACTATTCCCATTTCGGGATCGGCGAAGGCTACGGCAACCGCTCGGTCAACCAGCTGCTGGCCGACGGGTCGACGGCGCAAACCGTCACCCTGCCCCTGCCGGCCGCCTACGCCGCCGGCCCCGCCGCCGGCCCTGCCCCGGCCCTGGAAACGCGCTACACGGCCGCCCTCTTCGAGCACCTGCAGCGCCTGTCGGTCAACGGCCAGGAACTGCGCACCGACACCTTCAACAACTGGCGGCTGCTCAACGTAGCTACGCCCCTGCCCACCAGCGTGCTGGCGGCGGGCGAAGCGCGCCTGGACTGGGAAGGTTTTGCCGGCACCAAAGATGAAGTGAGCGTAGGCTTTGCGCGCGTCAGCTATCCCGCCGTGCCCGATGCTCAGGGCGCGACGGCCTTCAATGCCTCGTTGGAAGCCAGCGCCACGCCCCAGTACGTAGAACTGGCCAATTACGGGGCCAGCGCCGCCGTGGTCTACGACCTCACCAATGGCTACCGCATCGCGGTCGATGACATCACTGGTGGCCTGCTGCGGGTATTGTTGCCGCCCTCGGCCACGACCCGCCAGTTGCGGATCATCGCGGCCGATGCTGCTGCTGGTATCCCGCCGGTTTCCCCCGTCAACCTGGCGCTGCCCGACCTGGGCAACGCCAACTACGTCATCCTCACCCACAGCCAGCTGCGCAGCGGCCCCAACGACCCCGTACAAGCCTACGCCGACTACCGCGCCAGCGCCGCCGGCGGCAGCTACCAGACCGCCATCGTCAACATCGACGACCTCTTCGACCAGTTTGCCTACGGCGTGCAGCAGCATCCCCTGGCGATCCGCAACTTCGTACTGTCGCAACTGCGGGACAACCCCAACTTCCAGTACCTCTTCCTCATCGGCAAAGGCCGCGAATACCCCGCCCTGCGCACCGATGCCCAACTGGCAGCCGCCCTGGGTACCACCTTGTTCGTGCCCGCCTTCGGCTACCCCGCCAGCGACAACCTCCTCGTCTCCCGACTGGACAAACCCACGCCCCTCGTCAGCATCGGCCGCCTGCCCGCCATCAACGCCGCGGAAGTGCAGCTCTACCTGAACAAGATTCGGGGCATGGAAAACCTGGTGGCTGCGGCTCCGCAAACCATTGAGGGGAAGAGCTGGATGAAGCATGTGCTGCACCTCGGTGGGGGCAGTACGGCCTCGGAACAGCAGAGCATTAAGAATAACCTTGGCAATATGGCTGCGGAAGTGGAGGAAGGGAAATTCGGTGCTGAGGTGACGAGTTTTTATAAGACGAGTACGGATCCGATTCAAACGTCGCAGACGGATCAGATTTTTAATCGGATTAATGAGGGGGTTTCTTTGATTACGTTTTTTGGGCACTCCAGTGCGGGTTCATTTGATTTTAGTATCGATCGTCCGGAGAATTACCACAACTTGAACAAATATCCTTTGATGATATCCTTGGGTTGCTATTCCGGCAATATGTTTGATAGTTTTCGCAGCGTTGGGGAAGAATTTATCTTTTTAGAAGATGGTGGCGCCGGTGCTTTCGGCGCTTCCCGAGGTCTGGGTTTTATTCATGCATTGGGAAACTTCGGAAAAACCTTTCATGAGTTGATGGCTAATGATTTTTACGGACAACCGATAGGAGAGGGCATTCAGGCTACTATTCGGCAGTATGAAAATTTTACCGATCAGGCTTACGGTACGCTGAACGAGCAATTTAGTCTGCAAGGTGACCCCGCATTTCGTCTCAACCCGCTTCCAGGAGAAGATTACACCATTGATGTAGGCTCGGTCAAATTCACGCCTTCGGTGGTGAATGTACAGCAGGATAGCTTTTTAGTAAATTTTGATTTGGTTAACATAGGAAGCTACCAAAGTGATAGTATTGACCTACAGGTCGGGCAAATTCTGCCTGATGGTAGAGAGATTATCTATTTCGTCAAGCGAGTTGCTACCTGTGGCTATGCCTGTGGGGTAGAAATGAGGATTCCGTCCTTAGGGAAAGCTGCTATAGGCATTAATCGATTGACCCTGGTTTTAGATCCAGTGAACAACATCATGGAGTTACCGCTTCCAACGGCTGAAAACAACAACCGTTTACAGCAGGAGAATGGCAGCCTGGGGGTACCTTTTTACGTGATTGATAATACCGCTATTCCGGTTTGGCCACCAGAATATGCTTTGGTAGGGCAAGCACCGGTTACCTTGAAGGCCAGCACCGCCAATGCCCTGGCACCGGAAAGAAAGTACTATTGGCAATTGGACACCAATCCCTTGTTTACCCAGCCTATTGCCAGCACCGAAATGGTTCAAAAAGGCGGCGTGCTTAAATGGACACCATCCATTCCGTGGCAAGACAGTACCGTGTACTACTGGCGAATTTCTCCGGATAGTGTGGAAGTAGGAACGCCCGGTTTTGTCTGGGAAACCAGCTCTTTTCAATTGGTAGCGGGCATTCCAAGTGGCTGGGAACAAGCGGATTGGGGGCAATTGGGGGATAATGATCTCAACAATATCCTGATTGACACGCTGGGCGGTAAACTGATTTTTGATGTGAATACCCGTGATGTAGCTATCCGGAATAAAGTATATTCTGCCAGTGATCCGCCTACTTTTTTTGATACAGGACAATATATTGGTTCTCCTTGGACTTGGAGTATTTACGAAGGCATAAATATTGCCGTACTACCCTATCCTGCCCTTGATTACTGGCGAAACCCATTAGGTGGTTTGTATGGAAGTGTGAATACGGCAACGGGATGGGAATCTGTTGTCCCTTTTGCTTATCGAACAGCAGAACTGGCGGATCGAACGAATTTGATTCAGTTCTTAACCGAAATTGTGCCCGACAGCTTTTATGTGATGATTTATTCTGCTCAGCGGACAATGAATTCAGACTATCACCCTGAACTTTGGACGGCGGATTCTCTGGTGCTGGATGGGAAAAACATCTTTAACGTTCTCGAAGCCGAAGGATCTATCCGAGTCAGGGAATTGGCTACCCGGGGTTCACTTCCGTACGTCTTGTTTTACCAAAAAGGAGTAGGCTTTATTGGCGAAGCCTTGGCCGAAATGTTGGATGGAGATGTTATTCTACAGCATGGTTTTAAGGGACCCTGGTACGAAGGGGAAATGGTAACGATCCCGGTAGGGCCAGTGTCAAAATGGAATACATTGAACCTGGCTTTTGTCCCGACTACTTTGGAAGCAGCAGATTCAATCAGGGTAACACTGGAAGGTAGTACCAATCAAGCAGATTGGGAAACACTATGGGAAACGGAGGGGCCGCCGGAACCTTTTTACACGCATGATTTGACGACCGTCAGCAGCAGTACTTACCCCTATCTGCGGGTACGTTACTTTGCCTACGACCTGGAAAAGCGTACGATTCCCAAGATTAAGTACCTGCATATTTACCACGATCCGCTGGCCGAATTGGCCATCAATCCTGGGCAGACCTATATTTTTAGAGATTCTATCCAGGAAGGAGAGCCGGTAGAATTGATCTATGCCATTGAGAATTTAGGTGTGGAAGAAGTCCAGGATGTCAACATCACTTACCAATTGAATAACTTCACCAGCGGGGAGGTACCCGATAAGATCATTTCCCGCCTGGCCCCCGACGAAGTTTTTTTAGACACCTTAAATCTTGCTTCTGCTGGCGTTAAAGGAACGTTTGAAATCATCACCACCGTTAATCCTACAGATGTACCAAAAGAATATGCCCGGTTTAATAACACGAATGCCAGTAAAGGCCATGTGAGCAGCGACAAAGTGGATCCGGTACTGGATATTATTTTTGATGGTCAGCACATCCTGGCTGGTGATATTGTAGCTCCCCGACCACACATTGTCATCACCCTCGAGGATGAAAACCTGCTACTTGGGTTAGAAGACCCATCCCTGGTAAAATTGTATTTGAAGCGCCCGGATCAGGGAACCTTTGCTTTTGTCGAATCCAGTGATTACGCCTGGACACCGGCCTCCTTGCAAGAAGGCAAAAACCAGGCACGCATTGATTTTCAACCCGAATTACTGATCGACGGTACCTACACCCTAAAGGTGCAGGCTAAAGATGCAAGTGAAAACGTGGCCGGTAAGGTAGAGCTGAGCATTGATTTTGAAGTCATTAATCGGCAGACGATCTCGCAGGTGCTACCGTACCCCAATCCCTTTACGGATCAGGCGCGATTTGTGTACACGATAACGGGTGAACCACCGGCCGATTTTGCGTTACAGATTATGACCATTGCTGGTCGGGTGGTCCGGGAAGTTTCCAAGGAAGAGTTTGGCGAATTGCTCGTAGGAACGCACCTTTCCGATTTTGTTTGGGACGGCACGGATACGTACGGTGACCGCCTGGCAAACGGGGTTTACTTGTACCGCGTAGTGGCGCAGGATGATTCGGGCAACGACCTGGAGATCAGGGACAATGGCAGTTCGGGTTATTTTACCAATGGCATCGGTAAAGTTGTGCTTCTCCGTTAGATACCCAGGCAATTGACCGTCCTGTAAAATAGGGAGGTGCAAGTATCTTGCGTCGCCTGGTGGCGAAGCCCCCAAAAAGGCAACTCCCGAAAGCCTTGGTTGATGAGAAATAGAATACCAGGCTGGTATTTTTCTCTTTGGGAGTCATCCAGAATTATGATTCCTGCTGGTTGAAGGTAATCAGCTGCGACCTGGCAGCAGGCAACTCTTTCCCGACCATCAATTACGATAATATCGAAACGGGCATCGGAGGGAGCTGCTTGCAAATAGCCTGGCAAGGGATTTAAGGGTTGATGGATAAGGGTTACATGGTTAGGGATAATGGCCTTCAGTTGCGCCAACCACGCTTTATTATGTTCAATCGTTGTGACCTTAGCCGTACGGCTAGCCCAAAAAAGCGTCGAACTGCCGCCACCGTACTCCAGGACCGACCAGGTGGGTTGAATTCTGCCTTTCAAAAAGGCAAGTGCGGGATAGGTAAGCCAAGGGGTGTAATTTCCGTCACTATCTTTGAACCAATCAGCTGTCCAGGCCGCCCACCAACCTTCCAGATACAGGTAGCCCGGTTCACTGTTGGTACGTACACTGTCTTCCGGAGCAATGAGGTAGAAAAATCGTTTTTCCCGATCGCGTAGGAAGGATTTTAATACGATTGTCTTTACTTTACTTCCACGAGGAAAATAGCGGTCAAAAAAATGGTCGATTGCGGTTCGTATCTTTTTCATTAGCCGTAACACAAAGGTTAGAAACATGCTCAAGGTATTAAAACCCGGCTAGACGACCTATAAAACTGAATAATTGGAACTAACCCGTACGATCATCAATGCCTGGAAAAGTTCCTACGCAAAAAACCTCAGCATAACGGGATTAGGGGTAGGCATTGGCTCGGTTATCAGTTTTCTCACGGCGCCTGTTTTATCCCGTGTTTTCTCTCCCGAAGCCTATGGCATTGCCGGGCTCTACTCGAATATATTGTCTTACCTCGCTATGTTTGGTGGATTGATGCTTCCTACCGCCATTGTTATCCTCCCACAACCGAGAAGATTATACACGTTGATCAGCGGATTAAAAATGCTCTGGATGATTGGTTTTGTGGTGACCAGTGTTCTGGTCATCTGCTTTGGTTCGTTCCTGCAACAATGTTTTAATGACACTTCTGATGGTATCTGGCTCTGGGTGCTGCCGCTAGGATTGCTGATTAGCCAGGTCAATGAAATGGTGACCGCATTAAATGTTCGGGGCGCAAATTTTGCCACCAACGTGAAGGTAGATATCAGCAATAGTTTGGTAACCAGGGGCAGTAGCCTGGGGCTGGGGCTTGTTACTTCTGGTCATTACTTGTCCTTGGTTCTTTCTTCCTTGCTGGGTATTATTGCTACCCTTGGGTGGCAAACGAGGGCGAGTGTTCGCAGAATTATAGCCATTCCCGCCTCATTTGCTCAATTAAAAAAAAGCCTCCAGGATTTAGCGCACTACCCACGCTACCTGCTGCCCGGAAATTTGTTGAGTGTGTTTTCGCTTACGGCCCCCTTTCTGGTGTTCAGTATACTCTATTCTCCCGCTTTAGCGGGCGTTTACCTGTTTGCCGACAATATGTTGTTGGTACCGTTCCGGTTGGCCAGCAAAGCCATTACCCCCGTTTATCTGCAACAAATTAGTCGCTTGTTCCGTGAAGACCATGGCCAGTTTAGGAAACTCACCATGGCGACCAATTATTCGCTGTTCTTTATTGGGTTGTTACCCTATGCGCTATTAACCGTGTGGGGGGCTGAAATATTTTCCTTCGTTTTTGGTGCAGCCTGGGAAGAAGGAGGGGTCATCGCCCAGTATCTGGCTTTTTTTGTGCTTTTTAGATTAAGTACCTCGCCGTTATCAGCCATCTATCGGGTCGCCGAAGCCGAACGCGCTTCCTTGATCACCCAGCTTGTGTTGTTTCTTAGCCGAATTATTCCGCTGGCTATTGGTTTGTATTGGTTTTCCCTGCATCAGGCGCTCTTCTTATTTGCGGCTGGGAGCTTGCTCGGGTATTTTTTTCATTTTCACCAATTGTGTCGTATTGGGCAGTTGCCGTTTTTGAGAACAATACTCCTGCAAAGCCTTATTTTTGCCCTATTGTGTAGCTTTTTATGGGCTATTAAGCTTTGGTTGATTACGTAAGAATAGATATGCTCCAATGCTCGTAACCATCATCATCCCCACCTATAATGCCGCAGCTTACGTAGCACGCGCCCTGGATTCCGCCTTAGCGCAAACCTATGCCTACACCGAGATCATCTGTGTGGATAACAATTCTACGGACCATACCCTGGAACTGTTAACGCAATACCAGAGCCGCTTTCCGGATAAAATTCAGGTTTTGCAGGAGTTTGTTCAAGGTGCACCGGCCGCTAGAAACTTAGGATTAGCCCACGCCAAAGGTGAATGGGTACAGTTTTTGGATGCGGATGATGAGTTGTTGCCTGGGAAGTTGATTAGACAGTCTAACTTAATCAAACACAATACCCAATTGATATTAGGAACGCCAATAATTGTACTTGAAAACAGTAAATACCGTTTAGAATTATGGCCTGATATTTGGAAAGGACTAGGACATGTTAGTCATTGTGGACAAACTTCCGCTAATCTTTACAATAGCAAAGTACTCCGAAAAATTAAGGGTTGGGATGAAAAAATTACGAATGGACAGGATACTGATTTATTATTACGGCTTTTACAAAATGAGGTTAAAGTTATTCAAGATCATCGTTCAGCTTGTTATTATCATACTGACGCTAAAGATCGAATAACTAAAAAAAATCCAGAGCAGGCTTTAATATCCCATATTCATATAAGTGGTCGATTATCGACTTACCTGAAACAGAACTTAGTACAGTATTGGAATATTAATGCTACTTTCTTCTATATGGCAACCTATCACCATCTTAGAATGCTGGCTTGTTTAAATCCAGAATTGGCAGGAGAACTTTATTTAAAATATATTCCTGCTGATTTTCAGCTGAAACCTAGTGAAGAATTAAGAATTCCTTACTGGGATTGTATGGGAGTCAATGTACTAGGTTTGACTCGATTTGCTCGAATAAGAAATAAGGCTAAAATTTTAATACCCGACAAATTATGGACAGGTATTAAAAAAATAATCAATGAATAAAAGATGTTACTTAAAGATACCAATAAGAAATGTATAGGTATAGTCATTAATTGCTTTGATATCGAATTGTTTTAAGGCAGAAAAAAAATATTTCCAACCTAATTTCTTAGCATTGTTGCGAAATGATATCCTTGTGAAATGTAGGTATTCGCGAGTTATTTTTCGCTTTAAAGCATTATGGGGAAGATATTTTAGTAAATCTTCACCTCTAATTAGCCAGATATCGTTGAATGAGTTGATTTTTTTTTCTAGATGTTTCTCTGAATAATATGAAACGCTACGGCTAGTCTCTTGTAATTGATAAACCACAGTTACTTCATCAAGCTGAACAAAAGGGAAGTCCAGCAAAACACGCAATAAAAAATGAAAATCTTCAGCAAGTATTAATTCCTCATTAAAAATATGTGTTTGAAAAATACTAGAATGGAAGACGAAAGAAAGAAGATTCGTTGGGTTTTGCCAGAAATGACCAATACAACTAGGAAAGCTGTCGTTTAATAATATACTTTTTTGTTTAAAACCTTTATTTGTCCTCCACATCCTTGTTCGAATAGCTATATGAGGATAATTTTTATCTTTTAAAATTTTAGCTAAATAGGAGAGATGGTTGGGAAGATAGTAATCATCGTCATCCAAAAAGGCAAGATAAGTTCCTTTGGCTAATTTAATGCCCGTATTACGCGCAGCATTAAGTTCTTTGTTTTTTTGCCAAAAATAGCTGATACGCCCATCTTTCAGGAATTTTTCTACTTCCGCTCTAGTAGTATCTGTTGAGCCATCATCTATGATGATTAGTTCCCAATTAGAAAAATCTTGAGTAATTACACTTTCTATTGCTCGCGGCAAAATTGAAGCACGATTGTAGGTAGGGATAATGATTGAAAATAAAACATCATTTGGCATGTTGATTACAATATTGTAAGTGTTATAAGCTCTGAATCAATTTAAGAATTTTTTTCCTTTTCCGCACCTCCAAAAACACCTCCACCACCGCCCCCAAAGAACGATTTCTATCCGCAATACCAGGGATCATACTCCCACAAAAGTCGAAAACCTGGTGGCTGGGGCCAAAGTGTTGCAGGGCGGCCCAGACCAGCACCTGGAAGGCGCCAGTTTTGCGGCCGGCGGCGGAAATGCCCGATTGGAGCAGGTACACCCGTTCCGCATCGAAAAACACCACCAACCCACCCACGAGGCCCTCCGTGCGGTGGTGCAGGACGAACAGCCGGGCCTGCTGCCGCTGGTAGGCGGCCTGAAAAAGAGCCGTCAGCGTTGCCTGGCGGTAGGGCAAAGGCAGACCCTGCCGGGCATAGACGGCTTCTGCCAGAGGGAGGAAAGAAGCCAGGTCTGTACTCGTTACTACTTCAGAATCGGGGCCATACTGCCTGATCTTGCGCTGCACATCACGGCGAAAGTTTTGAAAAATTTGGGCCGCTGGCGGGCGCAGGTCCAGCGTATAGGTGTAGCGTACGCCGAGCTGGTAGCCCCGCTCCTGGAACGGGAAGGCGTACGTCAGGCCCGGGAAGAGGGTCTGGTGAAAATGGCTGACTTGTGGCAGTTGGTCAATCAGTTCGGGCCAGAGCTGCTGGATGAGGGCCACCTGCTGCCCGGTAGCCAAATTCTGAAAACCAGCCCACCACGGCCCCTGGTAGGTCGTCAGCGGCGGGCGGCGAATGGTGGGCAGACCCCACTTCCTAGTGGCTACCACCGGCATAATGGCGGCTTTGTCCTCAAACGTGGACGCGCTCACCAGCCCCTGCCAACGGTCGGGACCCACGGCGGCGTCCAGCCACCAATCCTGGTAGAAGAGGGGTACGTCAGCCCGGTGGGTGTCGCAGTAGGTGCGGTACTGTTCGTTATTGGCCATGGGTCCATTTTTTCCACTGGCTGCGCCACCAGCGGACGCAAAAATACCAAAGGGGATAGTAATTGTACTGCTGGGCCACCTGGCCGGCAAACCGATCCTTGAAATAATCTACCTGCGGCGCTTCGCCGCCGTAGCCGCCAAAATCGTAGGTGACAAATCCCTGGTGCCCGAAGCTACAAAAATCTTCGTGGTAAAGCAGGGAGTTGGCCTGGCCACAGGCGTACTGCGCGACCTTGTCGTCGGGATAGAGCCGGAAGGCCGAGGCATTGTAAACGCCCTTTACCGTTTTGGTGGCCCAATCCAGCTGGTAGGCGTGAGCCGCCAGAACGCCCATTTGCGGATGCACTGCCCGTGTGATTAGCAGGTCCGTTTTGGTGGCGAAGTCTTGCTGGCCGAGGCGCCGGAGCCCTTTGGCACGGATGGTCGGTTTGAAAAGTCGGATCACTTCTGTCGGGTCCTGGTCGCGTTCAATGCGGATACCCGCGTTTTTGGCGCGCCGGATATTTTGGCGTAATTTTTTGGAATAATTGGTCAGCAGGGTGCACTCCGGCAAGCGCAGGTCGATGAGGTAAGTGGTAAAAGGCTGGCACACGTGTGTCCACAACCGGCGGCGCTGGTTGCACTGCTGATACACGTTGATCAGGCTCGGTCGTAACTGGTCGGTAGCCGGAAAGGTCAGCCAGCGCAGCAGCTTTTTTTGTTCAACGATCATGGGCGGGGCGCGTTGGTAGGGTCTAAAATGGCGGCGTAATGTGTCAACCAACGTGCGCAGAAGGCAGGCTTGCCATAGTTTTCTTCAGCAAATTGTGCCAGCGCAGCTGGTGGTAATTCTGGGCCGCTGTTGACCTGCTGGAGGATGGCTGCTGCCAATTGTGCCGGATTTTCCTGCTCCACCAACACCCCGTATCCCGGACGGAGGATGTCCAGTGAGCCGGCGGTTTTCGTTGCAATGACCGGTACACCACAAGCCAGCGCTTCGATCATGGTGATCCCAAAAGATTCTATTCGTGCGGCGGAAACCAGGAGGTCTTGTTGTTGCAGCACCGCGCGCAGGGCCTCTCGATTCAGCCGCCCGGCAAAATGTACCTGCTGGTCTAGCTGGTGTTTTTGGATGAGGGCTAGCAGGGGGGGGCGGTCAGGAATTCTATCTACTAACGTTAACTTCAACTGTGTAGGTGTTTGCCGTTGCGCGATACCAACGGCTTCCAGAAGGATATCCAACCCCTTTTTATGCCAGGGATCACCGATGGAGATGAGGTGGAAGACTTTGGGTTTATTGTTTTTCGTGGCAGGCAGCGTGAAAAAATCGGTATCCACCATATTGGGGGTCACCAACGTCGTTTGGGTCTGGCATGCTTCGTTAATTTTGTCGGCCAGCCTGCGACTTACTGCGGTGACCAGATCGGCTCGCTGCTGGATGTGCTTCAAGAGGTGAAGATGCCGTCGGGGCAGGTTGTAATCCGTGGCGGTCCACTTGCTGAGGTGCTCCGTATACACGAAGGGAATACCCCACTTTTCTTTAATCACCAGGGCCGCGTAGGCTCCCCACAGGCTGTGGGCATGAATCAGGTCCGGTAATTTGCCCTCGCGGTACTGGAGAAAAATAGCAAAAGATGTTGCTATTTGCCGGCGGTAATAGCACAACAGCGGTGTGATCCTTTTGGGAAAGCTAAAACCCTGGTACTTGAAAACGGCCACCTGGTGGGTTTGCGTAAGCGACCATTTCTCCGGCCCCCAGTAGCGGGGCTCCAACGCCGGGTAGAAGACCGACACCTTTTCTACTACCGCCTGCATGGCCAGCGCCTGTTCCTGGAAGAATAGGCCGCCTCCTTCCCCTCGGATGTCGTAAAACCAGGCTGGGAGAAAGCAAATGTCCATTGGGGGCAGTTAATTATAGAAGACAAAGATGGGGAAAATTGTGCTCACCCCGTCGCTCCGTCTCCTCCGTAGCGGGGACGGAACAGGCAGCCATCAAACCTCATCAGGAAAAACAAGCTGATGCTTTTTAAAGTTTTCCCACTCCACTTCAAAGGGCTGTTTTCGGTGATGGGCCTCCTGCTTCCTGATGTACCCTCTGATGGTAGGCACCCGGTTCGGGCTTACCGAAAAGGCAGCATAGCCATCTTGCCAATGAAAATATTCCTTAAACAAGTTGTGGTCTCTTACCCAGGTATGGAAAATGGATAAGTGGTGATGCCCTAACACGCCATTAGCCACTTCAAAAGCACCATTGCTGTCAGGTCCGCGATGTGCCAATGAAGCCAAAGCCGCCTGCCAAATAGGTGTAGGTAGTGATTTTCCTGCTTGAGGTATTATGCCGAGTATACCACACATGAGTACCGAGTATTGTAGGGATAAAAGGTGAAATTTTTATTGACTTCGAGATAAAAGAAAACACTCCACGCCAATGAGTTTGTGTTCTGCTGCTAAATGATAACCTTGTTGGGTAAATTGTGCTACAATCCAAGATTCTGGATGTCTAGTATGTGAAACAACAAGCCAAAATGCATCCATATTTTTGTCCACAATTTGTTGAATATTAGTGCTACTGATTTGAAGTCCCGTACCACGTGGCGGTAAATCAATAAAGGGCAAATTGCCACTATAATAATAGTTGAGCGGTGTATTGCAGAAATATTCATGAAGGACAATTGCATCAGCTTTTGGAGCAGCAGGATGGTCGATAATCGCAGCAATTGATCGCCAATCTTCTTTTTCTAGATATAGATATCGTTTTCCATTTAATACCATAAACAAGGTACAAATAAAAATAAGACTCCAAGTCTTTAGCTGCTTATTGGAAATATTCTGTAAAAGCACGGCTGTAAGAATAAACAATGGCATTGCCGAGGCAATAAGTGGCCGTGCCAATAGAATGGAAGGTGCAATTTGTGAAACCGAAAAAGCAACCACAATTGGTACAAAAGCCCAGCATCCTACCAAAATAGAAATGAAAGGTTCGTTTGTGATTTGCCTGATGACATGGACTAAATAGGTTTTCCCTCCGTAAATGAAAATACCTAAGAATAAGAGCGACACTAATCTGGAGATTCGATAGTCACCAGCAATCTCAAAAAAGGTATAGAGTAAATAACCCAAAGTTGCACTGGGTATCCAATATCCTTTGGTGACGACAACTTGTGTCTGCGTATATAATGATGGTACCCAAAGACAGAAGACCAACCCAGAAATTATAAAAGCAGCCCAAAGCGGATGCCATTGAGTGATTCGCTTGTTCACATAAAGCCAATAAGCGAAAACAATAAATTGACTGAATAAAAAGAACAGTCCATAAATATGTAAGAACAGCATTAAAGTAGACCAAAAGATAAATCCGGCTATTGGGAAAAAATGCTTGTTTGTTGAATTAATGCATTTGTAGAAGTAAACAAAAGAGGCTAATATGCAGAGCGCAAATAAGCTATAGCTCCTCGCCTCTTGAGCATAGAATATGGCAAATGGGGAAAATGTCAAAAGGGAAGTTGCAATCAAAGCTGTTTTGTGATCGAAAAGACGAAGCGTGAATCGATAAAAGACAGGAATAGTAATGATTGAAAAAATAGCAGAAAAAAGCCTCGCGACTACTTCGCTAGTACCAAAGGCATTCAACCAAAAATGTAATAAAATGTAATATAAAGGTGGATGAACGTCGTTGGCTTGACTCGTTGCTATAATGTTCTTGATACCCAGGTGTGCCGTCTCTATAGAGGTGGCTTCGTCTAACCAAAAATTTTCTTGCCCTAATCCTATTGTCCTTAACAGGGTAGCTGCTACTAAAAGGAATAGCAGTGGCACAGAAGATCGGTTTTTTTCAAAAAGACTATTTAGTGTGTTCAATTAACGGACATTTCATTGTTTTTTCAAAAACCTGATTTAACCCACCGGCAAGCGTTACAGATAGCTTCGTAATCATCGGCAGTAATCACCATAGATTCATTTGCTTGGGGCGAAAAAAAACATGGAAATATAGCGCGCCGTCGCACCCCGTCCCCGCTCCGTAGCGCAGGGTTTCAAACCCTGCGCTACGGAGAAACGGAGAAGAGCCCATCAAACCTTAATAAAAATCTCCCGCACATACAGCACCCACGACAAGCCCAGGAAAAACAGCACGTTCGTCAGTGCGTAGGCCAGCGACGCCATTTGGGCCGACGCAAAAGCCGGCTCGTAGACGCTCTCCCAGAGCCAGGCGCTGAGGCTGATTTTTTCACCGGCAGCGCCCATCACCTGGATGGTGCCCAGCAATTTGGCTACGATGCCCGACATCACGAAGACAAACAAGGCGTTGGTGCCGTACACCACGAAGGGCTTGGTCCAGCCTTTGTATTCCTTCAGGTCGACCAGCCAGTAGACGGTGCCCAGGAACAGCAAAGCCACCCCGGAGGTGTACAAGACGTAGGAGCTCGTCCATATTTTTTTGTTGATCGGGAAGCTCAGGTCCCAGACAAAGCTCAGGGCCAGCAGGATGGTGCCAATGACCATCATGCCCGCTACCTTGGTGAAGCCATCGTTTTTGCTGCGCAGCCAGTTTCCCGTGAGGATGCCGCTGAGGCCCGTGGTGATGGCCGGAATGGTGCTGAGCAGCCCCTCGGGGTCCCAGACCTTGGCCTGCGACCACAAATGGCCACCCATCACCGTGCGGTCTAGCCAGGCGCCCAGGTTGGTGGTGGCTTCCAGGTTGGGTGCCACGCCGCCGGGCACGGGCACCAGGGTCATCAGGCCCCAGTACAAGAGCAGGAAACCTACCCCCGCCCAGAACAGTTGCCGTGGACTGAGGTACAAAAACAGCAGGGCCGAGGCGCCGTACACCAACGCAATGCGCTGCAAAACCCCCGGAATGCGGATGGTGGAGAGGTTGAAAAACGGAAAACCGTTGAGAAACAAACCAATCCCAAAGATGAGGAGGGTGCGAATCAGAATTTTTCGGATCAACTGCCCGCGGTCGACGCCTTCCACCTTGCGGCGGCCCAGCGCGTAGGCGATCGAAACCCCTACGATGAACAGGAAAAAGGGAAAGATCCAGTCGGTAGGCGTCACGCCGTGCCATTCGGCGTGCAGGAGCGGGGCGTACACGTGGTTCCAGGAGCCCGGATTGTTGACCATAATCATGGCGGCAATGGTCATGCCCCGAAAGATATCCAGCGATAGAAGACGTTGTGGTTGATCCATGGATTTTCGTTTTGTTTGGATCAAGGTAGTAAAAGAATAAATACGGGGGATAAAACGGGCTTGGTTTTTAACCACACAGGGATTTAACCACACAGGGATTTAACCACACAGGGCATATAGGGCACAGAGGGCACATAGCTAGGCTGGGAAAGAAAAATAAGAACCTTGCAAATCTGCGCATCATGCTTCCCTTCTTTGGAAGGGAAGAGCTTGCCACGCTTTTTAGCGTGGGCAGGCTACCCCCCAGGACTGTCGAATCTGGAAATAACTAATATAACCAACAGGGTTTTCTTCTAAAATTAGTTCTCGCAGCGCAGCAACGAAAGCAGAGTCTCGCAACGAAAGAGCTTGCCACGCTTTTTAGCGTGGACGTGCTTTTAAACTTTGTTGATCGTCGCTGCACACCTCTGGTGATAACCCATCCCCCGGCCCACGCCGAAGGGGCGTGGCAAGCCCTTCCCTTGAAAAGGAAGGGAGGCGTGCTGCGCGTATTCGCAAGGTTTTAACAGCTGTGAATAGTCGTCAATCGCCTATTCCAGGGCTTTTGAGCAGTGCAATAGTCTCAGACCAGTTGCAAGTTAATCTGCCAGCGTTAAATTTACCACTTACCTCGGCAGAAATCGCGCGTCTGGACTCCCTTTAGAACCCATCCCCCAGCCCACGCCGAAGGGGCGTGGCAAGCTCTTCCCTTGAAAAGGAAGAGCTTGCCACGCTTTTTAGCGTGGGAGGCGTGATACACGTATTCGCGAGGTTTTTACGGTTGTGAACAGCCGTCTATCGGCCATTCTACAGCATTTGGGCAGCGGGGTAGTCTCAGACTTGTTGCAAGTTAATTTGCCAGCGTTGAATTTACTGCAAGCCTTGGCAGAAATCGCGCGTCTGGACTCCCTTCAGAACCCATCCCCCAGCCCACGCCGAAGGGGCGTGGCAAGCTCTTCCCTTGAAAAGGAAGAGCTTGCCACGCTTTTTAGCGTGGGAGGCGTGATACACGTATTCGCGAGGTTTTTACGATTGTGAATAACCGTCTATCGGCCATTCTACAGCATTTGGGCAGCGGGGTAGTCTCAGACTTGTTGCAAGTTAATTTGCCAGCGTTGAATTTACTGCTAGCCTCGGCAGAAATCGCGCGTCTGGACTCCCTTCCTTGAAAGGGAAGAGCTTGCCACGCTTTTTAGCGTGGGCGGGGGATGGGTTCTCAAGAGCAAGCGTGATACACGTATTCGCGAGGTTTTGAACCTTATGAACAGCCGGCAATCGGCCATTGTAAAAAGTCGACTAGCCGTAATTCCTCGCCTTTGAGGCAATAGTTTTAGACCAGTTGCAAGTTAATTTGCCAGCGTTAAATTTACTGCTAGCCTCGGCAGAAATCGCGCGTCTGGACTCCCACGCCGAAGGGGCGTGGCAAGCTCTTCCTTTTCAAGGGAAGAGCTTGCCACGCTTTTTAGCGTGGGCGGGGGATGGGTTCTCAGGGAATAGCTTGCCACGCTTTTTAGCGTGGGCGGCATGCTGCACGCATTCGCGAGGTTTTTACGATTGTGAATAACCATCTATCGGCCATTCGACAGCCCTGAGCCTACCCCCAGCGAAAAGTATCCAGGTCCAGTCCGCCCAGATCCAGCACCCGGTCCACTACCGTCAGGGCGAGGGCCTCAAACGTGTCGGGCTTGCTGTAGAACGATGGGGTTGCCGGGCAGATGATGGCGCCCGCTTCGGTGAGGGCCGTCATGTTGCGCAGGTGGATGAGGTTGTAGGGCGTTTCGCGGGGTACGAGGATTAGGCGCCGGCGTTCCTTCAGTACCACATCGGCGGCACGGGTTACCAGGTCGGTGCTCAGGCCCTGGGCCATGCGCGCCAGCAAGCCCATGGAGCAGGGGCAAACGATCATCAGGTTGTAGCGGGCCGACCCCGAGGCAAAGGGCGCCATAAAATCCTGCTTACCGTAAAACTGGAAAGGGTAGTTGAGGTAATCCTGGTTGCCGAGTTCCAGTTCCCAGTTGTATTTGCCGTTGTCACTCATCACGACGCCCACGTGTTCCCACTGGTCGCGGAGTTCGAGCAGGCGATCAAAGAGTACCTTGGCGTAAAGCGACCCGCTGGATCCACCTACGGCGACGACAATTCGGTGTTTTTTATTCGACTTTAGCATAGTTGGAAGTTAGCCCGCCAGCAGAAAAAGGTACTGCAAGTGCTTGAAAAAGTAGGTTTTCGACAAAAAAACGTTAAATAATCATTAAGACCGGGTAGATGAAAAACGAATAGCGGCATTCGTCCTATTTTTAGGGTTGTTATTCTCTTGTCACCAACTCCGCAAGTTCCCTTACTTGTTGCAGTACTAAAAGTCAAAATAATGAAAAAAGTTGTTTTTGGAGCCGGATTATTGCTCGCGCTGGTAGCGGCAGTTGCTTTTGCTCAGCCAGTTAAGCAGGTGGCACCGGCACCGGTTGATGCGAAAATCAATTGGCTGAGTTGGGAAGAAGCCATGACCGCTATGGACAAGGCACCCAAGAAAATGTTTATCGATGTGTACACCGACTGGTGTGGTTGGTGCAAACGCATGGACGCCAGTACCTTCACCGATCCTGCCGTGATCAAGCACATGAACGAAAACTATTACGCGGTCAAATTCAACGCCGAAGGACAAGCCGACCAGCAGTACAAGGGCCGAACCCTGAGCTACCAGTCGGGAGGCAACCGCGGCGTACACCAGTTGGCGGTAGTTTTGCTGAATGGCCGCCTGGGTTATCCTTCTTTTGTCTATCTGGATGAGGACCAGAATTCCATCAAGGTATCGCCCGGCTACAAAACGCCCGACGTGCTGCTGGCAGAAATGAAGACCATTAGCGGCAGCAGCAACTAAACGCTGCCCGCAACCTGGCGCCAGCCAGATGAAAAGCCCGCAACTGGGGTAGGTTCACGCACCGATGTCGCGTAAATCTACTCCAGTTGCGGGCTTTCCTTTTTTCGGGGAGCTGTTCCCCGTTCCCGGCGTTTTACTACTTACTCAGCGCTTCTAACCGTTGTCGCTCCCGCGGGCTGAGGCTGGCCAGGCCACTGGTTTTGATCTTGTCCAGCAGTTGGTTCAATTCTTCCTGTTCACTGACTTTTTTTTGCGGAACGGTTGGTTTACGGCCAATTGTTGTTGCCGATTTGATCGTCTCGCCCCAGTAGTTGTCGATCATTAAAACGGCGGGATTGCGGACAATCAAAAGGAGAAACAACGTGACCGGAACGAGGATAGCCAGCACAACCCACCAATTTTGCTGCAGGATGCCCGGCTGCAGCGCAACGGCAACCAACACCCCCGTAATAGCGCCACCCAGGTGGGCTTCGTGGCCAATATGGTCCATTTTGTTTTTGATGCCAAAGATGGAAACCAGCAGAAAGAGGAGGGCAAAAATCCAGCCCTTGATGGAAAAAGGCAACAGGAGAATACCAATTTCGCTGTCCGGAAACAGGACGATAGTCGCAAAAACGACCCCACTGATCGCCCCTGAAGCCCCCACCGCCCGGTAGTCGCCGTGGTGGCGGTGAATGTAAAGGGACAAAATGCTGCCACCGAGCATGCTGGTGAAATACAGCAAGAGCAAGCGCCAGGGGCCCAGCAACAATTCCAGGCTAAAGCTAAAGGACAGCAAAGTAGCCATATTGAAACCAAAATGCAACCACCCCACGTGTAGAAAACCCGAGCTGAGGAGTCGGTCATACTGCCGTTCGACCAGGATGCCGTCCACGTAAAAGTCGTAACGCGCCTGGTAGGCAGAGTGGCGAAATCCCTGGTAAGTGGCTGCCGCCGTGAGGAAAAGGAGCACCAGTCCGACGATGCTGTTGGGGTTGTCAGGCAACATAGGGTGTGCTTATAGTCGACGTTTACCTTTGATGCATTCCTGGTCGTATTCGGCCAGGATCTCGTATAAATTCTGGAAGCGGTAACCCGGGCGGCCAATCTTTTGGGCCAGTTGCGGCGAAACATCGGCAATCAGGCTTTTCATTTGCCCGCGGAACCCCGACCGCTTCAGGGGCAGTATACGGCCACCCGCGACCTCCACCCAGAACTGTTTGATCTTCTTTCGTTGGGCAACCATTTGGCCGTCAATAACGACAAAATCGGTTTGTAGTTCCGGGGTCTGTAGCAGGCGCACGTTGTCACCCGCGTAGAGGACCCGCAGAAACAACCAGTTGCTGCGCCAAAGTTTACTTTCGTAGGCATAGATGGCCGGGCCTTCATAAAAAACGAAACCCCGGATGAGCGCCGGGTGTAACACGTAGGGGGTGCCAAAATCATTGATGAATTTTACCATGGTGCCGTACTGGGAATGGTCGATCTGGCCAATAAATCCCGTCAGGTGGTAATGGTTTTTGGTGACAATGTAACCCTGGAGCGGTTGTTGGTGCTGCGCCTGGAGCGCCCCCAGCAGGACGAAAAAAAGCAGAAGGAGGTAGAATGGCCGCATAAGTGAAAAGTTTTGCGAACGGATAACGGTCAGCAGAAGTAAGCTTTGAAATTACGATCTTTTTACAAATTGTGCAAACAACGTACAGGAAAGCTGCCGCTCCCGTACAGAAATGAAGCCTGGCGGACGTTTGGAGTCGACGGACGGGACGAACAGGTGGCTGCTGCGGCCTGGCCACCTTGTAAGCTGGGGCCGATCAGGAATAAAAGTATTAAAAAAAAGGGTCAGGTGTGTAACTTTTGTGAATAGCCCTCGTTACATATAATTGAAAAGTTAATTCCAAACATGTGAACGCAGGACAATTTCCTGTCTGGTTTTAGATCATCCATCTAAAACACCAACTTCTCAAGGATTAGGCACTAGGTTACGATTGTTTTTGTAAATTAGCGGCTTTGATCCCTATTGTAGGGCGAAGCTGTTATTGACCTTTTTGTTAGCAAACTGAATTGGTTAGGACCAAATTCATACCGTAACGTCAGGTTCAGCTTATGCCCAATATTATGAGAATGAAACACTTACCGCTTAGATGCTTGCTCGTGACGCTGGGTTTATTCACCTACTTCAGTCTCACGGCCCAATTGGAACAGCCTGAAAACGGCCCCTTCAACGTCGCTGTTTACCAAGGCGCGCAGTGGCGCAACATTGGCCCCTTCCGTGGCGGCCGTAGTGTTGCTGTGGCAGGTGTGCCGCAACAATCCCAAACCTATTACCTGGGGTCTACGGGTGGCGGCGTGTGGAAAACGACCGATGCCGGACTTTCCTGGAACAATATTTCTGATGGCTTCTTCAACGTCGGTTCTATTGGCGTAATCTCCGTAGCGCCTTCCGATCCCAACGTCATTTACGTGGGTACTGGTGAACATGCCATCCGCGGCGTAATGACTTCCCACGGCGACGGCGTTTACAAGTCTACCGATGGTGGCAAAAACTGGGTCCATCTCGGCCTGGACAACAGCCGCCACATTGCCGCTATTCAAATCCATCCGCAACACCCCGAAGTGGTGTACGTGGCCGTTCAGGGTGCGGCTACCGGCCCCTCCGACGACCGGGGTATTTACCGCTCCCAGGACGGAGGACTCACCTGGGAACATCTCTTTTTTGTCAATGAACATACCGGCGCCGCCGACCTGAGTATGGATCCCTCCAATCCGCGTATTCTTTACGCGGGCATGTGGGACCACGAGCGCAAGCCCTGGGAAATCCGCAGTGGTGGGGAAGGTTCGGGCATCTTTCGGTCTACCGACGGCGGCGAAAACTGGGAAAGACTCTACCAGGGGTTACCCGTCCGGATGGGTAAGATCGGGGTTTGTGTATCTCCTGCCAATCCGGAAGTGGTGTACGCCAATATTGAAGCCGATAAAGGCGGCGTTTTCCGTTCGGCCAATGGCGGGGACACCTGGACCCAAGTATGCGCAGACCGGGTCACTATTGCCCGTGCCTGGTACTATTCCGAGATCGTAGCCGACCCCCTGGATGAACATACGGTTTACGTACTCAATGCCCCGCTACTCCGGTCAACGGACGATGGCCGCACCTTCGAACCGATCCCCAATCCACATTCTGACCAGCACGACTTGTGGATTAACCGCAACCAGCCCAACAACATGATCCTGGCTAACGATGGTGGCGCTTGTATCAGTTTCAACGGGGGTAAAAGTTGGTCTACTCAAAACAACCAACCCACGGGTCAGTTTTACCGGGTGATCGCCGACGAACGCTTCCCTTATTACTACTTGTATGGTGGCCAGCAGGACCACTCGGCCATGGCCATCGCCAGCCGCTCAGAAGGCCAGGGCATCTCCGAAAAAAACTGGTATGCCGTCGCCGGTGGCGAGAGCGCCTTCATCGCTTTCGATCCCACCGATCCGCAATTGGTCTACGGTGGCAGCTATCAGGGCAACATCGAAGTTTTCGACAACAAAACCAGCGAACGCAAAGACATCATGGCCTACCCCACGGTGGGCCTGGCGACTTTGCCCCGCGATATGAAATACCGCTTCAACTGGAATGCGCCTATCGTGGCCAGTCCCCAGGATCCCCGGGTGATCTTCCACGGCGCCCAGAAAGTGCTGCGGACCCGCAACGGCGGTTTGGCCTGGGAAGAGATCAGCCCCGATCTTACCCGCAATGAAAAAGACAAGCAAGGCCTGGGCGGCGGTCCTTTTACCAACGAGGGCGCCGGCGGGGAAAACTACAATACCATCAGTTACATTGCCTGTTCCCCCCACGAATCCTGGGTCATCTGGGTTGGGAGCGACGACGGGCTTGTGCACCTGACCCGCGACGAAGGTCAAACCTGGGTCAACGTGACGCCGCCCGACCTCGGCGAAGCCCTCATCAACAGCATCGAAGTATCACCCCATAATCCGGCCAAGGCCTACGTGGTGGCTACCCGCTACAAATTCAACAATTTTACGCCCCTCATCTACCAAACCAACGATTTTGGTAAAACCTGGCTGAAAATAACCAGGGGCATTGCCCCCGAGGACTTTGTGCGCGTGGTGCGCGAAGATCCCTTGCGCGAGGGCATGCTTTACGCGGGCACAGAAACCGGACTCTACGTGTCTTACAGCGACGGAAAGTTCTGGCACCGCTTCCAGTTGAACTTGCCCGTATGTCCGATCAACGATCTGACGATCCAGGACAATGACCTCATTGCCGCTACTTCCGGACGGGGATTTTGGATCCTGGACGACCTCGGATTTCTTCAGCAAACAGCGGGTTATCTGCTCGCTCGCTCTCCTCAGATATTACGGCCTAAACCCACCTACCGCCTGCTCGGTCAGGGAAGTGGCAAGAGCAGTGGCGAAGGGCAAAACCCTCCCGGGGGCATGATCATCGATTACTACCTGCCGCCACAATTGGATACGGCGTTGGTGCAATTGGACATCCTGGACGCCGACGGTAAGGTCATTCGGCAGTATTCCAGCAAAGCCAACGAAAATTTTAAAACTTACCAGGGTGGTCCCTCCGCCCAGCCCACTTTGCCGAAAGGCTACGGGATTCGTCGTTTCAACTGGGACTTGCGTCGCCGTCCCATTCGCCATATCGACGGCGTCTTCGTGTTAGGCAATTACGCCGGCGGGTTAGTGGCTCCCGGCGATTACCGGCTCCGGCTCCGGGTCGGCGACGAAAAATCAGAGGAATTGGCCCAGGTGCTCGCTGATCCAAGGATGAATGCCGGACAGCAGGATTATGCCGGTCAGCAAAAGTTGCTCGGTGAAATCGAAACGACCGTGGCTGATATCCATGGTTCGGTAGAAATGATGCAGGGACTACGGGCACAGATGACTACGCTGCACGATCGCCTGAGCCAGTTTGGCGGGCAGGCCGAATTGGTCAATAAAGCCAGTGCCATCATGACTGAAATTGATGCCTGGGAAAGAGAACTCGTCCAGCCCGATCAAAAGACGTCTCAGGATGTTATCAATTTCCCCAACCGGCTGAATGCGGAATTGATGGACCTCCACAGCCGCTGTGATGGCCTCGATCCACGGGTGACCCAAGGAGCTCAGGAAAGGCTCCGGGATTTGCTGGTCACCTGGGGCACTTTCGCCGAAGAACGCGATAATATCATTTACAACGAGCTGGAAGAATTCAACAAGCTCTATAGCGAAAAACAACTGCCCGTACTGCTGCTGCCCAATCCGGCCAATGGTACCGCGTGGTAAAAGTAGCCCTTGGGTTATTCGCGCTTCAGCGCGAATTATTTTATTCGCGCTGAAGCACGAATAACCAGGCGCCAAAAACACGAGCGCCGCCCCGAAAGCAATCGGAGCGGCGCATCCTGTCACCCAAAATTTATTTCGGGCAAGTTCTAGGTTTTCTTCGTCTTGATGGTACAACCGATCGCTTTCACGTCGGCGGGGTCGGGGTTGAGGCCATTCTGTAGGGCGGTTACGGCTTTTTCTACGTAGTTAACCGTTACGGCTTCCGCATCCTGGGCATTGTCGTCGATAGCACCGTGGTAGCGAACCATCAGGTCACTGTCTACCAGGTAAACTTCCGGCGTGCGGCTGGCGCCGTACTGGGGGTAAATCTGCTGGCCGGCGTCCAGTAGATAGACAAAGGGGAAACCTTTCTCCTGGGCACGGACCTTCATCTGTGCGAAACTGTCACCGTCTTTTACTTCCGGATCGTTGGGCTGGATGGCCACTACCGGGTAACCCAGTACCGACATCTTCTGGTGCAGGGCGATGAGCCGGTCTTCGTAACCAACAGCGTAGGGACAGGTGTTGCAGGTAAACGTAACAATAAAGCCTTTGGGCGCTTTGCCGTTGGCATCCTTGATGTTTTCGAAACTGTACAACTTATCGTCGATGTTCTTCAATTTAAAGGTCGGTGCTTTGTCTCCGACCTGAACCCCTTGTTGGTATTCGGTGCTAGCTGTTGGATCGGCGGTCTTCGCAGCAACGGCGATGGTTTCCGTAGCAGCATCAGCGGTGGCTGCTGCGGTATCGGCGGCAGTTTCCGCGTTCTGGCAGCTGCTGAGGACCGCAACAAATAAAAAGGCGCTCAATAAATGGAGCAAAGATGCATTCTTCATGGTTGAATATTTTGGTAATAAAATGAATTTATTGGAGGGACTGAACCGCACTGGCCAATTCTTCGTAATCGGCAAATTGATCGGAGAAGAACTGGCGCTGGTCGTTCCGGTAGATGATGGTAATGGGAATGGCCCCGCCCCAGGTGGGGTCTACCTGGTCAATCCAAATATTGGTCTTGTTGTCGGTCAGGGCAATAACGGGTAGCTCTAGCGGGCGTTCCCGAATAAAGCGCAGCAGCTTGGTACGGACATCGCGGCGAAAGTCCAGGCTCACCAGCACGATTTTTACCGGCTGGTTGGCGGTGGCTGCTGCCAGGCGTTCGAAATACGGCAATTCCGCCACGCAGGGACCACACCAGGTAGCCCAAAAGTTGATGACGTAGGTCGTATCATTGCGGAAGTTGAAAATCGGTGCCAGGTTGGCAAATTCTTCCACAATGGGGTAGGGTAGGGTATCGGTAACCGGGAGGTGCAACACGTTTTGCACCAGTGGCGGGGTGGTTTCCTGTGCCGGGGAATCGCTGGCCGGGGTTGGGGCCGGCTGGCAGGAAGAAGACAAAAACAACAACAGGCCTAAGGTAAGGTAGATAGATCGCTGCATGGGAATGACGTATTTGTAATACCAAACGGTTAAGAAAGGGTTAATGTTGGTTGCTTTACTGCAAAATAAGCCTTACTCATCGAAAACTTACCCAACCTTTAACCGGCCGGTCGTGGCCTTGCCGGGTAGATGTGTTCCGCAGGAAACTTCTCATTCCTGCAGTTTGTTTAAACTATAAATGTTTAAACCCTAAAATAGAGCGACATGAAAAATTTCCTATCCCTGCTATCCCTGCTTACCCTGGTTATGGCTTGTAACCCAACAAACGACCAGCCACGGGTGGATCCTATTTTTGAAATTGGTCAACCGTTTGTCCTGGCTTTCGGCCAGGTGGCCAGTTGCAGCTGTGCAGCCCCCGACGTGAAATTTGTGCACGTCATCACCGACAGCCGCTGCCCCTTACAGGCCGAGTGTGTCTGGGCGGGTGAAGTGGTGGTGGAGCTGGAAATCAACGAGCAGTTGGTGCGCCTCGGCCTGTCGCCCATCCAGACGGCGCCGGCCAAGGATATCATCGGGATGTGGTCGTATGAATTGTTGGCCGTAAATCCCCACCCTTTGGTGCCTCTAATGGAGGACGAGATAGACGAGTGCATTTATACGCTTGAACTTTTGATTGAGGCCCTTTAAGCTTTTTTGCAATCGAATCGGAAGTCGGAGGATAGTCAGATCTTCCGACTTCCCACCTCAACCTCTGCTTGCTGCGCAAGCGGTCTCCTGAAGGAGAAGGCCCGCCCGCTTAGGTGCGCGTGATCCCTTGATCGCTCAGGCCAACTTTTACCCGCAGTTACTTCCGACTTCCCACCTCCGACTTCCGACTTCGAGCACCTTTCCTCCTCCGACTTCGAGCACCTTTCCTCCTCCGGCACGCCCGGGCGTGCCACCTCCTCCAAAGGAGGACTTTGGACCGTCTTTATTCCGGCTTTCCGTTTACACGTTTACACTTTTACCCGCAGCCGATTTCCGACTTCCCACCTCCGATTTCCGACTTCGAAAACTTTTACCCGCTGTTACTTCCGACTTCCCACCTCAACCTCTGCTTGCTGCGCAAGCGGTCTCCTGAAGGAGAAGGCCCGCCCGCTTAGGTGCGCGTGATCCCTTGATCGCTCAGGCCAACTTTTACCCGCGGTTACTTCCGACTTCCCACCTCCGATTTCCGACTTCGAGCACCTTTCCTCCTCCGCCTTCCAGGCACCTCCTCCAAAGGAGGACTTTGGACCGTCTTTATTCCGGCTTTCCGTTTACACGTTTACACTTTTACCCGCAGCCGATTTCCGACTTCCCGCCTCCGATTTCCGACTTCGAAAACTTTTACCCGCAGCCTATTTCCCACTTCCGATTTCCGATTTCCGACTTCGAAAACCTTTACACCTTTCCCCTTTCCACCTCTCTACAATGGCACCCCTCCAAATGGTCGTTCACCAGGCCCATGGCTTGCATGAACGCGTAAGCGGTGGTGGGGCCGATAAAGCTCCAGCCCCGTTTTTTGAGGTCTTTGCTGAGGTTTTGCGAGGCGGGTGTTTGGGCCAGTTTGCTGAGGGTCTCGTGGTTGAGTTGGATGGGCCGTTCACTGGGAGCGGGTTCAAAGGACCAGAAGTAGGCCGACAAAGAACCCTTTTGTTCGATCAGTTCCAGGGCCCGCTGGGAATTGTTGATGGTACTTTCGATTTTGCGGCGGTGCCGCACAATACCACTGTCTTGTAGTAGCCGTTGCACATCCGTTTCCGTGTAGCGGGCTACCTTGTGAAAGTCGAAATGGTCAAAAGCGGCGCGAAAATTGTCCCGTTTGCGGAGAATAGTCAACCAGCTGAGGCCCGACTGGAACCCTTCCAGGCATATTTTTTCGAACAAACGCACGTCATCGGTCACGGGAACCCCCCATTCGGTATCGTGGTAATGCTGGTAATCTTCGTGCTGTCCTGCCCACCAACAGCGGTTGTGGCCGTCGGTGCCGGTGATTAAACCTGGAGCTAGGGTAGACATGGTGGTCGGGGTTGGTGAACAGCGAATTTAGGCAAACTTTGGAAGATTGCCAGCTATCTATTCTTCTTCCTTACAGCGGCACATCCGCAACAGATCCAGGTGTTCCTGTGAAAGCCGGGCGGCGGCTTCGTACAATTGCTCAAAGTGGCTGTGCAAAAAATGGGCTTCTTTGGGAAGATTGTCGATGTTTTTTAATCCTTTGGCTTTGTAGGTGAAGCAGGTGTGAATGCCGTGTAAAAATTTGTCGAATGCTTCGGCTTTGTGGTACAAGCCTTCCAGATGCGCGCGTTCTTGAGGACAAAGACCTTGCAGGCGCATCAGCGAAGACATTCGCTCTTCGGACGTCAGGTCGTGTTGGGCCAGGTCAATGAGCGACACCCCGAAGAATTCGGCCATTCGGATCAGGTTGCAGATTTTGGGTTCCGCCGTACCGTTTTCGTAAGAGGCAATGTTGCCCCGGTTGAGACCAATGTGGAAGCCCAACTCCTCCTGGCTGATTTTCTTCCGCTTCCGCAGAATTTTTATGTTGCTAGCCAAATAATTAGCTGCCGCGATCTTTTCTTGGTTGAGTGTCTCCATTTATTTTCACATTGATGAACATCAACAAAATAGTGTTGCATGCTATTTGTAAATACAATGTTGCGGGTGGTTTTGTTGTCAATTGTTAAGAAAATTAACAACAAAGCGCCTGTCATTGCGGCATATTATCACCTTTGGAATAGTTTTTGCCTAAATACAGGTAAAAGGATAAAATTATTTGCATTTGAAGCAGGAATGCGGTAGTTTTGTAAATAATATTAACAAACTAAAATTCCCTGAAATGCTTTACGCCATTCAGAATCAAATACAGGATCAGTTGGATACCATCAGTAAATCACTGAAGGCGTTCTCCATGAAACTGACCGGCAATAGTGACGACGCAGAAGATTTGTACCAGGATACCGCTCTCCGAATTATCACCAACGCCGACAAATACCGCCAGGGTACCAATTTCAAGGCCTGGGCGGTTACGATTATGCGCAACATCTTCATCAACAATTACCGGAAGAAGATGCGCCGTAATCTTATTGTAGACCAGACGCCGAACAATTACTACATCAATTCTGGCGAGAATCCAGTCGGTAACGACGGGGAGACGTTGGTAGCTTTCAAAGAACTGGAAGCCATGGTTGATACCTTGCCCGATGATTTCCGCATTCCGTTCATGATGGCCTACGAAGGTTATAAGTACGACGAGATTGCCGAAGAATTGGGTTCGCCGCTGGGTACCATCAAGAGCCGTATCTTCTTTGCCCGCCGCAAACTGCAAAAAATGTACGCTGAAGCTACCCACAACCGGATGGCAAAGCCAACTGCCAAATCGGCATAAAGACTAAGCTGGCCCTGCCAGTTTACTAACTTTGAACAAACACACGAAGCGCTTCGGTAAAGAAATTTATCGAAGCGTTTTTTTTAGGGCGTTTTCTTACCCGTCAGCAGGCATCCGACCCGCTAACCGCTTACAACAAGGCGGCCAGCACTTGTTTCATACCCGTGGTTGCAGGTTCGGCAATGACGGTCAGATTAGCAAGCTGCTGCAGTTCGTAGTTGATGCTGGGCCGGGGATCCACGTAGAATATCCGTGCACCGCGGGCAGCATACCCCACCAGGCCTGCGGCCGGATAAACCTGCATAGAAGTACCGACGATGAGAATAATCTCGGCATTATAGATTTCTTCTACGGCTTGCTCCATAGCGGGTACCGCCTCTCCAAACCAGACAATATGGGGGCGCAATTGGTAGCCTTTGGCACAGCGGTCGCCGAGGTTGCAGTCGGCTTCCCAATCGTAAATCAGGGTCTCGTCTCCCGTGCTGCGGACTTTGCGGAGCTCGCCGTGTAAGTGGATGATGTGGCTGCTCCCGGCGCGCTCGTGCAAGTTGTCCACGTTTTGGGTGATCACCACCACGTCGTACTTTTTTTCCAGTTCTACCAACGCGGTGTGCCCGGCATTGGGTACCACTTCCTTGAGTTGGCGTCGCCGCTGGTTGTAGAAATCCAGCACCAACGCCTGGTTCTTACGCCATCCCTCGGGGGAAGCTACTTCCATCACGTCGTGCCCTTCCCACAAGCCCCCCGCATCCCGGAAGGTATTGATACCGCTTTCCGCGCTGATACCGGCGCCCGTCAGGACGGCTATTTTTTGCTTTTTTGCCATGGTTTAAGCCTGAATTTTAACTTTAACAATGTTTTATCATGCACCTGCTGCCCATAACGTCAACCGCGGCTCGCCGCGTATGTTGAAAAACGGATACGCCGGATGTTGGTCTTGTCCTACTTTTACACTTTTCCACCTTTCCACGTTTCCACCTCTCCTTTTACACTTTTACACCTTTACACGGTCTAAAATTTCCGACTTCCCACCTCCGATTTCCGACTTCGAAAACTTTTACACGCGGTTACTTCCGACTTCCCACCTCAACCTCTGCTTGCTGCGCAAGCGGTCTCCTGAAGGAGAAGGCCCGCCCGCTTAGGTGCGCGTGATCCCTTGATCGCTCAGGCCAACTTTTACACGCGGTTACTTCCGACTTCCCACCTCCGATTTCCGACTTCGAGCACCTTTCCTCCTCCGGCACGCCGAGGCGTGCCACCTGCTCCAAAGGAGGACTTTGGACCGTCTTTATTCCGGCTTTCCGTTTACACGTTTACACTTTTACCCGCAGCCGATTTCCGACTTCCCACCTCCGATTTCCGACTTCGAAAACTTTTACACGCGGTTACTTCCGATTTCCCACCTCCGACTTCCGACTTCGAAAACCTTTCCCCTTTTCCACGTTTACACCTCTCCAATCCTCCTCAACGCCCCGAAAGCCGCCCCCAAGTACTGGATAATATCTTCGGCGATGAGGCTCTCCATCTGCTGGGCTTCGGCAGCGAGGTCGCCGGCCAGCCCGTGCAGGCAAACACCGAGGAGGATGGCCGTTTCGACCGGGTAGCCCTGTGCCAGCAGGCCGGTAACGATACCCGTCAACACATCGCCGGCTCCGGCGGTTCCCATGCCGGGGTTGCCTACGGTGGCAAAGTAGACCTCTCCTGTAGGCGTAGCGATGGCGGAGTAGCCGCCTTTGAGCAAAATGTAGCACTGTAGGCGTTGGGCCTCGTGGCGGAGGCGTTCCCAGCGCTCGAAGCTGTTGGCCGTAGGGCCGAACAGCCGTTCAAATTCTTTGGGGTGGGGGGTAAGGATGCTGTTGGCGGGCAGGAGGGTTTGCCAGCTGGGCTGTAGCCCCAGGATATTCAGGGCATCGGCGTCCAGCACCAGCGGGGCACTGCTTTGTTCCAGCAGCTGGTGCAGGCCGGCCTGCGTAACCGGATTGGTTCCTATTCCAGGGCCGATGCCGATGGCAGAATAGGTGTCCGGTTGCGGTACCTGGGTGCAGATAAACTGGTGCCGATCCACCTGCACCATGGCTTCTGGAAAAGCGATCTGCATGATCTCGTAGCCGCAGCGGGGAAGGTGCACGGTAACGAGCCCACAGCCTGCCCGCAAAGCGGCCCGGGCACTGAGGATAGCCGCACCAATCTTGCCGTAGCTGCCCGCCACGATGAGGGCGTGGCCAAAGGTGCCTTTGTGGTCGAACCGTCCGCGGGTTTTCAGCAGCGCTGCTACGTCCGGTAGTTGCACGTAGTAATTCTTGGTCACCGCTGCGGCCAGGGCACTGGGCAGCAAGCCGATGTCTAGTACTTGCCATTCCCCTACGTAGGGCGCGTTCTCCGGCGCAAAGAAAGCGAGCTTGGGGACCTGGAAAGTGAAGGTGTAAGCGGCTTGCAATGCGGATCCGGTGGTGGGTTGGTCAACGAAAAGCCCACTGGGGATGTCGATGGCAATGCGCAGCTGATCCAACGTATTGAGGTGGTCGATCAACCCGGCCCAGTAGCCCGTCACTGGCCGACTCAGTCCGGAACCCAGCAAGCCGTCGATGAGGATGCCGCTGGCAGGTAGTTCGGGCAGGGGGTCACCAGCCGTTAGTTCCTGGCAGGCAATGACCCGCTTGGCTTGCAGCCGCTCCCAGTTGGTGGCATTGTCCGGGCTGGGGGTGTTGCCCATCCGGGCGCGCAGAACGAATACTTCGTAAGACAGTTCGTGTAGGCGGCGGGCAATGGCCAATCCGTCACCACCGTTGTTGCCATCGCCACAGAGAATGGTTATGGGGCGGTCAAGATCGGAGAATTGCGCCCGAAAAGCCTGAACAAAAGCCAGGCTGGCGCGCTCCATCAGGTCGAGGGAGGCGATGGGCTCTTCCCGGATCGTCTGTTCGTCGAGGTGGCGAATCTGGTGGGCAGCGAGGATTTTTTGCATAGCTTCCAGTAGGGTTTAAATTTGCTCCTGCTTTGACCAAAGCATCAGTCTTCCAAAGTAAGGAAAAAATGTCAGAGAATCAAAATGAATAGGCTGATCCTCTGCATCTGGGCTAGTTGGTACAACTGGCTAAATCAAGGAAAAAATTCCCGGCTTTTGAATCCGATGATAAAATAAAATGGCCCAACTTGCGGTTTTAGTGCGATTGGTTACGGCTTGTTTGATGATTGAAATAAAATGTCCCATGTTAGCAAAAATTACTGTTTTCTGTTGCGTGATGTTGTTGATGCTTGGTTTTTCTGCTGGCCCGCTGCAAGGCCAGCGCACCCAGCGGGCCCGCGAGAAATTGCAGGAGCAGCGCTCCGCCGACTGGCCGCCGCCCGCTACCTATTCCCGGGTTTCCCTGGGCCGGGCTCTCCAGGGGGTGTTCGAGAAGCATTACCAGTTTTGTGGCTTTGGCGCTGCCGAGGGGAGCCGCGACTATCTTCCGGCAGATATCAACAAGTTCCTGGGGCGCCGCGATCTGCGGACCAAGGTAGAACAGGCCGATCTGAGCGGAGGGAGTTTGTTGCAGTATATTTTCGCGGCTGATGAGCTCATCCTACCGTTGAATACGATCCGCTTTCAACCGGACCGGCGCCTGGAAGGCGCTGCGGGTAACGCGACCTTTTTCATCCAACCCGAAGAACAATTCGATGCTTTTCTGCTGACCAAAAATTGTAGCGGCTACCTCAAGGCCGCGCTCGACGCGGGTATTGAGCCTCCTTACAGTGCTTTTCGTACGGCCCTGAGTACGGACGATCGCAAAGAGTCGACCGTGCTGGCTGTTGCGGGAACCTTCGTGAGTCCATTAGAAGTTGCCCTGCGGGCCAATGATGGGCAAACCACGACCCTCCTGCTGCAGCTCTGGCAATTTTACCGCGCCCATCCCGAATACATTGGCCAGGCTTATTATCTGCGTGCTTTTGCCGGGGTGATGATCAAACATACGGCCGTAGCTGAAGTGGCCCGCCAAATTGAGAACGAAGTGGGCATCAACATCAACGGCCCCTTGCGTACCCGTGCTGAGGCCCAGGTCGGGTGGGGGCGAAACAGTAAAAATTCCTTTACGGGAACGGATTGGGAAACCATCGTTTATGCCGATTTTGACGAAAAATATACCCGCCAAAATTGGTACGCCCGCCTGCCCACCCCCACCGAAATCAGCGCTTATTTTGCCCGCCTGCAACCCGTCTTTCAGCGCAACTCCGACTTTCCGCTGATGACCGAAGGGGCGGAGCATCGCCATTATTTACTCCTCGAGGGAGTTCCTCCCGAGTTGGCCCGCGGAGGGTGGGTCATCGAGGCATTAGCTGGCGGGGTCTACAGCAAGCTACCTGGCCTGGAAGCCAAACCGGTCCAGGAAGGTGGCCAGCAGGGGTGTCGTTTTACCGTCACCGGGCAGCCCGACCCCACGCTTTTCGCTGGCCCCCTGACCGAACGGCCAGGGAAGGCCAACCTGTCTTACCGCATCCGCAGTTTACAAAATATCAAGGGAGAGTCATTGGTGTGCTACGTGTCCGACGAATTGCCCACCAGTGCCCACCCCATTGCTAAATTGGGGGAAGGGCGCTTCGATCTTTCGATCAAAGAAAATCGTCGCTTTGCTTTTCAGTGGCAAGTGGTACTGGCCATCGAAGACCAGGAGAATCCGGTGGATTTTACGCAACTGCCTTATTTGAGCGACTTGCAACTGCGGCGCGGCGATCAAACAGAAACCCTGGATATCGAAGTCAGGGAAATTATTGCCAACCCTCAGCGACACGAGTACCGCATTACGTTGGAAACCCGCGAAACCTGGCCACTCAGCGTGATCAACGACAATGAATTACAGCGCTTCAACCTGTCTTGTAAAGTAAGCTTGCCCGCTCAGCGCTCGGCGGTTCGGATGGTGCGTCCGCTGAAAGGAATTGTCTCCTTTCCCCGCACTACGCCGCCTTCGCCAACGAATCCCAATGTGGGCACCGTACCCGAGTTGGTGCCAGCAGTAGGGGAGGGCGGTGGCAATTGATGAATGGCCTGATGGCGAGCCTGTCTTAGTCGTTTCTTAACGCCTTTAGGCCAGTAACCCGGTTACTTTTTCGTGGGCACTTTGCCAGTCCATTGCGCCCGGCGTTCCCTGGCTGGGGAAGGCTATACGCAGTTGTTTAACCAGATCGGTGATGGCGTAGCGAACTTTGTTGTTGACAATGTCCCAGTCGGCAGCAGCAATGCGGCCTGCCTGCAGTTGGTTGGTATTGTCCTGCCAGCGGCCTTGCAGCAGCACGAGGGTGTTTTGGAATTCGCGGTCTTTGTCCTGCACGAAGTTGGTGATGCGTTCAATGGCCAAATCCAGGCGGGCCTGGCTCAGGGCCAGCAGTACGGCCGCGTCGTCGGCGTCGTCCCAGTCGGGGTCGGGTACGGGCTGTTCGGCGAAAGCAATCTCTGCTGCCGGCACGTCGGTGGTGCTCACCTGGATGGCCCGGTCGAGCACGGCGACGTCGAAAGGGCGTTCCCCAAAACCGGGGACCTGCACTTTGGCGGTCACCCGCAACAGCAGGGCATAGTGGCCCGGCCGCTGGGGCGTCACGTCGAAGCCCCACTCCGTGAAGCCGAAGGGCAGGATGGGTTGCTCCACATTGTTACGGGCCACAATGGTGAAATTGCCAACGGTGCCCACCTCCTCCAGCTCAACTTTCATCACGGACGTAATTTTGAGACCCTCGCGCGTGGCGGCGGCTTTTTCTTTTTCCGTCAGGCCCTCCATCAATTCGGCCTCGTCCGTCGTCGTTGGCGCTATCCGCACCCGGCAGCGGCAAGCCTGGGCCAGCGCCATGGTGGCAGGGATAGCGTAGAGAATCTTGCCTTTTTGGAAGGGGGAAACGGGTGGTGGTGCGGTCGGCGCCGGCGCTGGTGGTGGTGGTGCGGGCGGTGGTACATAAGTGGTGGACGCTTTGGGCCCACTATCGGCCGCTGGTGGTGGCGCCGACGCTGGTGGTGGCGCCATTTTTTCTAACTCCTCCTCCGGAGGTTCAGCGCCGCTGCTCGTGGGTGGTTTCGCTTTGCTTTTCCGCGGGGGGATGGTGGTGGGTATTCTTTTGGAAGGTCCTTTGACGGGTATGTCGGGCTTGCTGCTGTCCGACCGTTTGCCGGGAAACCAGTCTTTAAATTGGTCCACGGCCTTGTCGAGTAGGGAAGGCTTTTTGGCGGCTTTAGGCGGCGGAGCGGTTGCCGGCGCACTGGGGCGCAACTCATCTACCGGAAGGTCATCAATCAGTTCCTTGAGTTCCTGGATGGTTTTCAGCCTGTTTTGCGCATATTCGGTCTGGCTGATGCGCCCGTTTTTAAAATCCAGTTCGTAGTGCTGGTAATGCTTTTCCAGAATGGTGAATCGCAGGGAGCGGTCTGGCTTAACCAGGGGCAGGTGGGTACGCAAAATTTCGAACACAGGAGCCAACTGATCTTCCTCGAGATAATCCAATAATTTTTGTTTCAATAGGGCATCCATAACGGAAAGGTATTAGCAGGTAAGCGACCGGCAATTGGTCAGTGAAAAGTAAGGTTTTTTTGTGGAGCACACAATGAAAGGACCAAAATCTTTCACCTCGGATTAGCACTCCCTCAGCGGGCGGTGGGCTATACGGCTTTACGATTTCAGCTTTAACAGTAGCTTTGAATTTTATGGACTTGCAAGGGATGGGGATGGTCAATATTCCGACTTTCCGTTTCCACCTTTCCACCTTTACCAGATTTCCTATTTCCGATTTCCCACCTCCGACTTCCGACTTCGAGCTACTTCCGACTTCGAGTTGGTTCTCGCACCTGCCACGTCTTCAGCGTGGGCGACGCAGCGCAGCAACCTGCCACGTCTTCAGCGTTGGCGGCTCGCGCCTGCCACGTCTTCAGCGTGGGCGATTGCGAAAGGATGGATATGCCGGATGTTGGTCTCACCCTACTTTTACACTTTTTCCCTTTTACACCTTTACACAGCCCTATTTCCCACTTCCCACCTCCGATTTTCGATTTCGAGCGCCACCCGCCACCTCTGCTTGCTGAGCAAGCGGTCTCCTGAAGGAGAAGCCCCGCCCGCTTAGGTGCGCGTGACCCCTTGATCGCTAAGACTGGGTGAATTTTGGCGGCTCGCGCCTGCCACGTCTTCAGCGTGGGCGCATGCGAGAGGATGGATACGCCGGATGTTGGTCTCACCCTACTTTTACACTTTTACACTTGCCCAACTTTTACACGCGGTTACTTCCCACTTCCCACCTCCGACTTCCGATTTCGAGCTACTTCCCACTTCCCACCTCCGACTTCCCACTTCGAGCTACTTCCGACTTCGAGTTGGTTCTCGCAGCGACGCAGCGCAGCAACGGCTCGCAGCGATTGCTGAAAAAGGGATACGCCGGATGTTGGTCTCGCCCTACTTTTACACTTTTTCCCTTTTACACCTTTACACGGTCTAAAACTTCCCACTTCCCACCTCCGATTTCCGACTTCGAGCGCCACCCGCCACCTCTGCTTGCTGAGCAAGCGGTCTCCTGAAGGAGAAGCCCCGCCCGCTTAGGTGCGCGTGACCCCTTGATCGCTAAGACTGGGTGAATTTTGGCGGCTCGCGCCTGCCACGTCTTCAGCGTGGGCGCATGCGAGAGGATGGATACGCCGGATGTTGGTCTCGCCCTACTTTTACACTTTTACACTTGCCCAACTTTTACACGCGGTTACTTCCCACTTCCCACCTCCGACTTCCGATTTCGAGCTACTTCCCACTTCCCACCTCCGATTTCCGATTTCGAGCTACTTCTCTCTTAACCACCCAAATCCTCCAATTCGCCCATTTCCCGCAGGTATTGCAAGGTCAGTTGCGCCTCAGCTTCGTCTACCTTGCTGATGGCTACCCCGACGTGAACCAGTACGTAATCGCCTTTTTTTACCATTGGCAGCATAGAGAGGTTAACTTCTTTGACAATGCCGCCGAAAGCAACCCGCCCGGTACGCAGGCTCGGGTCGACGAGGTCGTTGATGCTGACGATTTTACCGGGTATAGCGAGGCACATAAGTGGGGGTTTTAGTTTTTGTTGGTGAATCAGTTGCGCAGGGCAAGGCGTTGCTCCCGCAGCCAGTCGTACCACTGTTCCATCCCTTGCCCGGTGGTAGCGGATAGCTCGATAAACGCCAGGTGGTGGTTGACGCGCAGCGCGTATTCCCGGGCCTTGGCTACGTCAAAATCGACGTAAGGCAGCAGGTCCATCTTGTTGATGATGCAAAGGTCGGCGGTGTGGAACATGTCGGGGTATTTGAGCGGTTTGTCATCCCCTTCGGTGACGCTGATAATGACCACCCGCGCGCCTTCGCCGAGGTCGAAAAGGGCCGGGCAGACGAGGTTGCCGACGTTTTCGATAAAGAGCAGGGAATCGTCCGTAGGGGCCAATTGCTTGAGGGCTTTGTGGATCATCGCTGCGTCGAGGTGGCAGCCTTTGCCCGTGTTGATTTGTACCACGGGGGCGTTGGTTTTGGCGATCCGCCGGGCATCGTTGGAGGTCTGTTGGTCGCCTTCGATGACAAAGCAATTGACTTCCGCCTGCAGATCCACCAGGGTGCGTTCCAGCAGCGAGGTCTTGCCCGAACCCGGGGAGCTGACCAGGTTGAGCGCCAGCATGTTTTTGGCTTCAAAGTAGCCCCGGTTTCGCTCGGCCAGCAAGTCGTTCTTCTGCATGATGTCCCGCTCCAGTTCCAGGACGGTTTTTACGGGAGCAGGCTCCTGCGCATCGGGATGGGCATGGTGGTGGTGGTTTCCATCAGCCTCGTGGTGGTGGTGGTGGTGATGATGACCATTACCTGCTTCGTGATGATGTTCATGGCCTCCGGCAGAGAGATGAACGTGGTTTTCCTCCTCGCCAATTTTGGTGATGGTTACGCCACCGGAAGCCTGGCTGCTGCATCCACAAGTGCTGCACATAATGATTCGTTTTTTGCTTTTAAAATTAGCTGACGACCAACGATTTTACCCGCAATTCTTTCCCCTGTACCAGTTCACTGAGGTATTGTCCACAACTGGGACAGGCTTCGAAAAACTGCCTGGCCGCATAGGTACTCCCGCAATCCATGCACCTGGCCTTTGCGGGCAGGTGGTGGATAATGCGTTCGGCATGCTCCAGGATGGTACCCGGAACCGCCGCTTCCCACGCGAAAATCAGGGCATCCAACTCTATCCCGGCGAGCGCTCCTATTTCCAATTCAATGCTTTCCACTTTCCGGGCTGCGTTTTGTCGGGCTTGTTCCTCCGCAATTTCCACAATACTTAGAACGATGGAAAGTTCGTGCATAATAGCGTGGGTTAGTGTTTGGTTTGTTGGGAGCGGATCCGGCGGAAATACATAAAAATGCCAATTCCTGCGGCCAATAAAAGGGGTGCCGCGTGTACCGGTGTGGTCAGGAAATGAACCAACCCCCATCCTTCGTAAGCGCCGTGGCCACCGTGGGCAAAAGCAGTCAGGGGCATCAGCAAGGAAGCAATTGAAAAGATAAAAATTTTGTGTTTCATAAGGATTTAGGCTTAAGTTGTTAGCGATAAAACTAGGGTTGCTAATTGTATATTGAAGCATAAAAAATCAACCAAATTAAATGATAAATATCACCATAGGGCTTGTTGTAAAATCTAAACTTTGAATACGTGGAAATTTTTAGAACCTGAATTTTTCTTAAAAGACACCGCTATGGAACCCACCACTACCCAACGCCCCACCTACTACGAAGAGCTGCGTCGCAAAGGCTATTCCCGCCGGGATTTCATGAAATTCTGTACCATGATCGCGGCCTATATGGGGTTGGAGGCGAGTGGTACGGCGCAAGTGGCCAACGCGCTGATGCAACACCCCCGCGTACCGGTCATTTGGTTGCATTTTCAGGAGTGTACTTGTTGCAGCGAATCGTTTATCCGCTCTTCGCACCCCATGGTAGCCGATATTATTCTCGATAAAATTTCCCTGGACTATACCGAAACCCTCATGGCGGCCTCCGGCCACCAGGCTGAGGCTGCCATGAGAAAAACGATGGAGGAACACGATGGGGAATACGTCCTTTGTGTAGAGGGTTCGGTGCCGGTGTACGAAGACGGCGTTTACTGTTGCATTGGTGGTCGCTCGGCCATCGACATCCTCGAAGAAACGGCGGCGGGCGCCAAGGCGGTCATCGGCTGGGGCAGTTGTGCCTGCAATGGCTGCATCCAGGCCGCCAAACCCAATCCCACGGGCGCTACGCCCATCCACCAACTCATCAAAGGCAAGCCGCTCATCAAGGTGCCGGGCTGCCCGCCCATCGGCGAAGTGATGGCCGGGGTGTTGGTACACCTGGTCACCTTTGGCCGCATTCCCGAGTTGGACCGCATTGGTCGGCCCAAGGCTTTTTATTCCAAGCGCGTGCACGACAGCTGCTACCGCCGCCCCTACTACGATGCGGGCCTGTTCGTAGAAAGTTTTGATGACGAAAATGCCCAGAAGGGCTACTGCCTCTACAAAGTAGGCTGCAAAGGCCCCACTACCTACAACGCCTGCGGGGTGACGAAGTGGAACAATGGAACCAGTTACCCCATCCAGTCGGGCCACGGCTGCATCGGTTGCAGCGAGGCCAACTTCTGGGACAACGGCGCGTCCTTCTATACCCGGATTCCTACCTTCCCCGGTTTCGGGATCGAAAGCAATGCCGACACGGTTGGCAAGGTAGCCGCGGGTGCCACCGCCGTCGGTTTGGCGATTCACGCCACCGCAGCTACCCTGCGGGGGAAAAAGAAGGGCGCTCAAATGGAAACGGAAGGCCAGGCGAACGCCGCAGAACTGGATTGACGACTACGCCACGCCGCTGGTCACCGAGCGGTGGATAAGTCCCCGTAGCACTTAAGTACGGTCTTGCCGTAGCACCTAAAACAAAACCATGCCACTATGAGCCAAAGAATTGTCGTCGACCCCATCACCCGCATTGAAGGCCACCTGCGTATCGAAGCGGATATTCAGGATGGAAAAATAATTGATGCCTACAGCTCGGGTACCATGGTGCGGCTGATTGAGCGCATTTTGCAGGGCCGTGATCCGCGCGATGCGTGGGCTTTTGTGGGTCGGGTATGCGGTGTCTGTACTTCGGTGCATTCGCTGGCCTCCTGCCGGACGGTGGAGGACGCGCTGGATATTGTCATTCCACCCAATGCCGAGTTGGTGCGCAACCTGATGTTTTGCACCCAGTACATGCACGACCACGTGGTGCACTTTTACCACCTCCACGCCCTGGACTGGGTGGACGTGGTGGATGCCCTAAATGCCGACCCCAAACGGACGTCGGAGATTGCCCAGAGCATCTCCAATTGGCCAAAGAGTTCACCCGGTTATTTTTCCGACCTCAAAAAGCGAATCAAAGGATTCGTCGACAGCGGACAGCTCGGCATCTTCACCAACGGCTACTGGGGGCACTCCGCCTACAAGCTGCCGTCGGAGGTAAACCTGATCGGCCTGGCACACTACCTGGAAGCCCTGGAATGGCAAAAGGAGATCGTCAAGATTCACGCTATTTTCGGCGGTAAAAACCCGCACCCCAACTACCTCGTAGGGGGGATGGCCTGCTCCATTGGCCTCGACGACGTCAGCGCCATCAACGCCGAGCGGCTGTCTTACGTGGGCGACCTGCTGCACCAGGCCAAAACGTTTATTGAGCAGGTTTATATCCCCGATTTGCTCACCATCGCGTCGTATTACCCCGAATGGACCACCATCGGTGGGGGGCTGGGGAATTTCCTCAGCTACGGCGACCTCCCCGTGAATGGCTACCGCGATGCCTCGGCTTACAAGTTCCCGGCGGGGGCCATCCTCAACAAAGACCTCAGCCAGGTTCACGAAGTGGATTTGCGCAAGGAAGATGAAATCAAGGAATTTGTCCACAAATCCTGGTACGAATACGAAGGTGGCGACGGCGTCGGGCTCCACCCCTGGCAGGGCGAAACGGTACTGAAGTACACCGGCCCCAAACCACCCTACGAAAACCTCAACTTCGACGAGAAGTACAGCTACCTGAAAACGCCCCGCTGGAAAGGCCACGCCATGGAAGTAGGGCCCCTGGCGCGCATGCTGGTGGGTTACGCCCGCGGCCGCGAAGATTTCAAGGAGGTAGTCGACCGCGCCCTGGCTGCGCTGAAGGTGCCGGCCACCGCCCTGTTCTCGACCCTGGGCCGCACGGCTGCCCGCGGACTGGAGACCCAGCTCGTCAAGGATTGGGCGCTGGATTTTTATGAGCAACTGCTCACCAATATCCGCAATGGCGACACCCGCATGGCCAATACGGCCAAATTTGACCCACAGCTTTGGGCGCAATATGCCCAGGGCGTCGGCCACAGCGAAGCACCCCGCGGGGCCCTGGCGCACTGGATCGTCATTGAGGATACCAAGATCAAGAACTACCAACTGGTGGTGCCCACGACCTGGAATGCTTCCCCCCGCGATCCACAGGGGCAGCGCTCTGCCTACGAATCGGCGCTGGTCGATAATACCCCCGTCGCCGACGAAGAACAGCCCCTGGAGTTGCTGCGCACCATCCATTCCTTCGACCCCTGTATGGCTTGCGCCGTGCACCTGTACGACGAAAAAGGCCAGCAGGTGAGTCGGGTGCAGGCATTGTAAAACACGGAATATAAACCTTCCCTGACCATACCCACACAAATGGTCAGCGAACCAATAGGAACAGCATGAAGACAACTTCGTTTCGCCGGGTCTACGTTTGGGAATTACCCGTCAGGTTGTTCCACTGGATCAATGCGCTGTGCATCACGGTGCTTTGCATCACCGGCTACCTGATTGCCAACCCTCCGGCCATCCTGTCGGCCGCCGAAGCATCGAATAGCTTCTGGTTTGGCACCAATCGCTTTATCCATTTTGCGACTGCCTACGTCTTCCTGTTCAATTTGGTATTCCGGTTCTACTGGTCTTTTGTGGGTAATAAATACGCCAACTGGCGGAATTTTTTCTCCTTCAACCGCCGCTTTTTTCGCAGAATTGCCCGGGTGCTGAAGCTCGATATCCTGCTGCTGGATGGCCAGGCCGACGCAGCCGTCGGGCACAATGCCCTGGCGGGTCTGAGCTATTTCGTGTTGTTTCTGGCGTCCCTTGTGATGATCTTCACCGGCTTCGGCATGTACGCCGACATGAGCACCTGGTGGCTGCCCCAGCTCTTCGCCTGGGTGCCGGGCGCAGCGGGTGGCGATTACCTGCTGCGGGAGATTCACCACGCTACCATGTGGTTAATCATTGTGTTTGTCCTCATTCACCTTTACCTCGTCTTCTTCCACGACCGCCGCGACGGACTGGGCGAAACTTCTTCCATGATTAGTGGCTACAAGTTTGTCGAGGAGGAAGCCTTCCCCGAAGCCAGGCAAAAGAAGTTGGAGCAAACCAACGCCGATTAGACCCAATCCCCAATTATGGATTTCAGCGCCAGCCCAACCACTCCTAAAAAGCCACTCCTCATCATGGGTATTGGCAACCTGCTCATGGGCGACGAAGGGGTGGGCGTACATTTTGCCCAGGGTATCACCCCGGACCAATGCCCGCCGGGCACCGCAATTCTCGACGGCGGAACCGGTGGTTTTCACCTGATGCCCTACCTGGAGGCGTACGAAAAGATCATCTTAGTAGACGCCACCCTGGGAGACGGTGCAGCCGGTACCATCCGGCTGATCAGGCCCCGCTTCGCCAGCGACTTTCCCCGCGCCATGAGCACCCACGACATCGGCCTGAAGGACCTGGTGGACGGCATGCTGCTGTTGAATATTTTACCCGAAATCCACCTCTTTACCGTCTCCATAGCCGAAGTGCAAAATATGCAGGTCGGCTTGTCGCCCCCCGTCGCCGCCTGCTTGCCAGCCTTGCGGGAAAGCGTCCTGGCTTTGGCCAACAAAATCCTGTGCTAAAAGCGGCTCACCTGGTTCCGCTCGAATTCCTGCCCTTTTGATTTATATCAGACTTTTGGTTGACAAAAATCAATTTCCTTACCTGACCGTGGGCCTAATTTTACCGAAGATTCAAAAAAAACCAAGCGAGGAATGAAAAAGCTATTGATTTTAGGAGCGGGCACCGCCGGTACGATGATGCTCAACAAGCTCCGCCACCGGCTTGATAAAAAGGAATGGGAGATTACCATTGTAGAAAACGACCCCAACCATTATTACCAGCCCGGATTTCTATTCGTTCCTTTTGGCATTTACAACAAGACGGAAATTGTCAAGCCCAAGGCGGACTTTTTCCCCAACCACATCCATGCCGTCTGGGATGAGGTGGTAAAAATAGAACCCGAAAACAACCAGGTACTGCTGAAAAACAACGATCCGCTGGCCTACGATGTGCTGCTGATCGCTACGGGCTGCACCCCTGATCCGGCCGAAACGCCTGGCCTCCAGGGGGAGTTGTGGGAAAAAGACATTTTTACTTTTTACACCTACGAGGGCAGTTGCGCGCTCCACGACAAGCTGGAAAATTGGGAAGGCGGTAAGCTCGTCATCAATATTGTGGACATGCCCATCAAATGTCCGCCAGCACCGCTGGAGTTTACTTTCCTGGCCGAAGCCTTTTTTACCAACAAAGGCATGCGCGACAAAGTAGACATCACCTTCGTCACGCCCATGTCGGGCCCCTTCACCAAGCCCGTAGCATCCAAAATGCTGAGCGGCTTGCTGGCCGAACGGAACATCCATTCGGTGCATGATTTCTACATCGAAAAGGTAGACGAAGCCAACAAGAAAATCGTCTCCTACGACGAGAAGGAGGTGCCCTTCGACCTCTTGATTACCATCCCTACCAACAAAGGCGCCGCGATGGTAGCCGCCAGTGGCCTCGACGAAGGCGATGATCTCAACTTCGCCGTCACCGACAAGCACACCCTGCAATCGAAGCAGTTTGAAAACATCTTTGTCATTGGTGATGCCACCAACCTGCCCGCTTCCAAAGCGGGTTCCGTGGCGCATTTCGAAGGAGAAGTCCTGACGGAGAATATCCTGGAATTCATTGCCGGCAAGCCCTTGACCCATCAATTCGACGGGCACTCCAACTGTTTCATCGAAACGGGGTACGGCCAAGCCTCGGTGATCGATTTCAACTACGAGGTGCAGCCGCTGCCGGGCAAGTTTCCGGTGCCGGGTATTGGCCCCTTGTCCTTGTTGGGCATTTCGCGGATCAACCACTGGGGCAAGCTCGCTTTCAAATGGGCCTACTGGAATATGCTCTTGAAAGGCATTCCCTTCCCCATTTCGACCAACATGTCGATGGCGGGCAAAGAAGAAGAAGCCGCCACGGAGGCCTAGCACCAGGTTATTAATTACCATCAAAGAACTAAAAATACCATACCATGTCAGAAGTATTAATTGCTGGCAAATCGGTAAGCGTCAACGAAGAAGGTTACCTCACCGATCCCAGCCAGTGGAACCGCGAGATAGCCGAACAAATAGCAGCTGAGGTGAACATCACCCTGACGCCCAAGCACTGGGAAGTGCTGGAATACCTGCGGGAAAAGCAGCAGGCCGGAGAAATGTTGAACATCCGTAAAATTGGGAAATCCGGCATCGTGGACATCAAGGAGTTTTACCAGTTGTTCCCCGGCGGACCGCTCAAGAATGCCAGTAAAATAGCCGGTATCCCCAAGCCGGCCAGCTGTATTTAGCCCGCGGCGGGTTGATTCATATCTAGTTTTGAACAGAGAACCAAAAAAATGAAGTCATGCCAGATACAATGGTAAAAACAGACGCTGCTGCCCAAAAAGTGGAAAAACATCCCGTAAAAAAAGTGCTCGTCATTTGTGCCCGCGGCACCCTGGAAGATGTGTACGCCTCCCTGATCATGGCCAACGGGGCGCTGATGGAAGGCATGGAAGCCAAAATGTTCTTCACCTTTTTCGGCCTGGAAGCCATCCGCAAGGGCAATTCCGACAACCTGCACACGGCCACCGTGGGTAACCCCGCCTTCATGCGCAACCTGCCCACGATGGTGGGTGGCCTGCCCGGCTTCGAAGCCCTGGCCTCGAGCATGATGAAAAAAGAGATGGAAAAACTGGACATTCCACCCGTCTCCGAATTCCTCGAAATTATTGACGCTTCGGGTGGAGAAATCTACGCCTGCAAGCTCGCCGCCGATATGTTCCACCTGAAAAGGGAAGACTTGATCGACGAGGTCAAAGACATCATCACGGTAGGGGAGATGTACGCCCTGGCGGAAGGGGAGGGGGCACAGATTATTTTTGTGTAAGCACCCCTCGGGGGTGGAGAAGGGGTAGCGGACGGCTGCCCTTGGAAAGCGTCATTCTCTGGGGGGAGGGTGGCGCTTTTTTTTGATAGCAAAAGCGTCACGACTTACGTCGCGGCGCACATGTGATTATTTCGTCGGGTTGGCAGGATTGTTCGCCTGCGGCATGACGTAGTTCACGCTAATCAACTGGAAGGAATATAGCGCACGCGCTTTTTGCTAAAAGTCAGCCTCCTGACTTTTAGCAAAAAGCGTTCGTATATTTGGCTTATTTATGGGTAGGTTTACCCCATTATTTACGCGCTAAAATTCTATTAAAGATGAAAAACGTGCCTCTTTCTTTCTTGTAATAGGGTACACTAGAATTGGCCGCAGAGTGTGATTTTGAATTCTTTCAAGTATTTAATTCTGATAGCGAGTTTGCTAAAGCATCTATTCGTACACGAATTCAAAGCGCATGTTTTAGAAACTACAAATTTTTCATGAAACCAGGCGCTACTATCGTTGTAAAAGCAGGCAACCAACTGGAGATGACTAACACCGTTTTCACAACTTGCCCTTCCAACAACCTCTGGGAATCCATCATCCTAAAACCCGGAGCTACCCTCATTGCCAACGGCTGCCGTTTTGAGCAAGCCAGATATGCCATTGCTGCCCAGGCCAACACCACAGTACACCTCAGCAACTGCACCTTCAAAGACAACTACATCGGCATCAAATACGAGGGAGACGCCAGCAGCGGCGACCTGCTCGTGCGCGGCTCCCGCTTTTACCACGAAAATGGGCTGAACGAAACCGTGCAAGGCACCACCCGATCTTATGCAGGTATGGACATTCGAGGAATATCAATTGCCCAAGTGCAAGGGCTGGCCGACGCTAGCGGCACCATCAGCAATACCACCTTCACGGGCTTGCACAACGGCATCCTTTCTGGCGCTTCGCAACTGGATGTGGCAGATGCTACTTTTTCTGACCTCAACCATTCTTATCAAGGGCGTGGACAGACGGGTTATGGCATTTACCAACGGGGAAGCAGAGGAGTTGTAGCCGGGTTATCCGTCGACAATGGCGCAAATACCGCTCCTTCCGCCATTTTTAATGATTGCCGAATAGGCATCTACGCCAATCAGTCGACGGGAGGGCGGTTTCAGTACCTCTACAACAATTATATTTACCTGAACACCGCCAACGCTGGCCGCAAAGGGGTACAAATAGCAGGCAGCTTCCGCCCCTTCCTGTCCTTCAATCAGATTTTTGGCCCCAGTGCTACCAACTACAACAGTACATTCGGCATTTGGGCCGATGGATTGGCCGACCCAACCTTGGAATGCAATACCACTAAGCATCTGGACAAAGGCATGCAGTTTTGGGGACTGAATGACAATACCGACTTGCGCGGCAATACCTTCCATGCGGGTGGAACTGGGCTACAGATAGGTATCCAGAATACCAACGGGATCATCAATAACGCTGCAATAGATGAACAGATTCAGCGGGGAAATAGCTGGGATGGAATGTTTGGGAGTGGGTATGGGGCTTTTCATGCTTCTGATGAATTGGAATATTGGCAACAATCTTTGTTTGAAGTCAATAGTGATCAAGATGATCGTTTTTACCCTGATAATAATGTCCCAAGTTTTGGTTGGTTTAGAAATATTCCTAACCCAATCATTTCCACTTTCGTTTGCCCAACAGCTCCATTGCCTCCTTCCAATGAAGGTGTTTACGACAAGCCAACCGAGTTAGAAGGCAAAATAACCGCAGGTGAATTTCGTGTATCTGGCTACGAAAACACCAGCCGGGGCATTGCGCAAGGCCGCTTGCTAGAACGTTGGTCGTCGTCCACCACAACAGGATTGGGTAGCCCTAAATTTCAGCAGTTTATTTCCGCTATGGGTAACACCAGCGTTGGCCAATTGCAAGCAGATAAAGGAGACCTCGAAGCTGCCGTCAGCATAAACAAAGACGATGTAAATGCTTTGATGGAGGCAACCAATAGCATAGAAGAATTGGTTGTAAGTCTCAGAACAACACCTCCGGCCAGCCAGCGAAGCACACTCCTAGCAGCGCTAGGCCAATATCAAAACATACTAAGTGTATTGCTAGTTGATGTAGACAACCAACGTGAGCTAGCATTGGGAGCACTCTCCCCTGAACTTAGTACCCCAACCAATGGCGGAATGCACACCGAAAGCCACCAAGCAGAAACACTGCCTTTCTTGGCCGCAGATTACGAAGTACAGCAACTGATTATTCAAGAAGACTATGAACAATTAGCGGCAACAGATAGCTTGCTTTTGCTTACGCTTGGGGAAAGCTGCCCTTGGCTAAATGGTGATGCCGTGTACAAGGCGCGCGCTTTGTTTGGCAAACTTAATCCCGAGTATACTTTCGATGGTGATTACTGTAGTAACAATGGCCTTATACCATTGCAGCAAGCCGAAACGAATATCTCTCCATTGTCCATGGAACTATTCCCTAATCCTGCAAAAGATTATTTGCTGGTTCGATTAAATCGTCCTTTAGCTACTCAACAAGTTTGCCAAGTTTATGATATTACAGGAAAAGAGATAATGGTGGACTGGTTGCAAGGCGAAGGGAATACCTTACTTTTAGAAACAATGTCCTTATTACCTGGCGTTTATATTATAGAAATTCGGGCAAAAGAAGGAGAAAAAGTAAGTCAAAAATTCATCAAACAATGATAACAAAAATATGATTAGGCTAACCTTGAGCCTCACCCAAATTGTATTCATACTGTTGCCCGTTTTGGGGCAACAGTATGATAATACTTGGTTAATGGGCTATAATTATGACCAAACTAACGAACAAATAGAGGGATCGGTACTTTCTTTTACGGAAGGTCGATTAGATGTTAGGTCTGAATCATTAGTACTTGATTTGCAATCTTCCTCTATATCTATTAGTGACTTTAACGGACGGTTACAGTTCTACACAAATGGTTGCCAACTTGTGAATTGGGAGCATCAAACAATTGAAAATGGAGAAGAAATTAATCCTGGTGAAACTTATAATAATTATTGCATTAATATAAACGAACCATGGAGAGAACGGTATCCAGGTGGTAAACAAAGTGTTTTGACCTTACCTGCCCCAAGGGAGGATTCTGTTTACTATCTTATCCATGAAGCAAACGAAATTGTAGAAGAATCTAATGGAAATTTACGTATAGCTGTTAATCCTCTTTATTCTACTAAAATAGATATGCGTCTTAATAATGGAAGGGGAAGGGTAATTAACAAAAATACGCCGATCTTAGAAGAAGATATTTTTTATGGACAATTAACGGCAGTAAAACAAGCTAATGGTTTTGATTGGTGGATAGTAAAACCGGGAGTAAAAGAAGAAAATATATATTACTTTTTTAGTCTTACAGAAAATGGTGTAGTTCTATCCCACACGCAAACAATTGGTATTAACCACAATAACTTTGCGGGGTGGGCTAATTTCCTGCTGGGCAGTGGGGCGTGTGGGAAGCTGGTGAAGGGGTGAGGGCACGGGTTCGTCGTCATTCATGGCGACCTCAGGCAGCGCCTGAAAAACCTCGTTTGGGTTTTCTATTTTAGACCGCCATAAATGACGGTCAACCCGGGAGCTCGCGGGTTCGTCATTATTTATGACGACCTCAGGCAGCGCCTGAAAAACCTCGTTCTGGTTTTTTATTTTAGACCGCCATAAATGACGGTCAACCCGGGGGCTCGCTGGTTCGTCGTCATTTATGGCGACCTCAGGCAGCGCCTGAAAAACCTCGTGTGTGCCAGGCATGGCCCTACACTAACGGATGCGGACGCTAATAAAATAGGGTCCAAGTTCCGAGAGAGCCCGCTGACGGGAATCTCATAGACGAAGCCAAGGGTGTCCTGGGTGACTGGGAATCTGAAGGAAGGATTAGTCAAAATCCAGGTGCGAACGAACAGAAATTGAATAGTAGGCCTGTTGATCAGGGGAAGCGTTCCCGACAGCGTATAATCCCAAAAGTCAGCCAGAAGATCAATGGGTAAATTCAGTCGCAGCGGATGAAAGTGTAGGGTCTTACCCTGGGAGGGCTGACTTGTGGGCGATTGTCGGAGGTACGCGCGAGTACCGAAGAAATCCACGATCTCAGCAGTCAGCAGAAGGCATAGTACTCTTTGGAGGAAGAGGAAGGCCTGAATTTTCTAACCAAGATAGCGGACAGCAAATGAGTAAAAGTGACAAAAGGCCGAAAAAGACCAAAATCAAGGA
>Ga0208544_10000065_pt1 | contig 75562 bp, 75 predicted proteins | sample DEB08_DNA_9_FD_184526 | JGI IMG/M metagenome (GOLD analysis project Ga0208544, IMG submission 184526) | Aqueous microbial communities from the Delaware River and Bay under freshwater to marine salinity gradient to study organic matter... | ecosystem: Environmental > Aquatic > Marine > Coastal ...
CCATCTCAGATCCAACCGCTGCCCGTTCCACATGGTACACAAACAACCGGGGCAGATAGAACAACCCTGCCATCCAGGCGATCACCGCCATAATATGGACAGCCTTGATCCACGGGTAAATATCATTGAACAGTTCTGTCATCGGGACGCCTTGGTTGGGTCTCTCTTTCTTAATAATTATAAAGAAAAAGAAAAGATGTTGTTGTTGTTAGTATGTCCATTTTCTGTGGCTTCATTTTTCATCCGCAGACTTATCCACCGCAAGTGGCCGAAAAATAAAACAATCCCCACCGCGATGTCAGGCTATATATGTATTATATTTCAGTGGCTTAAGGTGACAATTTTTTATCAGAGGACGCAATGTGGCATACTTGACTCTGCCCTTCGGGACGATTCCTCCACAGGCCCGACTTATGCTTTCCCACGGTGGAAAAACCTTAACGACGACCCGCATAAGTTTGAAGTTCTTCACAAGCAGGCCCAAGAACCGTAGTTCTGCACAAAGTCTCCGCAGACTGGCACATAGTTTTTCCCAAAGGTTATCCACATGATACAGCCGCTTATCCTTGCTTCAGGTTCCGACATTCGCGCTACTTTGCTGCGCCGTGCCGGCGTTGATTTTGCGGTTCACGTCGCCCGCATCGACGAGGACGCGATCCGCAGGTCGCTTCAGGCCGAAGCCGCCAGCCCCCGCGATATTGCCGACGCGCTGGCCGAAATGAAAGCCCAACGTGTCGCCGCCAAACACCCCGATGCGCTGGTCATTGGTTGCGACCAGATCCTTGCGCATGGCCGCGATATCCTGGGCAAACCCGAAACCCCCGAAGATGCGCTGGAACAGTTGAAATTGCTGCGTGGTCAAACCCATCAGCTTCTGTCGGCTGCCGTGATCTATGGCGATGGCAAACCGCTGTGGCGTCATGTTGGCACGGTGCGTCTGCATATGCGTGATGCGTCGGATGCATATTTGGCCGATTATGTGGCCCGCAACTGGGACAGCATCCGCCATGCGGTCGGTGCATATAAATTGGAGGAAGAAGGAGTGCGACTTTTTACACGCATCGAAGGAGATTATTTCAACGTTCTGGGCCTGCCGCTTCTCGAACTGTTGTCATATCTCACACTTCGCGGAACACTGCGCGAATGACACAGATTCCACGCGCCGTTGTGATCGGCAATCCGATCAGCCATTCCCTTTCGCCAAAACTGCACAGTTATTGGCTCAAGCGTTACGATTTGCCCGGTGAATATATCGCCCTGCAGGTCACAAAGGACGATCTTGCCAAAACCCTCCGGTCGCTGCCGGATCAGGGATTTGTAGGCGCAAACGTGACTTTGCCGCACAAGGTCAGCGTGATGCAGTTTGCGGATCACGTCACGGACCGCGCCACCTTGATTGGTGCCGCCAACACGCTGATCTTCAAAAAAGATGGTGGAATTTTCGCCGATAATACAGATGGCTACGGCTTTATGGCTAATCTCAGACAGGGCGCCCCTGACTGGGACCCGATGGCCGGGCCGGCCGCAATTCTGGGTGCAGGTGGTGCCGCGCGCGCGATCATTGTCGCTTTGGCGGATGCGGGCGTTCCCGAAATTATCCTGTCCAACCGCACCCGCGTCAAAGCTGACGCGCTCAAAGCTGAATTTGGTGCCCGCATTCGTGTCGTTGACTGGGTCCATGCGGGCGCAATGCTCAAAGACGCAGCGATGGTCGTCAATACCACGTCATTGGGTATGACAGGCGCACAGGACTTCAAGGTGCCGTTGGACGCGCTGCGCCCGGGCACCGTTGTGACGGATATTGTCTATAACCCCCTGCGCACCAAATTTCTGGATGCCGCAGAAGCCGCAGGGTGTATCACGGTTGATGGTCTTGGCATGTTGCTGCACCAAGGCGTGCCGGGCTTTGAACGCTGGTTCGGAAAACGTCCCGAAGTTGACGAAGACACCCGCCGGGCCGTGCTTGCATGACCCATCTTTTGGGCCTGACGGGATCTATCGGGATGGGCAAATCGACAACGGCCCAGATGTTTCGTGACGCGGGCGTGCCGGTCTGGGACGCCGACGCCACCGTGCATGATCTTTACGCCACGGGCGGCGCGGCGGTTGCGTTGATCGGTGCGGTCTGGCCGCAGGCGGTGGTGGACAATGCCGTGTCGCGTGACATTTTAAAACAGATTATCGCCAATAAACCTGCCACTTTGCACAAAATAGAATATATTGTGCATCCGTTGGTGGCGGCCAGCCGCCGTGCATTTATCGCGGCCCATGACGATCCACTTTTGGTTTTTGATATTCCCCTGCTTTTTGAAACCAGTGCCGACAAATGGCTGACGTCGGTGCTGGTTGTCACTGCGCCGCCGGATTTGCAGAAATTGCGGGTCATGGCGCGCCCCGGCATGACCGATGCGCAGTTTGCCGCGATACTGTCGCGCCAAACCCCCGATGCCGAAAAACGTGCCCGTGCTGATTATTTGATTGAAACGCGAACGCTGGACGGCACCCGTGCTGCCGTGCAAGACCTGATCGCAGACCTGAAAGGGCAAACAGATGCGTGAAATCGTTCTTGATACCGAAACCACCGGATTTGAACCGCACGAAGGCGACCGTATCGTCGAAATCGGCGCGATCGAACTGATGCGCCATGTGCCCACGGGCCGCACGTATCACCAATACATCAACCCACAGCGATCTATGCCGCAGGAAGCGTTTGCCGTGCACGGTTTGGGCGACGAATTTCTGCGCAAGCAACCGATTTTCCAAGATATCGCACAGGCTTTTGTTGATTTCATCGGTGACGCCCGGCTGGTGATTCACAATGCCGCATTTGACATGAAGTTCCTGAATGCCGAACTTGGCTGGCTTGGGCGCCCTCTTTTGCCGATGGATCAGGCGCTTGATACGCTGGCCATCGCGCGGCGCCGTTTCCCCGGATCGCCCGCATCGCTTGATGCATTGTGCCGCCGGTTTGGCATCGACAATTCATCCCGGACGCTGCACGGCGCGTTGCTTGACAGTGAAATTCTGGCAGAGGTGTATCTGGAGCTGATCGGTGGCCGTCAGCCGGACTTTGCGCTTGCGGCAGACACCAGATCCAAATCAGCGACCGGCGGGGCGGAAGACTGGCGGGCCATACCACGGCCACAGCCGCTGCTGTCCAAGCTTTCCCAACAAGAAGCCGCCGCCCATGCTGCCTTTATCGACAGTCTGGGCGACGGCGCAGTGTGGAAAAAGCTGACTTAGTTGATTTTGGCTTTTTCGGCCTCGGCACGGCGTGCCAGTTCGGACCGATACAGTGCCAGAAAATCAATCGTCTCGAGGTTAAGCGCCGGGAAGCCACCATCGCGGGTGACGTCGCTGACGATCCGGCGCAGGAATGGGAACGTGATGCGCGGACATTCGATCAGCAGATATGGGTGCATCTGCTCTTCGGGTACGCCCTGCACCTGAAAAACACCGGCATATTCAAGCTCGAGCACGAACAGCGGCTCGCCCTTTTCCTTGGTCTTGCTGGTGATGTTCAGCTTGGTGATGACTTCGTATTGGTCATCTACCTTGCGCTTGCGCGCATCAAGGTTCACCTGCACCTGAATTTCGGGCTGTGCGTCGCCCGAAACACCTTTTTGGGCAAGGATGTTTTCGAACGACATGTCGCGGATGTACTGCGCCAGAACACGGCTGGTGACTTGGGCTGGCTGTGCGGGCTGCGCACCGTTTTCGGGGGTATCTGACATTGCAATGTACTCCATCTGAATAAAGTTGGCGCGTTCCTAGCAGCCTATCGCGCCAGTCTCAATGCTGTGTCCAGCGCGATGGGCGATGGGTTGGCTTTTTATCGGATGTGACATCCTCAAAATCGCCATCAATGACGTGGTCTGCCGGCGCGTGCCGCGGCGATTGTGCGGTCGTAAAGGTTTTCACCTTGATCCGTGACCGCACCCAGACGAACGCCGCCTGACGGACTGCGGGGATCAACAGCGACAGGCCAACGATGTCTGTAAAGAAACCGGGCGTCAGCAGCAGCGCGCCCGCAAACAATATCATCGCGCCATTCGCCAACGGCTCGGTTGGATCGCGCATCTCGGAAAACGACTGTTGTAGTTTTCCCAACTCGCGCAGGCCCTGCGCACGCACCAAATAGGACCCTGCAATCGCCGTGAGCAACACGATCAAAAGTGTCCACCAGACCCCGATAAAACCGCCAACCTGGATGAACAGGGCGATTTCGATCATTGGAACGGCGATAAAAGCAATCAACAGCCACATGATGGGCGCCTTTCGTACTTGTTTTTTGGGGGTAAGGTGGACTTGGCCCTACCCCTCACCTACATAGGGAAGGACTGGGCGTGTTTCCATGCCTTTCCCTGAACGAGGTCCCGATGAACTCTCCGATTATCCAGCTTTTAGTGCTTGCCGGCATCGCTGTTTTCCTGATCCTGCGGCTGCGTGGCGTTCTTGGGACGCGCGAAGGTTTTGAAAAGCCTGCAATCACACGGCCAGATAAGGACCGTCGCCGCAAGCCGGAATTTGACGTGATTGAAGGCGGTCCCGATCTTGATATCACTGACCATGTTCCCGACGGGTCGGACGCCGCCAAGGCGCTGTCTGCGATGAAACGTGTCGATCCGTCGTTTAACGTCGGTGAATTTCTGGGCGGGGCACGTGGCGCCTACGAAATGATCCTGATGGCGTTTGAAACGGGTGATCTGGATACTGTCGTCCCGTTCATGTCCAAAGATGTGTACGAGGCGTTCGCGACTGTCGTTGATGACCGCCAGCGACAGGGCCTGACCGTGGAGGCGAAATTCATCGGTATCAGCGATATGACCCTGACCGATGCGACATTCGACGAAGTCACCAAGGAAGGCGAAGTATCGGTACGCTTTAAAAGTGAGCTGACTTCCGTTGTGCGCGACAATGCCGGTGACATTATCGAAGGCAGCACGACTGAGATCAAGCGCCAGAAAGATACATGGACGTTTGCGCGTAAGATGGATGCAGGTGATCCGAACTGGCGGCTTGTTGCCACGGACGGCTAGGCTGTGTCGGGGTTGGGCGAACCAACATATACATCATTATCCTTTGGCGATTTGTCAGGATGGGCGGCCGATAATCATCAGGCCGCCTTTGATGTTTTTCGCACCACCTGCGCCGATGTGAAACAGCCCGACTGGGTGGCGCTGCGGGACATGGCGCATACCGGCCCGCGCGATTTCTTCGAAACCCGCTTTTGCCCTGTCCTGATCCAAGACGGCGGACCGATGGTGTTCACCGGATATTTCGAGCCGGAGTTGCGCGGTGCCCGCGTGCGCGGCGGCGATTATCGGCATCCGATCTATGCGGTGCCAGATGATCTGGTTGCGGGAACGCCGTATTTCACGCGCCGCGAGATTGAAACCGAACAGCCGTTTGCCGGGCGCAATCTTGAACTTGCGTGGCTCGCTGATCCGGTCGATTTGTTCTTTTTACAGGTGCAGGGGTCGGGCCGTATCCGTCTGCCGGATGGTGACCTGATGCGCGTGGGTTTTGGCGCCAAAAACGGGCGGGATTATACGTCGGTCGGAAAGGCGTTGGTAAAACGTGGCGTTTTCGCGCCTGATCAGGTCACCGCCGCGACGATCCGCGATTGGGTGCATCGCAACGGTGCCACAGGGCGTGCGCTGTTGTGGGAAAACCAAAGCTATGTGTTCTTTCGCGAAGTCAGCGATGTGCCTGCCCATCTGGGGCCGCTGGGGGCGATGAACCGATCCATCACAGCCGGCCGGTCGATTGCCGTTGATCCGGCATTTGTACCGCTGGGCGCGCCGGTCTGGATCGAAAAGGCAGGCCGCGCCCCGCTGCACAGGTTGATGATCGCACAGGACACCGGATCGGCGATCAAAGGGGCGCAGCGCGCGGATATTTTCTTTGGGACAGGCCTCGCTGCCGGACTTGCGGCGGGTGCAATCAACGACGGCGGGCGTATGGTCGTGCTTTTGCCAATCACCGTTGCCGCGCGGCTGACCGGGGTGACGCCGTAATGCGCCGCCCCCGGCATCTTTCTGCGGAAGAGCGTGCGCTGTGGGATCGCATCGCCGAGCGGGCAACGCCGCTTGATCCCAAAAAACCCCGTCATGCGCCGCCTTTGGTCAAGCCCAAAAAACCAGCCGATCCACGCGCGCCAGTCCCTGATTTCCGGGTTGGGCAAACCACCAGCGGGCACCGTCCGCATGATCTGTTGCTCAGCCTTGGTGAACGGCTGTCGCGTGCGCCGGTGCAGATGGATCACAAGTCATTTGGCAAGATGAAGCGCGGCAAGCTGGTGCCGGAAGGCCGTATCGACCTGCACGGCATGACCATGTCCGAGGCACATCCCGAATTGGTGGGCTTCATTCTGGGGTCCCAATCCATGGGTCGGCGGTTGGTGTTGGTGATCACGGGCAAGGGCAAAGACCGCGACGACGGTGGTCCGATCCCCATGCTCCATGGGGTTCTGCGCCATCAGGTGCCGCAATGGCTGGGGCTGCCGCCATTGTCGCAGGCCGTTTTGCAGATCACCCCTGCGCATCTGAAACATGGCGGGCACGGTGCGTATTACGTCTATCTACGCCGCCGCCGGTAGTTGCAGCGCGGCGCGGCGCAGGGGCATAATGCTGATCAGCGATGCAAACAGGAACGTCGCGGCATAGGCCAGCAATTGCTGTTCGAACCCCACGCCTTGATCAATCAGCCACCCCGAAAGCCCCGGCCCAATCGCTGAGCCCAGGACCATCGCAGCTGCGACCGCCGATTTGATCGACCCGATATGGCGGGTTCCGTAATAGTCGGCCCAGACGGCGGCTGGCAATGTGGCCTGCCCACCGCCGGCCATGCCCATCAGCATCACCCCGGCCGCGGACCACGCCACCGTCGGCGCATACCAATGCAGGGCAAAGGCCAGACAGAGCGGCAGCAGATAGATCGGAAAAAGCCGCCCCGCGCCAAACCGGTCAATTGCCCAGCCGTAGACGAAGGTGAAGACCATGAATGTGGCAGTACCAAGCGGAAACACCGCGACAAGGCTTAGATGATCCCAGCCTTTGATGTCCGCAAAATGCACCTGATGAAAGCAAAACGCGGTCGCGAAAGCCGGAAACAACATCACCGATGGCACCAGCGCCCAAAACAATGGATGCCGCAGCGCCTGCGCGCGTGTCCAGTGTTGGTTGTTCATGCCCGCGGCACTGTCTTGGGTGGTGACGGATTGCGGCGTGCGCTCAAGCCGGAGCAGTCTGAACAGGACCGGCATCATCAGCACCGCGAACACAGCGCAGCCGACCCACAGTTGCTGCCACGTGAAATAGGTTTTCAACCACACAAACGTCAGCGGCATCGCTGCTTCGGCCAGCATGAAACCCACTGATGCAATGGCCAGCGCCCGCCCGCGGGTGGCAATGAACCAGCGCGCCATCGCGACAATAGCCACATGGCTGACCATGCCCTGACCCAGAAACCGCAGGGCAAAGATGACAATGGGCAGGGCTGCGGCATATGGGTTGAACGCCATTGACAGGCACGCCAGCGCCAGCAATGCCACAATGGCCACACCGATGACGCGGACGCGGAAACGGTCCACCAACCCGCCCGCAAACAACATCGCAACCGCCGATGCGCCGGTGCCCATCATATAAATCAGGCCCCAATCGCCGTTCGACAGGCCAAAAGCCGCCCGAATGTCACCGCCAAAAATGGCGATAAAGAAGGTCTGCCCAAAGCTGGACAAAAACGTCAGCAGCGCCCCCACCGCAAGGAAGGGCGCATTATCGCGGATGAAACGGACGTAGGCGGCAAAGGCTGTCATAAGCCGTTGATGATCCGCGCGTGCGCGATGTGAAAGCCCTAAATCACCGATCCTGCCAGGCGCGATAGCGATATACCAGTTCGCTTTCGCAAATCTTGAACCCGATATAGCTGAGCATGGCCGCGATGGCGCACAGCATGATTTCGGCCAGTTGGACCAGCCCTCCTTCCATCACGGCGACCCATCCGAATGCGCGCAGGAACCGGATGTTGGCCATCGACGTCTGAAACAGGTTCAGTGTCGCATAGGCCAGAATGACCGTAAAAGCGCCCGCGATGACCAGCACGGCAATGACGGGATATCGGCGCAGCCGCAGCATGGTTACAGAACATACCGGCTGATGTCAGTGGATCGCGACAGCGCCCCCAGATGCTTTTCGACGAAATCGGCGTCCACGGCAATTTCATCGCCACCACGGTCGGGCGCATTGAACGACAGGTCCTCGAACACGCGTTCCATCACGGTATAAAGCCGGCGGGCACCGATGTTTTCGACGGCCTCGTTCACCTCTGCGGCGATTTTGGCCAGCGCCTTGATCCCGTCTGGCGTGAAGGTCACGGTGACGTCCTCGGTTTTCATCAGGGCAGAGTATTGCAGCGTCAGCGCGTTGTCCGTTTCGGTCAGGATGCGGACGAAATCGTCTTCGGTCAGGGCGCGTAGTTCCACCCGGATCGGCAGACGGCCCTGCAATTCAGGCAGCAGGTCGGACGGTTTCGCGACGTGGAACGCGCCCGATGCGATAAACAGGATGTGGTCGGTCTTGATCGGGCCGTGTTTGGTCGAAACGGTTGTGCCTTCGATCAGCGGCAGCAAATCGCGCTGCACGCCTTCGCGCGACACATCGGCACCGCGGGCGTCGGACCGGGCGCAAACCTTGTCGATTTCATCCAGAAACACGATTCCGTTCTGTTCAACCGCCTCCAGCGCGGCCTTGGTCACGGTTTCATCGTCCAGCAGCTTATCGGCCTCATCTGCGACCAGCGCGTCATAGCTTTCGGCGACGGTCATCTTTTTCTTGACGGTCCGACCGCCCATTTTGCCGAACAGTTCGCCAATGTTCATCATGCCGCCCATGCCGCCGGGCTGTCCGGGAATTTCGAAACCGCCCAGCGGGTTGGACGTGTCGGCCAACTCCAGTTCGATCACGGTATTGTCCAGCTCGCCTGATTTAAGTTTCCGGCGGAACATGTCGCGCGTGTTTTCGCGCGCATCGGTGCCTGCAATCGCCGTGACAACACGCTCTTCGGCGGCTTCGCGGGCCCGAGCCTTGACGTCTTCGCGCATGTGTTCACGGGTATCAAGGATCGCGGTATCCACCAAATCGCGGATAATCTGTTCCACGTCGCGGCCCACATAACCGACCTCAGTGAACTTTGTCGCTTCGACTTTGATGAATGGCGCGCGGGCCAGTTTTGCCAGACGGCGGCTGATTTCGGTTTTACCAACACCCGTGGGGCCGATCATCAGGATGTTCTTTGGATACACCTCGTCGCGCAGGTCATCGCCCAGCTGTTTACGGCGCCACCGGTTGCGCAGGGCCACGGCCACGGCGCGTTTTGCGTCGTTCTGGCCGATGATGAACCGGTCCAGCTCTGATACGATTTCGCGGGGGGTCAGGTCTGTCATGTCAGTCCTCAAACTTGAGAAGGGGGAAGCCTGTGCAGGGGAACGATCCCCGGCAAAAGGCCCAAAACACGGGCGCGGATCCGTTCCCAGAACGCGCCCAGCAAAAGTAAAGCGATGCCAAGAAACAGGACCGTCAGCGCGGCGCCGTCGCCATTCAGGACTGTCGCGGCAAGCGTCACGATATAGCCGATCGCGGCAATCAGAAATGACCGGCGATCAATGACGATGGCAACGACAGCAAAAAGCGCAAGAAACCCCAGCAAGACGATGTTGGCCCCAGCCGTGCCCTGATCCAAAAGCGACAGCGCCACGGTGTTGACCAACGCAGGCGCTGCAACCACATGCAGCCAGAACCCATTGGCGGACCGCCGGGTGACACGGTGTGGGTCGCTCATGTCGAAGGCCATGGCGACGGCAAACACCAGCACGCCCAGCACAAGGGTGATCCACGCGAACGGCCCACCAGCCGACAGAAGAAACAGGTCACTTATGTCGCGCACCTCGCCGCCTTGGCTGGCGGCAAGCACAGTCGCGGCAATAAACAGGCCAATCGCAATCATCGCCATGGCAATGGGCACCCGGAACCGCCACCAGTAGATCAACAGCACCAGCGTTGTCAGAAGCACTGGCAACGTCGCGCTGAAATAGTCGCCCTGGACGATCATGAACGGTTCACCGAGCAGCGCCAGAAAACCAATGATCGGGTTGATCCCAAACATCACCGCAAGCGCAATAGCCGGGGCGATCATGCGCCGTTTGCGCACAAAATACTCGGATAGCATCCAAAGTATCCCTGCGGCCATCACGGTCACCGACACGGCATAGCCCCGCAGATTGATGATGTCATTGCCCAGCGTCAGGGCTGTGACACTGACCCACCCGGTTGCCAGAATGATCAGTCCAATCACGATGAATATTTCGTTGAAACCTTTGAACAGCTCGAACGGCTCGTCACCCGGCAACAGATTTTCGCGCGCGCCACGACGGCTATCGGCAAGGCTGACCAAGTCGGCCGCCTGCTTTTCCGTCAAAAGGCCACTGCCAACGGCGGCCCGAAGATCATCACGTGCAATCATCTGCATCCTTTGCATTTCCGCAACCTATGGTCTGTGCGGGGCAAGTCCAAGGGTCTTGCCGGGCTTTTGGTAAAAATTGCAGCAGTTCACAAATCTGTGCAGCCGATTGCGTGGCAGCGGCGGGTCGGTACGATCAAGGCACCCAATAGCCAGGAGCTTCGCAATGGACAGACGCACATTCCTCGCCGCCACTTTGGCAACCGCCGCCCTGCCCGCGTTCGCGGGAGGGCATGGCCGCCTTGGCAACTTTAGCGGGGTCAGCGACCACACCACCGTCGGCACCGCCGAAATCGTGGGGCGGCAAGTGAACCTGCTGGATGATTTCCAGCTTGACCGTGCGCCCGACCCCAAGGTCGCGCTGGGCAAGGATGGCGTTTACGATCCCGACACGCTGATGGGCGAATTGCAGAAACGGCGCGGCGCATCCAGCTATACCGTGCCCGAAGGGATCAACACCGACGACTATAACGAGGTCTGGATCTGGTGCGAGCGGTTCAATGTGGGCCTTGGCGTGGCACCGATCACCTAGCCGATCGTTTCAACCGTCAGATTGCCGTTGGTATAGACGCAAATATCAGCCGCAATCGCCATGGCGCGGCGGGCGATATCCTCGGCCATCAGGTCCGTGGTCATCAGCGCCCGCCCGGCAGCAAGCGCATAGTTCCCACCCGAGCCAATCGCGGCAATGTCATGTTCGGGTTCCAGAACGTCGCCGGCACCGGTGATCACCAACAACTCTTTTCCATCGCTGACGATCAACATCGCCTCAAGCTTTTGCAGGTATTTGTCGGTGCGCCAATCCTTGGCCAATTCCACGGATGCGCGGGCCAACTGCCCCGGCGTCGCCTCAAGCTTTTTCTCAAGCCGTTCCAGCAGGGTGAATGCGTCCGCCGTCGATCCGGCAAACCCTGCAACAACGTCCTGACCACCCGGCGACAGGCGGCGCACCTTGCGGGCGGTGCCCTTGATCACGGTCTGGCCCAGACTGACCTGCCCGTCGCCCGCGATCACGACCTTGCCGCCTTTGCGGACACCGATGATCGTGGTGCCATGCCAGCCGGGGAATTGTTCTTTTGCCATCGTCCGCTCCTGTTCATTGCTGCATATATGGCGGGCAACCAGCGGGCAAACAACCCCGGGCGGCTTGTTCGCGCTGCCAGACGCGGCTAGCGTCCGCGCCATGAGCGAAGCAAACACCGTCACCTTTTATCTGCATGACCAGCTGCGCAAACAGGCAGAGGCGGGCAACCACAACTTTATCAAAAAGATGGTGGAGGTTCTGGCGGATGCCGGTTTGGATGTCGCGTTTGATGGTGATGACACAGCGGCGCACCTGCGTGCGACGATGCGGCCCGGCCACGGCATGTTCTTGATGCAAGCGCCCGCAAACACGCGTGGCCTGACGTTTCGCAAGACCTATCTTTTCCCGTTCTGGCATATCGAAAAACAGGGCAAACGCTGGGAATGGCCGGTGGCGCACGATATCTTTGATCCCGCAGCCCAGAACCCGGTAAAGGCCGCGAACTTCTACCGCTTTTGGCAAAACCGTCTGTTTGATGACGCGCCCGGCGCGACCACAAAAGACGGATTTGTCTATATCCCGCTGCAAGGGCGGCTGACGACCCAGCGGTCATTCCAACATTGCAGCCCCATCGACATGATCCGCGCCGTACTGGACCATGACCCCCATCGGCGTATCATAGTCACCCTGCACCCGTCCGAGGATTACACCCCCGATGAACAGGCCGCGTTAGACGACCTGATTGCCCAGCATAGCCGCCTTTATGTCCGCATCGGCGGGATGGAGACGTATTTGAAAGGCTGCGACTATATTGTTACCCAAAACTCTGGCGTCGGGTTCATGGGCTACTTTTTTGGCAAGCCTCTGATCCTGTTCGGGGCGGTCGACTTTCACCATATCGCGCTGAATGTGCGCGATATTGGTGTTGCTGCGGCCTTTGCTGCCGTTGATGATCACGCGCCGAACTACGCGGCCTATCTGCATTGGTTCCTGCAAAAACGGTCGATCAATGCGGGCCGCCCCGAGGCCACCCAGAAAATCCGCAATGTGCTGCGCGGTCACGGTTGGCCGGTCTGAAACGAAAACGGGCGCCACATGGGGCGCCCGATCACAGTAGCATAAGCGAAGGTTAAAGCGAGGCTTCGATCCAACCCTGAAGCGCGGCCTTCGGCGCCGCACCGGCCTTGTTCGACACGACCTCACCGTTCTTGAAAAGGAACAATGCAGGGATGCCGCGCACGCCCATTTGTGCAGGAGAATTGGGGTTTTCGTCGACGTTCACTTTGACGATCTTGACCTTGCCTGCCATTTCGTTGGAAAGCTCTTCCAACGCGGGGCCGATCTGCTTGCATGGGCCACACCATTCCGCCCAGAAGTCCACGACGACGGGAATATCGGACTGGCGCACTTCGGCGTCAAAGGTTGCATCGGTCACTGCTACGGTTGCCATCAGGTCACTCCTTGGCGAAAATCATTGAAACCAGAACCTAAGAACCCTGGCCCCGTTGGTCAAGGTGGGGTAACACCGTTCAGCGCATCGTGAAGCAGATCGTCGGGCAAAGGCATCAATCGCGCGGTCTGAGTCCATAAAATCGCAACCTCAATCCGGTGATCGGGGTAAACCTGCGACAGTGCGGCGTGATAGGCGCCCATCTGCCGCAGCAACCCGACTGGCGTCTGCGCCGGGGTGTCTGGCACCAGACGGTTGGTCTTGTAGTCAATCGCGGTCACGAGGTCCGGCGTCACCAGCAGCCGGTCGATGGTGCCGTGCATCCGGCCAAGGTCCGGCAATGCGGCGGTTACATCTACTTCGGTCAATGCGTCGGTGTCCCAAAGATGCGCCAGCGCAGGCGCGGCAAGCAGGGTCATCACCTCGGCAACCATGCCCGGATCAGCGGTCAGGCGCAGGCCAAGGTCCATCCGGTCATCGGGCTGTGCCAGCGGCAGATGCTCTAGCAACAAATGGATCAGCGTGCCGCGTTCCAGCGCATCGTCCAGATCATCACCAGCGGGATCGCCCGGCATGATCTTGGCCCCCGGCATTTCGGACGGCGACAGTGTTTTGCAGACCGCGACCACGGGCGTGGGTCCGAACGACGGGGTGACAGCATCGGGCGCGGCAACAACCACAGGCGTGGTCAGCGGCAAGCCGTCCCAATCCAGATGCGCCACACGTTTGACGGTGATGTCGCCCGCCGTGGCATCGAAATCGCCGCGCTGCCGCATTCCGTCGGCGACGATGTTATACCAACTCGCGCCGCCCTCACCCACGTCACCGGCGGCACCGATGATCAACCATTTTTCGGCCCGCGTCATCGCCACATAGAGCAGCCGCAACCGCTCGCGCGCCTGTTTTGCAATCACCTCGGTGCGCAACGCGGTGACCGCAGGGGCGGATTGCGGGGTTGGTGTTTTCCAGATCAGGTGGTCACCCGCAGGCAGCAGTTCGGCGTTCACCTTGACGTCGCGCTTGGCCGTGTCGGGCAGGATCACAATCGGCGCCTCAAGCCCCTTTGCGCCGTGCACGGTCATCACGCGAATGCGGTCGCCCTGACTGTCCATCTGGCGCTTGACCTCAAGATCATCGGTTTCCATCCACGTCAGGAATCCGGTCAAACTGGGCACGCCGGTGCTTTCATAGGCAAGCGCCTGCGACAGTAGCGCGTCAATGCCATCCTCGGCCTCTGGTCCCAGCCGGGCCAGCAATTTGCGCCGTCCGTCGTGGCGGGTCAGAATGCGCTCGATCAAATCATAGGGGCGCAGAAAATCAGAGGCCGTGCGCAGATCGTCCAGTACGCGCCGCGTCCGGGCATAATTCCCGTCGCGCAGTGCAGCCCACAGGAAACCCTTTTGCGGACGATGATGCGCCAGCGTAAACAATGCCTGCTCTGACCAGTCAAACAGCGGCGACCGCAGAGCGGCGGCCAACGCCAGATCATCCTCTGGCAGCGCCAGAAAGCTAAGCAATGCGGCCAAATCCTTGACGGCCAATTCGGCCCCGACGCGCAATCTGTCTGCGCCGGCAATCTGAAGGCCGGCGGCCTTGCAGGCGCGAATGATCTCGGCAAACAGCTCTGACCGGCGCTGCACAAGGATCAGAATATCACCCTCGGTGATCGGGCGGCGCTGGTACGTGCCGGTTCGGCCGATTTCCACCGGGATCGTTTCATGCGCGATCATCCGCTGGATTTGCCCCGCGACACGGCTGGCCATTACAACGGTGTGATCCGTCTCGCTTGGTTCATCGACGGGGTCGTACCAGTTGCGACTGTCATCGGTGCTGGATTTCTCGATCACCGGCCACAGATCGACACGCCCCGGCATCTGATCTTTGAAGGCGATGTGGCTTAGGCTGTCGTCCATCCCCTCGGCCCGCTCTGCGACAAAGGTTTGATCCACGACCGACAGGATCGCCTGCGACGACCGGAACGAATGATCCAGCGACGTCACTTCGAAGCCTTTGCCAACCGCGTCGTGGGCCGCACGAAAATGGGTTTTCATCTGATCAAACGCCGCCGGGTCCGCACCCTGAAACGAATAGATCGACTGTTTCTTGTCGCCGACCACAAATACGGTCCGTTCGCGTTCCGGCTGTGCGCCGATTCCGGCGGCAAATTCATGGGTGAGCTGTTCAATCACCGCCCATTGCGTCGGGCTGGTGTCCTGCGCCTCGTCCACCAGAACGTGATCAATGCCGCCGTCCAGCCGGAACAGCACCCACTGCGCGACGTCGCGGTCGGTCAGCAACGCCTTTGCCTTGCGGATCAGATCATCAAAATCCAGCGCGCCCATGGCCAGCTTGCGGGCCTCATAGGCGGGGACGAACACGGCGCCAAACCGATAGATCGCCAATGTTCGCTCTACCGCATCCATCGCCCATAAATGCGCCTTGCCCGCCGCGACCCGGTCCATCCAATCATGGACAGCATCCGCGATCGGTGCCATCGCCTCGACCGCTTTGCCGTGGTTGCTTTGGGGGAAGTTCACGGATTTGGAATTGCAGGTATTGGCGTAAAGAAAAAGCTGGCAAAGCGTGTCTAACCCGGCCCAATTCGGGGTTTTATAGTCCAACCCCTTCAACGTCTCAGCCAGCTTTTTATACGATGGCGACTGGTCCCGAAACGCCTCTGCCAGCTCTGCGACGATATCCGCCTCGTGGCCCTGGAACGCAAGCGCCAGCGCATCGGCGCGCTGGGCATTGGCGGGCAGATCCAGCGTTGCCTTGATGTCAGCCGCGGTCACGGCGTGGGCAAAATGATCGCGCTTGCCGGCCACCTCGGCGGTAAGCTGCACCAGATCATTGCCGGTAAAATGGGTCAGCACATCATGGACGACCTGCGCGTCAGGGCCTGTCACCATCTGGTCCATGACCTCGGCGCGCAAAAGCTGGGCCGTGCGGTCCTCCATTTCGCGGAACTGCGGACTGACCCCCGCCTCAAGCGGGAATCGGCGCAGCACACCGGCACAGAACGAATGGATTGTCTGAATTTTCAGTCCACCCGGCGTTTCAATCGCGCGCGCAAACAGTGTCCGCGCCTCGCGCAACTGGACCGCGTCGATCACACGGTCCACACCCAGCGCGCGCAGATCATCGCGCAGATCATCGTCCGCCATCATCGCCCATTCGCCCAGCCGTTTGAACAAACGGTTCTGCATCTCGGCTGCGGCGGCCTTGGTATAGGTCAGGCACAAGATGTTCTGCGGCGATACTTTTTCCAGCAAAAGCCGCGCCACGCGGTCCGTCAGAACCCGCGTCTTGCCCGAACCGGCATTGGCCGACAGCCAGGTTGAAATGCCCGGATCGGCGGCATCGACCTGCCGTTGCGTTGCGGCGTCGCGGATCATGTCAGCACCTGTGGTTCCGGGGGTTGGCTGGTGTCCCATTCGCCATAGCGGGACAGATGATCATAGGGGCTGATGTCGGTTTTGGAAAACAGCGCCAGCCGCGCGGTATAGCCGCGATCATTGCGTTGCCAATGGGCCAAAAGCGTCTCTAACGCGGCCCAAACCTGATCTGGGGGCTGTTTCTTCAATGGTGCCTCGACGTTCTTCATGGCGGCATTGACCCCGATGAATGTGGCGGATTGGACCGGGCGGGCGCCCAGTGCGGCAAAGGCGCCGCGCTCTACCATGGCGGCCTCGAGCAGCAGTTGCTTGTCAAAGTTTTCCTGCTGTGGGGGTGATGGCACGACGCCGGTCTTGTAGTCATAAATCAAGGCATCGCCGTCTGGCGTCAGGTCAATCCGGTCGGCTTTGCAGGTCAGGGTGACATTGACGTGCGGCACGACGATCTGGCCGTCGATCTCGATCATTTGCATGTCGGCGATGGCGCGGCGCGCAACTTCGGCGGTCAGGAACGTATCCGCGACCCGGTCCATCCGGGCAATCCATTGCGCCCGGATCGTTGGCCAGGGGCACTGTTCTGCGAATAGTTCCCGCGTGATCGTCATCAGCGCGTCCCGATCGCCGGGGGCATGGTTTTCCGCGATGAACCTTTCAAGGATCGCATGCACGATAATGCCACGCAGCGGCGCGTCGGCTGTCGGCACCAGTGGATCAAGCGGGTTCAACCGAAGCACCTTGCGCGCGTAAATCGCAAAGGGGTCGCGGATCAGCGTTTTGACCTGCGTCACCGAGATATGATCGGGTCGCGCTGCGACGGGTGGCTGCGGTGATGGGCGCGGCGCGGGATCGGCCCGCGTTTGGGGCGCGGAAAGGGTGGCGGCCATCGCTGACCAATGATCGCCCCGCGCCTTCATGGCCTGCAATGCGATAACACCGTTTTGCTGCGGCAGACCGTTCAGCAGGTTGGTCAACCGGTTCACCCATCGCGACGGCACGGTTTCCGCATCAGCCGATCGTTTTGCCCGCGTGATCCAAACCTCGCGCCCGGCGACGGCTTGTTGATAATCATGTGCCGAAAGCCCGATCCGTCGCTCTGGCAGCAGCAGCCCCGCCGCCTTGCGCATCGCACGGTTCAGCCAGGGATCAGGTGGCGGCGCCTCGGGCCAGACGCCATCGTTCATGCCGCCCAGAATGGTCAGGTCAACGCCTTGCACCCGCGCCTCGAGCGTGCCCCAGATCAGGATATGCGGATGCCCCGCATCGCGGTCACGGACCACGCCATCAGCCAAAACTGCCCCAAATAGGGCGGAATAGTCACTGGTGTCCATCTCTCCGCCCGCGTCGGCATCCCGCAACAGCATGTCACATATCCGCCGCGCCTCGCGGCCTGCCGCCTCGTCCCACAGCCCGCCTGCGCCGGGCGCATCAGGTCCCGCGCACAGCGTTTGCGCCAGCATCAGATGGGTATCAAGGTGCGCCGCAAGCGGGCGCGCCAAAACCGCATCATGCCCAACAATCACATCCGCCAGCCAGCGAGCCCATGGCAGCCGGTCGGTGTCTTTTCCGGCCCAGGCGATCAACGTATCGGCGGTGGGGAACGGCGGGCCCCTGCGCCGCAAATGCAGTTCCAATTCGCGCGTGCGCCGCAGATGCGCACCCCTGTCTTCGCGCGCCGAATGGCACAGCGGATGTTTCAGCAGCGTCAACAGCGCCTCACCGGTCAGCGGCTTGCCAAAAAGATCGGCCACATGTCGCAGCAAACGCCCCGGCGGCGACAGCGCCAGCGGCGTTCCCGCGCTGTCATCGGGGCGAATGTCCCAGCGATCCAGCGCGGCGGTCACCTGCCGCGTCAGCATACGGTCAGGTGAAATAAGCGCGGCGGTGATCCCGTCTTCTGCGGCTTGGCGCAGCCGCAGGGCAATCGTTTCGGCCTCTGCGCGCGGTGATGTCGCCTCGATCAGGGTGATGCCATCCGTTGCGGCCATCAGATCACCAAGCCCGGGGCCCTCTTCCAACCATTGATTTGTCACGGGCGCAGGCCGCAACGACAGTGACACCAGCCGGTTTCGGGCCGGTTGCGCGGGTTCTGTCCGTGCCCAGCGGGCGACATCCTGCGGTGCAAACCCGATCAGATCCATCAGGTGGCGGAACCGATACTGCGGATGATCCTCGGCTGTCATGACGTCGTCCATGCCGGTCCAAACGCTGTTGGGCAGATCAAAATCATACCCTGGCAGGATAATCGCACCCTGCGGCAATGCGGCGACCGCCTGCATGAACCGCGCCGTCGCCCCCCGCGATCCTGTAGAGCCGGCAATGATCACCGGATGGCGCGGCGGCGTATTTGACCAGCGGGCGGCCAAGGCCTCAATCACCATCCTTTGGCGGGCCTCTTTGTCCGGCGCCTCGGCGGTATCGCCAAAGAACGGGGCAATGATCCGTAGGAATTGCAGCGCGCGGTCCCAATGACCGGACTGATCCGAAACATCCAGCCCCGCGATCTTATCGGGGCCAACCCCTTCGCCCTGCATTTCGTCCATCAACTTGGCCAGACTGTCCGACAGATCATAAAGCGCCGCACGCGGTGCCAGATCGGGTTCCTGTTCCAACAATTTGGCCACGAATTGCGACAGTTCCAGCCGCCGTCGCAGGGGCGAAACAGGCGGCGGGATCTGGATCGACACGGGGTCCATCGCCAGATCGGTGATCAACCTGATCCGGGGCAGCAGCCGCGCTGGCCCGGCGTCAAAAACCGTGCGGATGCGGCGCTGCATCCGGGTCGTATTGACGTAAATCTCGACCCTGGCCCAATCGGTGGGGGACATGCCCGCGCCCCGCGCGACCAGCCCATCCACCAGCCCCTGTGCGAAATCGACGCCGGGGGGCGCGCCAAAGATGCGGGGGGTGTCGGTCGGTTCAAACATCCAGCATCGCCTCGGCCAGCGGAATACTTGACGGTTGGCCGACGTCGCACCATTGGCCATCATACCGGACCCCAAAAAGCCCGCCGCGTGCCGCCATCTGATCCCAGATCACATTCATCGAAAAAGCATCCTCTTTGACCTGTACCAGGGTGTCTGTGCGGATAATCTGAACGCCGGTATAGATATCTGCGGGCCCACGGTGCAGCCGCCCGGCCGCGTCAATCGCAAAGTCGCCCTTGCCCAGATGCCCGGTCACCTGCGTCTTGGGGATTACCAGCAGCAGCGCCTCCATCTCTTGGCGCCAGGATGCCAGCAGTTGCGCAATCGGGTTGGGACCGCGCCAGACCGCATCGGTATTCATCGTAATGACCGGACTTTGGTTCAGCAGCGGCAGCGCTTGTTGCAGGCCGCCACCCGTTTCGCGCAACAGTGCCGTTTCATCTGAAAAAACGATATCCTGCCCGTCCAGATGGGCGCGCAGCATACCTGCCTTGTAATGCAGGTTCACCACGCGCGGGCCCAGATCGGGCAGTTCCGTCAGCGCCAGCGCATGATCAATCAGCGCCCGCCCGGCCACGCGGACCATTGGCTTTGGCCGATCCCGCACCAAATCGCCCATCCGCGTCCCCAGACCTGCGGCAAACAAAAGAATTGGCGTGCTCATGCGCGCAGCCTTGCCAGTGTAGCGGTGTCGGGTCGCGGCAAGGTGTCCAGCGTGGCCTCGCGCAGCACGGCAAGCGCGGGGTGCCCAAGATCGCGCATCAGGTTGTCCCAGACCCGCGGGATCAAATCGACATATCGGCCCTTGTCGGCAATCTGCGACAGCCGTGCGAAAACGCCAAGTATACGCAGGTTGCGCTGCGCGCCCAGACAGGCAAACTTTGCCGCAAACCCATCGTCCGCGCCGGTTTTTTCGATAAAATACTGCATCATGGTCTTTGCAAGGGCGGGGTCAATATCCCGCCGCACGTCCCGCAACAGCGAGGCAAGATCATAGCCAGCAGGTGCCATGAACGCATCTTGAAAGTCCAGCAGCCCAACGCGGGCCAATCCGGCTTTCTCCGGCCGCCAAATCAGGTTCTCGGCATGATAATCACGCAGGGCAAGCGTGTCGGGAATTGGCGCATAGGTTTCGAACGCGCGTTCAACGGCGCGCATCAGATCGGTGACATCGGCCTTGGCATAAAAGGTCCCCGCCACGTCAATCATCCCGGCGGCGACCTGTGGCGTCATGCGGACCAACGGCAGATCAATGTCGCGGGCCTGCACATGCACCAAGACATCAATGGCGGCGCGGTACATCGTTGCGGCGTCTTGCGGCGTTGTCGTCAACCAGCGCGCGAAATCATCCCGGCCCAGATCCGACAGGATCATGATCCCGTGTTCCGCGTCATGCGCCAGAATGCGCGGGGGGCACAGCCCCTGCGCCGCCAGCCATGCCGCAATCGTGGCAAAGGGGCGGGTATCCTCGCCATTGTCCGGCGGCGCGTCCATTAAGATCACGCTTTCACTTGCCAGTGACAGCCGCATGTAACGCCGCCCCGATGCATCACCGGCCAGTGCGGCACGTGCCCAACCGGCCCAGTCGGAGTGTGCCAAGAAGCCGTCAACCGATGCCGCGCGATCATCCATCCAGATTGTCCAATCGCGCGGCCCAGACGGGCGGCGCATCGATCGCAACGGCGTGCCCCGTGGGTTCAGCGGAAAACGTCAGCCGCAACGCGCCCTTGGGCGTATCGGACCCAAGCCGGTCCGGCCATTCGATCAGGCAAATTGCGGTGGCAAACGCATCGTCCAACCCCAGCTCGAACGCTTCATCTGGGTGGGTCAGGCGGTACAGATCGCAATGCCAGATGTCGCCTGCGGGGTCTTCATAGGTTTGGACCAGCGTGAACGTCGGTGACGGAACATCCTCCATCCGGCCAAGGCGGGCGCGGATCAACGCGCGCGAAAACGCGGATTTCCCGGCGCCAATCGCACCTTCCAGCAGAATTGTGTCGCCGGGGCGCAGCAATGGGGCGATCCGGGCCGCAAATGCAGCCGTGTCAGCCTCGTCAGGTAGGGCAAGTTGGGTTGGTGGTGTGGACATGCACAAAGACTATGGTCTTGGGCAACGCCTGCAAGTCAAATCAGCGCTTGGCGGCCAGTAACGCGGAATCAGGCATGGTCAGTTTGCGGATGATTGGTTTCATCGGCGGGGCAAAGCTGAATTTGACCATCGTCATGCCGCCGGAAATAGGGTTGGCATGACACCGCAGATGCCGACCATCATCAAGAATCGCGTCGTCCGACCAAGGTTTGCGCGCCCCCAAAAGGTGGATGAATTGCCGCAGGTCGGCCCACATTTGGGTCGGCGTGCAACGGGACTGCCAAATCCGCATCGCGGCTTGCAGTTCATGCTGTTTGACCCGTTCATCCGACACCGCACCCCAAATCCGGGCATAGGCCGCGTTCGACATCACCATCGTGCCTGCGCTGGAAAACACCGCGATGGCTTCGGGCAGGGTGTCCAGAACTGCCTGACCTGTTTCAATGTCGGACCGGAACCGCCGGGTTAGCGATATTTCGGCGCTGATATCTTCGAACAAGAATGCAAAGGCGCCGTCAGGATGCGGGCGGCCTGTCACCCGATAGGTTTGCCCCTCGGGCAGGTTCCATATTTCGGTATAACGACCTTTCTTGGCGGCGGCTTCAAGGGCGGTGAACCCGTCACGCCAAGACGTGTAATTCTTGGGCTCTGGTAGCATCCGCGATTCCCGTAACTTGTCCAGAACGGCATCAAGCGTCGGGCGCATGCTCAGGAAATCGACGGGCAGACGTGTCATATCAAGCAGGGCAGGATTGAACATGGACAGCTGCCGCCGTTTGTCAAAAATCGCCAGCCCGATCGACAGGTCTGCGAATGTCTTGCTCAGCGATTGCACAAAATGGCGGCGTTCCTGATCTGCGCGGACGATGGCATTCGCGTCCGCCGCAAAATGCATGAACCCATCATCGCGCTTGACGCTGGTGACGTCAAACCACTGCTCTGCCTTTTGGTGTGGCAGGGTAATCGACATGCGGCGCACGGATGTCCCCTTGGAGACAAGCGTTTCATGCAGGTCGGGGAAAAGTGACGCGCTGGGCCAGGATGACTGGCTGTTTGCGTCGGTGCCGTGCAGATTGTCGCACAGCGACAGGTACGCATGGTTTGCCCAAAGCAGTTTGCCTGTCGGCCCCTCTTGCCAGATCAATTGCGGACTATGCTGGGTCATGTCGCGCAGCATGGCCAGTTCGGACAGGCGCACGTCACGTTCAATGACGGCACTTGCCCCAGGGTTCGTGGCTGTCTTGTCGCCAAGCACGGCAAGACGAAGCCGATCTGCGATTTTATCAACCTCTATCCACAGGCCATCGGGTTTATTACCCTCAATCCGGGTTTTTCCCGACGTTCCGCCAGCCAGCGTGTCGCGCAAGGTCGGGAAATGCGGCGACAGGGCGTGAATGGCGGCATCAAGATCACCCATATGATCGAACCGGGGGGTAATCATGGCGGCCGCGTCTGGGGTCGCATCAAGCAAATGCTGATCCTGAAACAGAAATACCGGCCCCGCAACGCTGCCATGTGGCGCCGTCGCGGGTGGTTGACCGCGCCGATCAAGCAGCCGCAGTCCCGCGAACAAAATTCCCGCGCCCGTGACCGCACCGCACGCCACCGCAAACAGGTTTACCAAGCTCATCCACATCGCACAAACATCCCTGATCAGCCTCAATGGCACCATCCGGCACGAAGGTTAATGTCCGGTTAAGTGCGCTTGGGCTGTGGCCAGGGATCAATCGGTTTGTTCTTACCCAATGCGCGGCTGCGGGGCTGGTCGATCCGTGGCATCGCGGACCGGGTCCATGTCACGCTCACAATTGCGCCGCCCGTGGCCTGCCCAGCCCAGCCCGCGTGCCCATGTCGGCGACTATTGGCAAAGGTCAGCCGCGCGCCGGACCTTTCGAGCAGCGTTTTCGCAATAAATAGCCCCAGCCCCATGCCTTCGTAGCCCGGCCTGCGGTTGCCATCTTCGGCAAACCTGCGCCGCCGGACATACGGATCGCCAATGCGCCCGATCACCGATGGCGGAAAGCCATTCCCATCGTCGGAGATTCGCACGCTGATTTCATCTGCGGACCAGCTGACGTCGATGCGGACCTCGCTTTGTGAAAAGTCGACGGCATTCTGTATCAGATTGCGCAGCCCGTGAATGATTTCCGGGCGACGTGCGATCGTCGGCTGGGTCAGATCGGCCTCGTCTGTCGGGGCGACATGAAACCCGACCAGTTTGCCGCGCGCCATATGCGGCTCGGCGGCCTCGCGGACGACGGTTTCAAGCGGGGCGTGGCGCAGCTGCAAATCATCCTTTCCGGCACGTCCCATCGATTGCAGGATGTCGCGGCAGCGGTCGGCTTGCTGGCGGATCAGCGCGGCATCCTCCATCAACTCTGGATGGTTTTCCAATTCCTCCATCAGCTCGCTGCTGACAAGTTTGATGGTGGCCAGCGGCGTGCCCAATTCATGCGCGGCGGCGGCGACGACGCCACCCAGATCCGTCAGCTTTTGTTCCCGTGCCAGCGCCATTTGGGTCGCAACCAACGCCTCGCCCATGGTGTGCATTTCGGTTGTCACCTGCCGGGCATAGATCGCAAGAAAGACAACGCCGATCATCAGCGCCATCCAAAACCCGAACTGGAACAGCTCTGGCAGGACCAGCACGGTGCCCTGGGTGGTGGCCAGCGGCACGCTGTAGCGACTGATCAGGCTGATCAGGGCAATCGCGGTCACCCCCAGCGATACCGTGCTGCGCAGGTGCAAAACGGTTGCCGCAATGGTCACGGGTGCCAGCATCAACAGGGCGAATGGATTGTTCAGCCCCCCTGTCAGGAACAAAAGCGCGCTAAGCTGGACGATATCAAACACCAGCCACAGCGCGGCTTCGCGTTCCGACAGCCGCTTGTTTTCTGGGTAGACGAAACCGCAAAAAAGATTGGCCATGACAGAAACGCCAATAACCATCACCGCATAACCCACCTCGAGCTGCAGGCCGTAGACATTGACCGCGACAATGATCGCGGCGGCCTGACCGACCGATGCAAACCACCGCAGCGTGACAAGCGTGCGCAGACGCACCCAGTTGCTGCGTTGCTGATCCTGAAACATGTCGAATTCTGAAATTGGCATGCGGTCTCCGAAACCTGTGCAGCAAGGTGGACAATTGATAAGCGCGCGCGCATCAACGATCAATGCGACCATAAAGCGAAAGGATACGCTGATGTCCAAGGCAATCGCAATCGCGGCTGGCGCGATCACATTTGCGGTGGTGGGCGGCACCTTTGTGCTGACCTGGGCGGGCGGCCAACCAGACCCCTGCGCCGCAGTGGCGGTCGGCGGGCGTATCGGCGGTCCGTTCACGCTGATCAACGCAGGCGGCGCTAGGGTGACCGACGTTGATGTGATCACCGAACCGACGCTGGTTTACTTTGGCTATACCTTCTGCCCGGATGTTTGCCCGCTTGATGTGGCGCGCAATGCGGCGGCGGTGGACATTCTGGCCGAACAGGGGGTAAGCGCGACGCCGCTTTTCATCACGATCGACCCGGCGCGTGATACCGCGGCGATCCTGCGCGATTACACCGACAACTTTCACCCCAAGATGATCGGGCTGACGGGATCTGACGCGCAAATCGCTGCGGCGTCGCGGGCGTATGGGACGTTCTATCAAAAGCAGGGGGATGATCGTGACTACTATCTGATGCAGCATTCCACATTCACCTATCTGATGCTGCCCCAGACGGGATTTGCAGACCTCTTTCGCCGCGACGCGACGCCCGCGCAGGTCGCAGAGCGCACGGCGTGTCTGGTTGCAGCATCGCGGTTGGTTGACGGGTGATCCGGCAGACCTACCTTGTCTTTCGGGAAACCCGAGGGATAGACGATGAAAACCGACGCATTGGACCTAGGTGAAGACAAGAGCCTGCTTTTGGTGGACGATGACGAGGCGTTTCTGCGCCGCTTGGCCAAAGCCATGGAGAAACGCGGATTTGAGGTCGAGATGGCAGGGACCGTTCTGGCCGGGCGGGCCATCGCAACGGCGCGGCCCCCGGCATATGCGGTCGTCGATCTGCGGCTTGAGGACGGTAACGGGCTGGACGTGGTCGAAGCGCTGCGGGCAAAGCGACCCGAAAGCCGGGTCGTTGTCTTGACCGGATACGGTGCCATTGCGACGGCGGTTGCTGCGGTCAAGATCGGCGCGATTGACTATCTGGCGAAACCTGCGGACGCGACGGATGTCACCAACGCCCTGCTGGCGCGGACTCACACGTTGCCGCCGCCCCCTGAAAACCCGATGAGCGCGGATCGCGTCCGGTGGGAGCATATTCAGCGGATTTTCGAGCTGTGCGATCGCAATGTTTCGGAAACGGCCCGGCGTTTGTCGATGCATCGGCGTACGCTGCAGCGGATATTGGCCAAGCGCAGCCCAAGGTAGGGTGGGTTGAAACCCACCTTACGGTGCATCGACGGCGCGCCAGGCCACCGCACCCTGTGATGATCACATGGAATTCATCAGCCGGTGATGTATGGTCGTAAATTCATCGCGCACCTCTTTGGGGGGGCGCAAACGAATGGTCAGCCCAGCGACGTGCGCGGGGTCCTGCTTGCCGAAAAACCGGTCCGCCTCGGCGCGGGTGAAACCGGCGATCTGCACCGCCTCCAGCCACGCTGACAGCTTGTCCGCCTTTTTGATCTGTCGCTTTACGGCTGCCGGAATTTGCGCCGGCAAACCAAAGCGCAGATGGATCGCGGCCATCAACCGATCATCAAGCGCGCCATACCCCGGCCCGACCGCCGCCTTTACCGGGCTGATCATGTCGCCGATCACGTATTCCGGCGCGTCATGCAACAATGCCGCCAGTTGCCATTGCGCCGGGGCATTGGGTTGCTGACGGGTGAAAATATCTGTTACCAAAATCGAATGTTCCGCAACGGAATAGGCGAAATCGCCCTTTGTCTGCCCATTCCAGCGGGCGACAAAGGCCAATCCATGGGCGATATCGGCGATTTCAATGTCCACCGGCGTCGGGTCCAGCAGGTCAAGCCTGCGACCCGAAAGCATCCGTTGCCACGCGCGGGGCTGTTTCATGCCGATGTCACCTTCATCTGTTCTTGACAGGCTTCATTAATACGCAGCTTTGGATTGTGGCAAGCCAGCCGCAATGTTATTGGACCGCCAAACCGTTTTAGGAGAGATACGAAATGCCACGCGACTACATCATCAAAGATATTGCACTTGCCGCGTATGGCCGCAAGGAATTGGATATCGCAGAAACCGAAATGCCGGGGCTGATGGCCCTGCGTCAGGAATACGGCGACAAGCAACCGCTGAAGGGCGCGCGCATTGTCGGTTCGCTGCACATGACGATCCAGACTGCCGTTCTGATCGAAACGCTGAATGCGCTGGGTGCTGATGTGCGCTGGGCATCGTGCAACATCTTTTCCACCCAGGACCACGCCGCAGCGGCTATCGCCGAAGGCGGCACGCCGGTCTTTGCGGTCAAGGGCCAGACATTGACAGAGCATTGGGACTACCTCGACCGGTCATTCCAATTCCCTGACGGCGCGAACATGATCCTCGATGATGGCGGCGATGCAACGCTTTACGTGTTGCTGGGCGCGCGGGTCGAGGCGGGCGAGACGGCGCTGCTTGCCGTCCCGACCTCGGAAGAGGAAGATGCGATTTTTGCGCAGATCAAGAAACGCATGGCGCAAAGCCCCGGCTGGTTCACCAAAACACGCGATGCGATCAAAGGTGTGTCCGAAGAAACGACAACCGGCGTGCATCGGCTGTATGATCTGCACAAGAAGGGCCAGCTGCCCTTCCCTGCGATCAACGTCAACGACAGCGTCACAAAGTCCAAGTTCGACAACAAATACGGCTGCAAGGAATCGCTGGTCGATGGTATCCGCCGCGCCACTGATACGATGATGGCCGGCAAGGTTGCCGTCGTCTGCGGCTACGGCGACGTCGGCAAAGGGTCCGCCGCATCACTGTCGGGTGCCGGCGCGCGCGTCAAAGTCACCGAAGTTGACCCAATCTGCGCGCTGCAAGCCGCCATGGATGGGTTCGAGGTTGTTCTGCTCGAGGACGTACTGGACACCGCCGACATCTTTATCACCACGACCGGCAACAAGGACGTCATCCGGATCGAGCATATGCGCGAGATGAAGGATATGGCGATCGTCGGCAACATCGGCCACTTCGACAATGAAATTCAGGTCGCCGCGCTGAGAAACCACAAGTGGACGAACATCAAGGAACAGGTCGACATGATCGAAATGCCCAATGGGCACCGTTTGATCCTGTTGTCCGAAGGGCGCCTGCTTAATCTTGGCAACGCCACCGGCCACCCATCCTTTGTGATGTCCGCCTCTTTCACAAATCAGGTGCTGGCCCAGATCGAGCTTTGGACGAAAGGCGATGAATATCAGCCCGGCGTCTTTATCCTGCCCAAGACGCTGGATGAAAAAGTGGCCCGCCTGCATCTGGCCCGGATTGGCGTCAAGCTGACCGAGTTGCGCAAGGATCAGGCCGATTATATCGGCGTGACAGTCGAAGGGCCGTTCAAGCCCGAACATTACCGCTACTGATTACACTCCGAACGAAGGCGCGGAATCAGTATTCCGCGCCTTTTGCGTCGTGACGGACGCATCGGCTGGCGTCATGATCGCGGCGCCCCAACTGCACCCCCCCCCCCGGTATCCGAACCCCATCAGTCAGCCGCGACACATAGGCGTGTCCGTGCCATCGCGCGCGCCTGCCGTTTGCATGTCACGCGTCTTGTCGCGGCGAAACACCGCTGCTGGCGCGGTTTTTTTCTTTGCGAAACGCGCGGTTCGACCTTACGTTGCCGCTAACATCGCACACAGTGCGGTGTCTTTTGCATAATAACACCAAATTTAGGGACAGTTCTAATGGGTAAGAGAGACGATTTAATCGCACGGTATGCGGATGACCTACAAAACAAATGTGGCATGAATGTTGACATGGATTTGCTGACAAAAGTCACGATCGGCTGTGGGCCTGCGATCTATAATGCGGATGCGACGACCGTCGCGGCAACCCAGCCCGACGAGATTGCGACCGTAAAAGACAACTTTCTCATCAAGAAGCTTGGCCTGAAAGACGGACCAGAGCTGACGACAGCCATTGATTCAGTCCTTGAAATATACGGCAAATCAGAGCGGAACAAATACCGCGCCGTGGTTTACTATATGCTGACCAAGCATTTCGGCAAAGAAGCGATTTACGGCTGATCATCAAAACACAAACGCGCGCCGTTCGGGCGGGCGTTTTATGCCAGACCGGCGCACGTCGTGGTAAATTGATTAAATTTGTCCATGCTTGGTGTTTGCCTGCGCACGCCTATGTCGTGTATCACAAACAAACGGCCAGTATGGCCCGGACCTAAATTTCAATAGCGTGTGGTGGCTTGGGAGCACGCGGGGTGGAAAGAGGGTTCGGATTATGTCCGTGCCCTCTTTTTTTGTCAAAACACTGTCAAAACGGCCCATCGGCTAGGGTTTTGTTTCACCCAATGCGCAGATCACATGCCATTCGTCTTCGGTTACCGGCTGCACCGAAAGCCGCGAATTATGCACCAGCACCATGTCGTTCAGCCGTGGATCGGCCTTGATCTGTGCCAGCGTGACCGGCTTTGTAAATGGCCGCACCGCCTTGATGTCCACGCAGTCCCAGCGGGTGTCGTCCGTGGTGCTATCGGGGTGGGCCAGCGCGCAAACCTCGACGATGCCGACAATTTCAAGCCCGGTGCGCGAATGGTAAAAGAACCCGCGATCACCCAGTGCCATGGCCCGCATGTTGTTGCGGGCCTGATAATTGCGCACGCCGCCCCATTCTTCACCGACAGCGCCCTTGGCCACCTGATCATTCCAGCCCCAGACATCCGGCTCTGACTTGAACAACCAATAGGCCATCAGCCGATGACCTTTTTCCAGGCCTGCAGCGTGACTTCGCTGAATAAACCGGCCTTGTTGTACGGATCATTATCGGCCCATGCCTGTGCCGCCGCCATATCGGCCAACTCCAGTACGATCAGCGACCCGCACATCTGGTCGCTTGCGTCCAGAAACGGCCCGGCCATTTCGACAACGCCGGTTTCCGCGATATAGGCCAAATGCGCATCGCGGTTATCCAGCCGGGTTTGCAACGCACCGGGTTTGTCTTTTGTGATCAGGGCAAAGCGCATTTATTCTTCCTTTAATGGACGCGACAGCAGCGCGTTCAGCGCGGCGGCAACATCGGTTTTATGGGTCGTCAGGTCAGCCACTACCGTGCAGATCGGCAGGTCAATGTCCAGATCATGCGCCAACTGTTGGACCGCACGGGCGGTCGCAGCGCCCTCGACCGTGGCATATTCATCAAACGGTTTGCCTTGGCCCAGGGCCAGACCATAGCGGTAATTGCGGGATTGATCGGATGTGCAGGTCAACACAAGATCGCCCAACCCCGAAAGTCCAAACAGGGTATCGGGCGCGGCACCCAATGCCGCCGCCAGCCGCTGCATTTCCGGAAATCCGCGCGTGATCAGCGCGGCGCGCGCGCTTTCGCCCAGACCGGCGCCAATCGTGATGCCCGCCGCAATCGCCATGACATTTTTCAGCGCGCCACCCAGTTCGGCGCCGATCGTGTCGGTCGTCCGGTACAGCCGCAACGCCGTTGTCGACAGTGCCACCTGCATGATCTCGCCCGCCGCATCATCGGCGCAGGCAAGGGTCAGCGCAGTCGGCAACCCGCGTGCGATATCGGCGGCAAAGCTGGGCCCGGTCAGCACCGCCGCAATCGCATCGGGCACCAGATCGCGGATCGTACTGGCCGGGCCGGTCATGCGGGTCAGGTCAATGCCCTTGCAACATGCCACCAGATATTTACCGCCCAACCTGTCCGCATGGCACGTCAGAAATGCGCGCAATGTCTGCGCCGGAATCGCCAACAAAATAATGTCTCGGTCAAAAATAGTGTCTAACACGGCTGAAACCGTCATGTTCTGGGGCAGGCTGACACCCGGCAGCTTGGCATTGCTGCGCTGCGTTTGCATCTGGTCAACCGCTGCAGGATCACGCGCCCACAGGGCAATGTCATTGCCATCCAGCGCCAGCGCAACACCCAGTGCCGTGCCAAACGCACCGCCGCCCACGATCCCGATTTTCATGCCTTTGCCCCCTTTTTGCCCGACCCCAGCATCGGCGCGGCCCTGTCATCCAAGGGCCACCGTGGCCGCGCCGAAAGTGTCATATCGTCAACCTCAGCCTTCGCCATCCGCTCGACCCCGGCATAGGCGATCATCGCGGCGTTATCGGTGCAAAGATGCAGGGGCGGTGCGATGAAAACAGTGTCTAACCCGGCACAAAGCGCCATGAGCGCCGTGCGGATCGGCCCATTCGCAGCAACACCACCCGCAATCGCAAAGGACCGCGTCGCGGGGTTCATGGCTATATATATAAGCATCGCACGCCGGGCCTTCTCGGTCAGGATATCGGCAACTGCGGCCTGAAACCCGGCGCTCAGATCGGCCTGATCCTGCACGGTCAGCCCGCCAGACGTGGCCACGACGCCGTCGCGCGCGCGCAGCATCGCCGTCTTCAGCCCCGAAAATGACAGGTCACACCCCGGTTGGTTCAGCAGCGGTCGCGGCAATTTGAACCGCTTGGCGTCACCGCGTTCAGCCGCCTTTTCGACGGCGGGGCCGCCGGGTTGCGGCAGGCCCAGGATGCGGGCGGTCTTGTCGAACGCCTCGCCGGGGGCGTCGTCAATCGTCCCGCCGATGCGCCGATAACGGTCATGCGCCTCGACAATCAAAAACTGGCAATGGCCGCCCGACACCAGCAACATCAGATAGGGAAATGCGGTCTGGTCCGTCAGTCGCGGGGTCAGCGCGTGCCCGGCCAGATGGTTCACCCCGATCAATGGCAGACCGGTTGCGGCGGAAATCCCCTTGGCGCACATCACCCCGGACAGCACGCCGCCAATCAGGCCCGGCCCGGCGGTGACTGCAATGGCGTCCAAATCGCCGAACGATAGCTGTGCGGTGGCCAGCGCCTCTTCGATGCAGTGATCCAGCTTTTCGGCATGGGCACGGGCGGCAATCTCGGGGACGACACCGCCGAAATCAGCGTGCAGCGCAGTTTGGCCGTAGACCACCGACGACAGGATCGTCGTGCCGCGCACAACGGCGGCAGCCGTGTCATCGCAGCTGCTTTCGATGCCAAGAATGGTCAGGTGTTTTGTCATGTCTGTTCCGGTTGCGCCTTTATGCTTCGCAGGTAACACTGCAGATCAATGCAAACAATGGTGGGCCCATGACCCCGACCCTGATCGTGACCCGGCCCGACCCGCAGGGCGCTGCTTTTGCTGCGGCGGTCCAGCGCGCGTGGGGCGGTGATCTGCACGTTATTCTATCGCCCTTGCTGCAGATCCTGTCGGTCCCCGTTGCCCATGATCTGTCCGACCTGTCGGGCGTCATCTTTACGTCGTTTAATGGCGTGGCACAGGCCGAACGGTTACGCCTGCGCACCGATATTCCCGCGTTTTGCGTGGGTGACCGCACGGCAGAAGCGGCGCGTGATCTGGGTTTCGAAACCATCACCGGCCCCGGCGACGCGGCGCAGCTGACCGCTTTGATCATGTCAAAACGGCCCATCGGCCATTTGGCGCATATCCGGGGGCGTCACGCGCGGGGCAACATCGCGCCGACGCTGGCGCGCGCGGGCATCCCGTGCCGCGATATCATCGCCTATGATCAGCAGGTGCTGCCGTTGACGGCGCAGGCCCAGACCGCGCTTGCGGGCCAAAATCCGGTTGTCGTGCCGTTGTTTTCGCCGCGCACCGGCGCGATATTCGCCCAAAGCAGGCCATTCGAGGCCCCGCTGCATGTCGTGGCGATCAGTGGTGCTGTATTGCCGCCCGGTCTGCCAGCACAAACGACGCAAGTGGCCGCTACCCCCGATGGCTCGGCGATGATTGCGGCAACGCTTGCCTGTCTGCGGGCGCTGAAACAACCGCAAGGTTAAGGCGCCACCGCTTGAGGGTTGGTGCCATGCACGATAAGGTACGCTGACACTTGTCTTTTCGGCGGGTGGGGGCGCAGAAAGGGTGAACACGTGGCAAAACAACCTGCCAGGGGTCGCGAGACACCGTCAGAGACCGAAAACCCAGTGGAAAACGGGGCGAAACCTGACGAATCGACTCAGGTCGTGTTGGACGTAATTCCGCCCGAAGTCCACGACACCCCAGAACCTGCCATGCCCAAAGCTGCGGCATCTGCGCAAGAAGTAGCCACCTCTGCGGAAAAAATAGCCGAACCAGCCGCCCAGCAGCCAGCCCCAGCGCCACAACCCCAGCGTCGCAGTGGCTTCTTTCCGCTTGTCTTGGGGGGCATCATCGCTGGCGCAATCGGCTTTGCCGTTGCCTCGCTGACCAGTGTCGCGCCAGATAACGGCATGTCGGATCAAATCGCCCGGCAAGCGGCAAAAATCACATCGCTCGAACAGGAAATCGCGGCGATCCCCGCGCCCTCTCCCGTCGACCTGAGCGGGATCGAAGCCGCACAGTCTGCCCTGTCTGCAGATGTCGCAGACCTGCGCGGGCAACTGAACGATGCGGTCGCGGCGCTGAACACGCAAATTGCCAACCTGCCGCAGATACCTGTCGGCGACGGCGCCGCCCCCGCGATCACCGCCTATGAGGCCGAACTGGACAGCCTGCGTGCGCAGTTGGAAACGATGGCTGGCACCGCGATGGCCCAGATCGAAGATGCCCGCGCCGAAGCCGCCGCCATCGAAGAAAATGCCGCCACCGCCGCCCGCACAGCCGCAGGGCGTGCGGCACTTGCGCGCATCCAGACCGCCTTGGAAAGCGGCGCACCCTTTGGTGCTGCGCTGGCGGATCTGGAAGACGCCATTGCTGGCCCCGCACCCGACGCCCTTTTGGCGGTACAGGACGGCGTGCCGACGCTGGCCAGCCTGCAAGCCGCATTTCCCGACGTCGCCCGCGCCGCCCTGACCACTGCCCGCGCCGAAGGTGTTGCGGGTGAACCATCGTCAGGTATCGGTGCGTTTCTGCGCAACCAATTCGAAGTCCGCTCTGTCGCGCCCCGTGAAGGTGCCGACGCCGACGCAATCCTGTCGCGCGCCGAAGCTGCGGTAAGCGCTGGGCGCTTGGCCGATGCGCTGGCTGAAATCGCCGCCCTGCCCGAAGTCGCCCGCGCCGAAATGTCCGATTGGCTGGCGGCAGCCGAAGCCCGTGCAAGCGCGGTTGATGCCGTCGATATCCTCGCTACATCCCTGAATGATAACTAAAGGCGAAACCCATGCTCTGGTCCTTGATTAAAATCCTGGCGTTCGTCGCGGCAATCATCGCGCTGACGTATGGCGGCACCATGTTGATGGACATGGATGGCGGCCTGACCGTGAACACCGGGGCTGACGAATTCACCTTGCAACCGATCGAGGTCGTCTTTGGCCTTGTCGTGCTTGTCGTGTCGGTCTGGCTGGGGCTCAAGATTCTGACGTTTCTTGTCGCCGCCTTCAAATTCCTGAATGGCGATGAAACCGCGATTTCGCGCTACTTTGATCGCAACCGCGAACGCAAAGGTTACGAGGCGTTGTCCGAAGGCATGATGGCGCTTGCCTCTGGCGAAGGGCACCTTGCCATGACAAAGGCCGCGCGCGCCGAAAAGTTCCTGAAACAACCGCAGCTGACCAACCTGCTAACCGCGCAGGCCGCCGAAATGACGGGCGACCGGCGCAAGGCCGAAGACACCTATAAAAAGCTGCTGTCCGACAACAAGACCCGCTTTGTCGGGGTGCGTGGGATCATGAAGCAAAAGCTGGCAGAGGGGGATACCGACACCGCGCTGCTGCTGGCCCAAAAGGCGTTCGCGCTGAAGCCCCGGCATGAAGAGACACAGGATGTGCTGCTGCGTTTGCAGGCGGAAAAATCCGACTGGGCCGGCGCGCGTCAAACCCTGACCGCCAAACTCAAATCAGGCAGCCTGCCGCGCGATGTGCATAAACGGCGCGACGCCGTGCTGGCCCTGTCCGAAGCGCGCGACATTCTGGACAGCGGTAAGACCATCGAAGCCCGCGAAGCCGCGATCGAGGCGAACCGCCTGTCGCCTGACCTGATCCCGGCTGCGGTCATGGCCGCGCGCGGTTATCTGGCCGATGGCAATGCCCGCTACGCGACACGGGTGCTGGTCAAGGCTTGGAACGCGCAACCACATCCGGACCTTGCCGCCGCATTCGCTGAAATCGTGGCGGATGAAACGCCACAGGCCCGGTTGAAACGGTTCCACGCGCTGGTGAAATCAACGCCTGACGATCCGGAAACCAAAATGCTGTTGGCTGAACTGCACATCGCCGCCGAAGAATTCCCCGAAGCCAAGCGCGCCTTGGGCGATCTGGTCGAGACCAAGCCGACGGCACGCGCGCTGACCTTGATGGCCGCGATCGAACGTGGTGCCGGTGCCGACGATTCCGTCGTGCGCGGCTGGCTGACCCGCGCGTTGACAGCGCCCCGCGGTCCACAGTGGGTTTGCGAAAACTGCCAGCACATTCACCCCGTATGGGCGGCCACCTGCGGCAATTGCGGATCGTTCGACACGCTGGCCTGGAAATCCCCGCCCACAGGCGAGGTCGCGATGCCCGCCGGAACCGAAATGCTGCCCTTGATCGTGGGCCGCTCGACCGACGCCGATCTGCCCGCAACGACCGACGTCATGGAAGCCGAAGTCGTCGATGACGAGACCGGCAAGTGACGCCACGACCGGAATTAACCTGTCCTTAACGGATGCCACCCGCGCGGTGCATTAACCCGCAAAAACGTATAAAACGTGCGTACGCAGTCTGTACGGGTTCGGCACGCGTTCCATAGGCTGTCCCGCCCCTTTATTTCATGCGTTAACCACGCTTTGCGGGGCGATGGCGATATGTGGCCCGGGACGTGTTGCGTCACTCCCCTTCCCAATACCCTCAATTTGCGGTATGGCCCGCCAATCTGAGAGCCGGCGCCCGCATTCCAGCGCCCGACAAAAAAGATACCGGAATGAGGGGGAATACGCCCCCTACGCAAAAGGCCAAACAGGCCAAACAGGAAAACATGATGTTTAACGAAGTGAAAAAATCGATGCAGTGGGGGCAGGATACGCTCACACTTGAAACGGGCAAAGTTGCCCGTCAGGCGGATGGTTCCGTCATTGCGACGCTGGGCGAAACCAGCGTCATGGCTAACGTGACATTTGCACGTACGCAAAAACCCGGTCAGGACTTTTTTCCCCTAACCGTCCATTATCAAGAGAAATATTACGCTGCCGGTAAAGTACCAGGCGGCTTTTTCAAGCGCGAAGCGCGTCCCACTGAAAAAGAGACGCTGACGTCCCGCCTGATCGACCGCCCTATTCGCCCGCTGTTCGTCCCCGGCTTCAAGAACGAAGTTCTGGTGATGTGTACCGTTCTGTCGCACGACATGGTGAACGATCCTGACATGGTCGCAATGATCGCGGCTTCGGCAGCGCTGACCATTTCCGGTGCGCCGTTCCGTGGCCCGATTGCGGCGTGCCGCGTTGGTTTTGTGGATGGCGAATACATCCTGAACCCGGAAATCGACGACATGCACAACCTGCGCCTGAACCCAGAGCAGCGTTTGGACCTTGTTGTCGCAGGCACCAAAGACGCCGTTATGATGGTGGAATCAGAGGCTTACGAGCTGTCAGAAGCAGAAATGCTGGGCGCCGTGAAATTCGCACACGACAGCATTCAGCCAGTGATCGACCTGATCATCGACCTTGCCGAAGTTGCCGCGAAAGAGCCGTTTGATTTCCAGCCGGTCGACTATTCCGCGCTGTCGGCAGCCGTCAAAGCCGCTGGTGAAGACAAGATGCGTGCCGCCTATGCGATCACCGACAAGCAAGAACGGACCGGCGCGGTTTCCGCCGCCAAGGCCGCGATCATTGACGCGCTGACGGACGAACAAAAAGCCGACGGCAACCTTGGTCCTGCGTTGAAAAAGCTGGAATCAGCCGTTCTGCGCGGCGATGTTGTTAAAAACGGCAAACGGATCGACGGTCGCGCGCTCGACCAAATCCGCCCGATCGTGTCCGAAACTGGCATCCTGCCACGGACCCACGGTTCGGCGCTGTTCACCCGCGGTGAGACGCAAGGTCTTGTCGTGACGACGCTGGGCACCGGCGATGACGAGCAGATGATCGACGCGCTGACCGGCATGTACAAGTCGAACTTCATGCTGCACTACAACTTCCCACCTTATTCTGTTGGTGAAGTTGGTCGTGTGTCTGGCCCGGGCCGTCGCGAAATCGGTCACGGTAAACTGGCATGGCGTGCGCTTCAGGCGGTTCTGCCTGCGGCAACCGACTTTCCCTACACGATCCGCGTTGTGTCCGAGATCACGGAATCCAACGGCTCATCCTCGATGGCTTCTGTCTGCGGCGGTTCGCTGTCGATGATGGACGCCGGTGTGCCGCTCAAGGCGCCCGTCGCTGGTGTCGCGATGGGTCTGGTGATGGAGGACGACGGTTCCTATGCGATCCTGTCCGACATCCTTGGTGACGAAGATCATCTTGGCGATATGGACTTTAAGGTTGCGGGTACCGAAAACGGCATCACATCCTTGCAAATGGACATCAAGATCGCGGGTATCACACCCGACATTATGTCCAAGGCGCTTGATCAGGCCAAAGCCGGTCGTCTGCATATCCTGACCGAGATGGGCAAAGCCCTGACCGGCGCGCAGGAATTCAGCGTCCATGCGCCCAAGATCGAAACGATGCAGATCCCTGTCGACAAGATACGTGAAGTTATCGGGTCCGGCGGCAAGGTTATCCGCGAGATCGTGGAAGTGTCCGGTGCGAAGGTCGACATCAATGATGACGGCGTGATCAAGTTGGCGTCCAACGATGCCGAGGCGATCAAGCGCGCCTATGACATGATCTATTCGATTGTGGCAGAGCCCGAAGAAGGTAAGATTTACAAGGGTACTGTCGTCAAACTTGTCGATTTTGGTGCCTTCGTGAACTTCTTTGGCAAGCGCGACGGCCTGGTCCACGTGTCCCAGATCGAGAACAAGCGCCTGAACCATCCGTCCGACGTTCTGAAAGAAGGTCAGGAAGTTTGGGTCAAGCTCTTGGGCTTTGATGATCGTGGCAAAGTGCGTTTGGCCATGAAGATGGTTGATCAGGCGACAGGTCAGGAACTGGCCAAAGAAGACGCTTCCGAAGAGTAAAAATAACGCGACCTGCCCCATTCTATTGGGGCAGGTCAACCGTTTCTTGTGCCCTTAGCGGATCGGGATACGGACCCCGACTGACACAACGTCGGTTTTCACATCAAAACCAAACGGCTCGCGCGGCTCCGAGGTTTCAGAGCCGGGTAACGGCATGCTGCCACCTTGGGCGCGCCCAAGATCGACATGTTGGTACATCAGTTCCAGCATCACCGGCTTCTGCCCCCGCTCCCCGATTTGCCAGGCCGCACCCAACCCAATCGCCCACGCAACATCCGTGTTGGCGTCGCCTTCAAAGCTCCGCACTTCGTTTCCGATCTTGTCGGGATTTGTCCGTGTCCAATCACCCATATCATTTCGCGCGGCACCGATCCCTGCCATCACAAACGGCTGAAAACGCCCGGTATTTCCCTGTACCTCAAGCGGCGACACAAAGACATTTGCCATCAACGCGCCCGATGAAACGGTCCCTGACATCGACGCATGGGGCCCTTCGCTGGCGGGTTCCGTATAGGACCAAGGTCCGGCAACACCTTTTTCACCAAAGCCTAGCACAGCGATTTCAGCGCGCACACCTTTGCCCCAGTCCACACCCAACGCCGCATATCCCATCGCGCCGGTCTCGTCGGGCAGATCAAAGAACACCCGCGGATCATCCTGACCCGGAGATTCCCAATAGGCATCATCGAACTGTGCAGATTCAGCGCCCAACCCAAACCGAGCATAGGGCACGTAGAAAACGCTCTCGTTGCGGGGTTGTTCCGCCCCAAATATCGCCGGTTGCACTTCGGCCTGTGCTGCTGGCGCAATGAAGATTGCGGCAAATAATGCGCCCGCAGTAATTGTTATCGGTTTCATCACTCGTATCCTTGTTTTTGGTCTTGTTGGCGTGGGCCAGCCTGCGTGGCAGACGCTGCTCCAGATTTATCCATGCCCTTCAAGCACGGCCTCGCGGACATCGTCGGCCTCTTGGGCAAGCAGTGTCGCCTGCGCGGCCGTCAGTTCAAAACCCAAGATGTACGCGACCGCATAGGCCGTATCCGGGGTGATCTCGACGGTCTTGTCGGCCGCCACGCCGAGAAAAATAGGGATCAGGGTGTTGACCGAAGATGTAACGCCAAGCGCGGCAAGGTCGGATGTCCCGTCCAGCGCATCCCGCAGCAATCCCAGATTCTGCAGGGGCGAATCGATGATGGTCAGGTCGCCGAATTCGGTGCGCAGCGTCTCAATCGCATCATCAAGGCTGAGATTATAGAACGCCGCCATTTCCGGCGTAAACGTCAAAAGCGCTTCGGCCAGCGCCTGATCCAATACCCTTGCAGGTGCGCGGACGACGTTCAGCCTGCCCATCTCGACCTCTGGTATGCCTTCCTGCGCCCAGACGGGCCTGCCGCCCCGCGTGTCAGCATCACCGGGCTGCCCGTAGTTTGGTCCGCGCCCGTCGGAGTCAGAATCAGGTTCGCCGCCCCCGGTGTCGCCGTCGTGACCGCCATCTTCGCCGTCGTGACCGCCGCCCCCTTGCCCGCCGCCGCCGGGATTGGGATTACCGCCGGGTTGGCCAGGACCGTTGCCGCCTGAACCTTCTTCGCCATCATGGCCATCTTCGCCGTCGTGCTGCGCAAGTGCTGCGCCACCCAAAACATCAAACGGCATGACGGTCGTCAGGGTAAGAGCCCCAAGGGCGAGCCCCGAAACGGCAACGCCATTCAAAAGCTGACGCAAGGATTTTGATGGTTTATTAGTCATTTTCTACCCTCCTACTAACATATTCGTGGCTTTGAATACCGCAGCGCATGGCCTGACGGCTGATCAAGATCAATTTTCAAACGGACCGTGATCAAGAAAATACGGGAGTGGTCCCGTTGGGCGCTTTGCTGGCCGTTCGTGGATTCGAAGGAAGGTTGCACAACAGTTGCGTGCATGATCGGCTTTTTTGGGGGGGGGAATCGAAGATGCAGAAACGTCTTTGGCCTCGCGATGTCATCTCGGGCCTGAAACGAAAAAGGCCCCGCATGTTGGCGGGGCCCGTCTGGTCGCGTGGCAGATCAGTCGTTTAGTTTTGTTGTCCGCAGGTATGGCAGTACAGTCGTGAAGGCGCCATATTTGGCCGTTGCGTCCGCGTCACTGACCGACGTCGGGATGATCACATCATCACCGACATTCCAGTTCGCGGGCGTTGCGACGCCCTTGCCGTTTGCAGTTTGCAGGCCATCCAGCGCGCGGAGCACTTCGGCAAAGTTGCGGCCTACGTTCATCGGGTATGTCATCGACAGTTTCAGCTTCTTGTCCGGTCCGATGATAAAGACCGCCCGCACTGTCGCGCTGTCAGCCGGGGTGCGTCCATCGGGCAGGTAAGCGTCGGCAGGCAACATGTCGAAGGCTTTCGCGACTTCCAGCCCTTCGTCCGCGATGATCGGGAAACCGGCCTTGGCTTGGGCAAAAGATTCAATATCGCCTTTCCACTTCTTATGGTCCTCGACCCCGTCAACGCTGATACCCATAACCTTGGTGCCGCGCTTTTCCCATTCATCGGCAAGCTGTGCCACGGCGCCGAACTCGGTCGTGCAAACGGGCGTGAAATCCTTGGGGTGTGAAAACAGGATCGCCCAGCTGTCGCCGATCCATTCGTGCAGGGAAAATGTGCCCTGATCGGTTTCAACCGTGAGGTTGGGGATTGTATCGTTAATGCGCAAGCTCATTGCGATGCTCCTTGTAGGTAGTAAATATTGATCAATATAGTGATTAAGCACCGTCAGCGCCACCGCCGCTTGTGCTTAATCAGCGGCGGTGCGACACCTTAGATGAATACTTCAGGAGTTTGGACATGATCGACAAACGCAACTTCTACATCAACGGCAACTGGGTTGCCCCTGTCAAGGCCCGCGACTGTCTTGTCATTGATCCATCAACCGAGGAAGCGTGCGCCATTATTTCGCTGGGTGATCAGGCCGATACAGATAGCGCGGTTGAAGCGGCGACCGAGGCATTCCCCGCATGGTCAGCGACGGCACCGGCGGAGCGCGCGAAATATGTCAAGGCGATCTTGGCGCAGTACGAAGATCGCAAAGAAGAAATGGCCGCGGCCATCAGTCTTGAAATGGGTGCCCCCATCGACATGGCCCGTGACAGTCAGGCGCCATGCCTTCCGTGGCACCTTGAAAATTTCCTGACCGCATTCGAGGAGGTGGAGTGGATCCGCCCGCTGGGGCCGCATACCCCAAATGATCGCATTGCGCTGGACCCGATTGGCGTTGTCGGCCTGATCACCCCATGGAACTGGCCGATGAATCAGGTCACGCTCAAGGTGATCCCCGCCCTGCTGGCGGGCTGCACGATCGTGCTGAAACCGTCCGAAGAGGCACCGCTATCGTCGATCCTGTTTGCCGAATTTGTTCATGATGCCGGCGTTCCTAATGGTGTGTTCAATCTGGTGAATGGCGATGGCATGGGTGTGGGTAGTCAGCTGTCGCGCCATGATGACGTGGCCATGATCAGCTTTACCGGATCGACGCGTGCGGGCAAGGCGATCTCGCTTGCGGCGGCTGAAACGCTCAAGCGCGTGACGCTGGAGCTGGGTGGCAAGGGCGCGAACGTGATCTTTGCGGATGCCGATCCAAAGGCGGTAAAGCGTGGCGTTATCCAGTGCATGCAAAACTCTGGCCAATCGTGCAATGCGCCGACCCGGATGCTGGTGGAGCGGTCGATTTATGACCAGGCCGTTGAAACCGCAGCCGAGGTCGCGGGCAAGATCAGTGTCGGCCCTGCAAGCGAGCCGGGCCGGCATATCGGGCCGGTTGTGAACAAGACCCAGTGGGAAAAGATACAAAGCATGATCGCTGTGGGCATCGAGGAAGGCGCCCGTCTGGTCGCTGGCGGTCTTGGTCTGCCCGAGGGTGTGAACCGGGGGTATTTTGTGCGCCCTACGATTTTTGCGGACGTGAATAATGACATGCGGATCGCGCGCGAAGAAATCTTTGGCCCGGTCCTGTCCATCATTCCGTTCGAAACCGAGGAAGAGGCGGTCGCTATTGCCAATGACACGCCTTATGGTCTGACAAACTATGTCCAGTCCCAAGATGGCGCCAAGCGCAATCGCATGGCCCTCGCCCTGCGCTCTGGCATGGTCGAGATGAACGGCAAGTCGCGCGCTGCGGGCGCGCCTTTTGGCGGCGTCAAGATGTCCGGCCGCGCCCGCGAAGGCGGTGTCTGGGGGATTGAGGAGTTTTTAGAGGTAAAAGTGATTTCAGGCTGGGCTGCCGAATAGCGTCATGTGCGTCGGCGCACCAAATAGGTGCGCCATTTGGCCTTTAGCGCGATCATGAATTCTTTATCTATGCCGCAACGGATAGGAGAGATACCATGATCAAACAAATCAAAGGTCTGCATCACGTCACGTCGATTGCGCGGGATGCACGCGAAAACAACGCGTTTTTTACCAATGTCCTTGGCCTGCGCCGAGTCAAGAAGACAGTGAACTTTGATGCCCCCGACGTCTATCACCTCTACTACGGGGATGAGGCCGGGACCCCCGGCACAGTCATGACCTATTTCCCATTCCCCAATGCCGGGCGCGGGACACATGGTGCGGGCGAAGTGGGCCGCGCGTCGTTTAGTATTCCGACGGGTTCATCGCAGGCCTGGCTTGACCGACTGGCCACGTTTGCCGTGACGGGCCTGTCCCAAGATACCCGTTTTGGTCAGAAGCGCGTGCTTTTTGACGGCCCCGATGGCGACGGCTTTGCATTGGTGGAAAGCGATGATGAACGCAGCCCATGGACCGGCAATGGCGTGAGCGCGGAAATGGGTATCCGGGGGTTCCATTCGGCTGACATGCGGTTGCGCGACGGAGACGTGACCGGCGAATTGTTGCAGTTCATGGGCTATGAAAAGGGTGACACGCAGGACAATGTCACGCGCTTCATCGTGCCGGGCGGCAATGATGCGAACGTGATCGACCTCGAGGTGACGCCAGATGCCCCCCGCGCCCAACAGGGTGCCGGGTCCGTTCACCACATCGCCTTTGCCGTCGAAAACCGTGCCCGCCAGCTGGAGGTGCGCGAGGCGCTGATCGACACGGGTTATCAGGTCACGCCGGTTATCGACCGCGACTACTTTTATGCGATCTACTTCCGCACGCCAGGTGGTGTTCTGTTCGAGGTGGCCACCAACGAGCCGGGCTTTGATCGGGATGAAGATACGGCCCATCTGGGCGAGGCTCTGAAACTGCCCAGCCAGCACGAACATTTGCGTGCGCGTCTGGAAGGTCTGCTGCAGCCGTTGGACGACTGACATGACCTATGTTGCAAAGCGCACGAAAGGAGCAGCGGACCAACCGCTGTTTCTGACGTTTCACGGCACCGGCGGCACCGAAGACCAGTTTCACGGGTTTGCCGAACAGGTCATGCCGGATGCCCATATCACGTCGCCACGCGGTGACGTGGCAGAGGGTGGCGCGCTGCGGTATTTCCGTCGCAGGGGCGAAGGCGTCTATGATATGGATGATTTGGCGCACCGGACGGCGACCATGGCAGCGTTCATCGCCGATGAAATTGCGTCTGCCTTGCCATCGCGCACTGTCGGGCTTGGCTATTCAAACGGGGCCAATATTCTGGCGGCTGTCGCCTTGCAGCACCCCGATCTTGTCGATGATCTGATCTTGCTGCATCCGCTGATTCCATGGACCCCGGCCCCGCAACCGGGTCTGAAAGGGCGGCGCGTACTGATTACGGCCGGGCAACACGACCCGATTTGCCTCGCGCCCCAGACCCAGGCGCTTGCCACTTATCTTGCGCAGCAGGGCGCGGATGTTCAATTAATTTGGCATTCCGGCAGACACGAGATTGCCCAAAGCGAGGTTGCAGCGGTGCAGGCGTTTCTGGGAAATACCTAGAACGGGCATTTTGCGGTGACGCGTATGCCCTTTCCCCCATCGGGGTGGCGGAACTGCAGCGTTTCGGAATGTAGCATTAGCCGTGGAAAGTCCTGCGCGGGGCCGGTTGCATAGAACGGATCGCCCAATATGGGATGCCCAAGGGCCAGCATATGCACCCGCAGTTGATGCGACCGCCCGGTGCGTGGCGTCAGCTTGACGCGGGTTTCGCCCTTTCCGCTGCGCATGACGCGCCAGTCGGTTTGCGCCTGCCTGCCGTTTTCATGATCCACCATCTGCCTTGGCCGGTTCGGCCAATCCACGATCAGGGGCAGATCAACTGTGCCCGTCTTTTCGGTCATTTCGCCCCAGACCCGCGCGATATACGTCTTTTTCGTCTGCCGCTTTTCAAACTGTAGCCCCAGATGGCGCTGGGCATGGGGCGTCAGCGCAAATATCATCACGCCCGATGTGTCACGATCCAGCCGATGCACCAGCAGCGCGGTCGGAAAGACGGCCAGCACCCGCGCCATCAGGCAATCCGTCAGACCGGGCCCCTTGCCGGGCACCGACAACAGGCCGCTGGGTTTATCGACAAGGATCACCTCGTGATCATCATGCAGAATGACAAGCGGATCGTTGGGTGGGTTATAGTCGCTCACCCCGGCACACGCGCGCCAAAGATGGCCGAGCCGACGCGGATGTGGGTCGCGCCAAGCGCGATAGCGGTTTCAAAGTCACCGCTCATCCCCATCGACAGACCCTTTAGGCCGTTCCGCGCTGCGATCTTGGCAAGCAGTGCGAAATGCAACGATGGTTCCTCATCCACGGGGGGGATGCACATCAGGCCCGTCAAGGGCAGGTCAAGCGCACGCACCTCGGCCACGAATGCGTCGGCATCGGCGGGCAGCACGCCCGCCTTTTGCGGCTCTTCGCCGGTGTTCACCTGAATGAACAAATCGGGACAGGACCCCATGTCCTGCGCCAGCCGGGCAAGGGCTGTCGCCAGCTTTGGCCGGTCAACCGTGTGGATGGCATCAAACAGTTCCATCGCTTGGCGGGTCTTGTTGGTTTGCAGCGGGCCAATCAGGTGGACCGCGACACCTTGATACTGTGCGCGGAACGCGGGCCACTTGCCTGCCGCCTCCTGCACTTTGTTTTCGCCAAAGATTCGATGCCCTTGGTCAAGGACGGCAGCGACACGTGCATCGGGCTGCACTTTGGATACGGCAATCAGGTTGACGTCCGAAACCTGCCGACCGGCGGCGGTGCAGGCGGTCAACATACGTGCCTGAATATCGGCGAGGGACATGAAACGCTCCTGAAAACATGGATTAGATGGGGTTTGCACCGGAAATAGGGATATTTACCGCAGATGTCATGGCTGAAATGGCGGTGTGTCCTTGATGCACCATTTTTTTTAGACTGACATTCGGCGGGTCCATTTAGCTTGAGTGTGCAGCCGGTAAGGCGCAGTTAGACCTCAATGCTAGTAACACTGGCATTCTTGGGAATGCACAACACGAGGGAATAAATCCATGAAAAGCATCCTTCTTACAACAACAGCTATCGTCGCATTTGCTGGCGCAGCTTTTGCTGATGGCCACACAGGCGTAAGCTTCGGCGGCGACGCAACACTGGGCTACAACGACAACGGCGACAACGGCGCTGGCGACAACGACGGCTTCTACTGGGAAATGGACCTGAACGTGTCCTTGACCGCAGCGCTGGACAACGGCGTAACAGCTGGCGTGACTTTCGAATTCGACATCGCCGACGAAGTAACACAGCAGAACCTGCAGTCAGACCTGTATGTCCTCTCGCTGACAACAGAAAATGCTGGTCTGTACTTCGGTGATACAGAGTACGCTGCTGTCTCCCAGTGGACACCTGCTGGCGACATGGAAGCTGACTTCTTCTCCGAGCAAGACGGCGAAACAGTTCTGCGTGGCGACGTTTCTGTAGCTGGCATTGATGCGTCCGTTTCTTACCAGATCGGCGATCAAGACGTTCCTGCTGAGCAAGCCGCAAATCAGCTTTCGATTGGTGTTGCAGGCGATCTGGGCATGTTCAGCTTCGCAGTCGCATACCAGGAAGAATCTGATTATACTCCAACGAGCTCAGATGACTTCAATGACGACGAAGTATTCGGTATCTCTGCTGGCGTAAGCCTTGCTGGTGCAGACATCACAGTCGCATATGCATCCAACCAGACAACCGAAGAAAATTCGACTGGTATCCAGGTTGCATATCCATTCGGTCCAGTCACAGCGACAGTTTACTACGTCTCTGAAGATGACCTGACAAGCGACGAAGACAACTACGGTGTACGCGTTGCATACTCCGACGGCCCAATCAAAGTGGCTCTGGACTACGATTACGACCAGGGCGTCAACAAGACTGGCCTCGACGGTTCTTATGACATCGGCAACGGTCTGACACTGCTTGCTGGTATGTACGACCAGTCTGACGACGCAGTACTCGCCAACAACGGCACTGACTACTATGTTGCTGCAACATACGACCTCGGTGGCGGCGCAGAACTGCTGGTTTCTTATGCTGAAGCAGAAACAGCTGGCGCAATCGGCGACGACGAAGTTGGCGGCCCAGACTACCAGGTCGGCACAACTGTAGAAGTTTCCTTCTCCTTCTAATCGAAGCAGAAGAACCCAAAGAGAGAGCGACCCCTTGGGGTCGCTCTTTTTTTTTGTGATAGGCCATTTGCGGATAATTGCTTGTGACCTGCCCGCCTGTTCGCTACATATTTCGCGAATGTAGTAGGTCCCGGCTTGGGGGAAATGGTTTGATTTTGATGATACGCCTTGGACGTGCGGGCCTGATGGCCTTGTTGATTGGTGTGATGGCGGCCTGCGGTGGCGCTGTTCCAACACCGCGCGGCGCTGAAAATGTTGCCGTGAACCGTTACCTGTGGGCCGCATCGCTGGACGTGCTCAGCTTTCTGCCGGTGCAGTCCGCCGATCCGTTTACCGGCGTCATTTCAACCGGATTTGGCACGCCCCCCGGCACCAGCGCGGCCTATCGCGCAACCGTGCAAGTGACCGATCCCGCGCTTGATGCCCGTTCGCTGAACGTGGCGTTGCAATCACGCAGTGGCCCGGTTGCCTTGGAAACCCAGCGCGCCGTGGAAAATGCGATCCTATCGCGCGCCCGTCAGCTTCGTATTGCCGATGGTGCCCTATAGCCATCGGCACCCCGTCCGATTATGAATAGCGCCGGGCCTACCGCCCGGCGTTTCGTATTTTGAAAGACCCGTGACATGACCACATACACCCCCGCCGCGATCGAGGCGAAATGGCAAGACGCCTGGACACAGGCCGACACCTTCAAGGCGGTCCGCAGTGACGACAAGCCCAAGTATTATGTGCTGGAAATGTTCCCCTATCCGTCGGGCCGTATCCACATGGGCCATGTGCGCAATTACACGATGGGCGATGTGATCGCGCGGTACAAGCTGGCGACGGGGCATAACGTGCTGCACCCGATGGGCTGGGACGCATTCGGGATGCCCGCTGAAAACGCCGCGATGGCGTCGGGCGGTCATCCAAAGGACTGGACCTATCAAAACATCGCTGACATGCGCGCGCAGATGAAACCGCTTGGCCTTTCGATTGACTGGTCCCGCGAATTTGCTACCTGCGACCCGGAATATTACGGCCAACAGCAGGCGCTGTTTCTCGACTTTCTCGCCAAAGGGCTGATTTATCGTAAAAAAGCCGTCGTGAACTGGGACCCGGTCGATATGACCGTGCTGGCGAACGAACAGGTGATCGACGGCAAGGGCTGGCGGTCCGGCGCAGACGTCGAACGCCGCGAGCTGGTGCAGTGGTTCTTCAAGATATCCGACTATTCCGAGGAATTGCTGACCGCCATCGACAGTCTGGACAACTGGCCCGCCAAGGTAAAGCTGATGCAGGCGAACTGGATCGGCAAATCCCGCGGCTTGCAGTTTGCGTTCACCCGCACGGACGGCGGCGAGATCGAGGTTTACACCACCCGCCCCGACACCTTGATGGGCGCGTCTTTCGTGGGCATTTCCCCTGACCATCCGATTGCCAAGGAACTGGAGGCGAAAGACCCCGCCATTGCCGCGTTCTGTGCGCAATGCCGCAAGGGCGGCACGACGGCAGAAGCGATAGAGAAGGCCGAAAAGCTGGGCCATGATACGGGGCTGCGTGTGACGCACCCGATGGATGACGCATGGGAACTGCCCGTCTATATCGCGAACTTTATCCTGATGGACTATGGCACCGGCGCGATTTTCGGCTGCCCTGCGCATGACCAGCGCGACTTTGAGTTCGCCCGGAAATATGGCTTGCCGATCATCGCGACCTTCCTGCCGTCTGAGGATGGTCCAGCCGAATTGTCTCAGGCCTATGTCCCGACCAAGACCGAGGCGGTGACCTATGTGAGGGGGTTTGCCGGGGACAAGGTGCAGACAGGTGAACAGGCCGTCGATGCCGCCATCTTCCATTGCGAAAGCCACGGCATCGGGCAGGGCGTCACGAAATTCCGCCTGCGCGACTGGGGCCTTTCCCGCCAGCGGTATTGGGGCTGCCCGATCCCGGTTGTGCATTGCGATGATTGCGGCGTTGTGCCGGAGGCCAAGGAAAACCTGCCGATAGAGCTGCCATATGACGTGACATTCGACGTCCCCGGCAACCCGCTTGACCGGCACCCGACATGGCGCGACTGTGCCTGCCCCGCCTGCGGCAAGCCTGCCACCCGCGAGACGGATACGATGGATACGTTTGTCGATTCGTCATGGTATTATGCGCGCTTCACCGCGCCCCACGCCGACACGCCGACCAATCTGGAAGACGCGCAATATTGGATGAACGTGGACCAATATATCGGCGGAATCGAACACGCGATCCTGCACCTGCTCTATAGCCGGTTCTTTGCCCGCGCGATGAACCTGACGGGCCATTTGCCAGACAAGGCGCGCGAGCCGTTTGACGCCCTGTTCACGCAAGGGATGGTGACGCATGAGATTTACGCGACGGAGCACGATACGGGTCGAAAGACGATATTTGAGGATGGACGGGAAGAACCAATATTCGGTTGGTTATATCACCTGCCGAAAGACGTCTTTGTATTTAGCGATCTCGATGGAAATCGGAGGGCAATCCTTAAGGATGAACTCAAGAAGGAAAAACTCAACGCAGGCGACAACTTTAAGTTTAATGTTGAACTAATGGGAAAGGGCATTGAGGATTTATCGCGCCTCCAACAGACTTTTACGAAAGTGGAAATCATCCCCTCCGCCAAGATGTCGAAGTCCAAAAAGAACGTCGTCGATCCCGATGACATCCTGCAAAAATACGGGGCCGACACCGCCCGCTGGTTCGTCCTGTCCGACAGCCCGCCCGAACGCGACGTGGAGTGGACAGCATCCGGCGCCGAGGCGACGTTCAAGCACCTTAGCCGGGTTTACCGCATCGCAACCGACATCGCCGACATGCCTGACGAGGGCGGGACCGGCGACGATGACCTGCTGCGTGCCATGCACAAGGCGGTTCACGATGTAACGATGGGCGTTGAAAGCTTTGGCTTTAATGCGGCCATCGCCAAGCTTTATGCATTTACCAATATCCTTGCGAAATCCAAGGCGGGCGGCACGGTCAAGCGTGAGGCGATCAGGGTTCTGGCGCAGTTGATGTCGCCGATGACGCCGCATTTGTCCGAGGATGTCTGGGCCATGACGGGCGGCGCGGGTCTGGTTGCCAATGCCGCCTGGCCAGTTGCCGACCCTGCGATGTTGATCGAAGACACCGTGATCATGCCGATCCAAATCAACGGCAAGCGTCGGTCGGAAATTGCCGTTGCGGCGAATGCCAGCAAGGAAGCGGTTGAAGAATTGGTGATGGCGCTGGATGTTGTGCGAAGGGCGCTAAATGGCGCCGCACCTAAAAAGCTGATCGTCGTACCGGGACGGATTGTGAACATTGTCATCTAAACGCATCTCTCGTCGCATCGCCATGCTGGGGCTTTTGGCTCTGGGTGGCTGCGGCTTTGCGCCGATCTATGGCGATGGCGGTGCGTTCCGGGGTGCGATTGCGTTCGAAACACCACAGAGCGTTGCAGGGTTTCGTCTGCGCGAACGGCTGGAATATCGGCTGGGCCAACCCGGCGCACCGCGCTACGTGCTGCGCGTGACCCTGTCGGAGCAACGCAGCCCTGCTGCCATTACGGCGGCGGGCGACACCACCCGCTTTAACGTTCTTGGCGCAGCCGAGTGGACGCTGATAGCTGCGGATACTGATGCTGAAATCGGCGCTGGAGAGGTCGCAACCTTTACCAGCTACGCGGCAACGGGATCCACGGTTGCTACACAGGCCGCAGCAACCGATGCGACTGCGCGCCTTGCCGTTGCGCTTGCTGATATGCTCGTCAGTCGGCTTCTTATTCTATCGCCGGACCTGACCCCATGAAGCTGTCAGGTGCTGCGGCAACGGCTTATTGCCGCAAGCCTGATCCGGCCCACAAGGGCCTCTTGATTTTTGGCGCGGACCCGATGCGCGTTGCGGGAAAACGACAAGAGGCCATTGCAGCCCTTCTTGGCCCGCAGGGCGAAGCAGAAATGCGCCTGACCCGGATTAACGCCGCCGATCTGCGTAAAGATCCCGCATTGTTGGATGATGCAATTAAGGCCCAAGGCTTTTTCCCCGGTCACCGCGTTGCCTTTGTGGAGGGCGCCACTGACCTCATGAGCAAGGTGGTTGACGCCGCGTTGCGTGACTGGAAACCGGGTGATGCACAGGTGATCGTGACGGCGGGGCAGCTGACGGCCAAGTCGCCGCTCCGCAAGATTTTCGAAGTGCACCGGACCGCCGTGGCGATCGGTATCTATGATGAACCACCGACCGTGGCCGATATCGAACACGCGCTGGCGCAGGCTGGTGTCGCACAACCGATCCGTGATGTCATGGATGCGCTCATCGCACTTGGGCAATCACTTGAGCCGGGAGATTTCCGGCAGACTGTCGAAAAGATCAGCTTGTACAAGCGCGGCGATGACAGCCCGCTTTCGGTTGCCGACGTATTGGCCTGTGCGCCGCAATCTGCGGAAGTTGACGTTGATGATGTTCTTGAGGTGGTCGCGCTGGGTCAGGCGGATCAGCTTGGTCCGGTTTTGCGCGATCTCTATGCGCAGGGCGTGACCCCTGTGACGCTGTGCATAGGCGCGATGCGACATTTCCGGCGGCTGCACGTCGTCGCCTGCGACCCCGGTGGTCCTGCTGCTGGTGTGGGGCGACTACGGCCGCCGGTGTTCGGCCCGCGCCGGGACAAGATCGTTCGGCAGGCTGGGCACTGGGGCCGCGACCGGCTAGAGCGCGCATTGACGGCCCTCACGGATGTCGATTTGCTGCTGCGGTCTGCGAACACCGCGCCACAAGGTGCGTTGATGGAGCGCACGTTGATCAGGCTGGCGATGATGGCGCGCCGCTAGCATGCCCTACGGCACATGCGGGCGTTACCTGCGGGGTTTCGTTTCCGCATTAAAAAAGGCGGGCCGTCAGGCCCACCTTTCGGTTCGAACAGAACCAGCAATGCTCAACGGCTTGTGCCGCTGAGTGTCGCTATTAGTTGTTGTTTGCAGCTGCTGCGATCAGAAGTGCAGCAAGCACACCCAGGATCACATATGTGCTGCTGATGGATGAACCAGCCGGTGCCATTGTCTCTTCGACAACGACGACGGGTGCTTCCATCACTTCTGGCGACAGGCCGCCAGCATTTGCGGCAACGGCGGAAACAGCAAAAGCTGCGGCGGCAAGAGTAGTTGTAAGGCGCATGTCGGTACTCCAATAAATGCACTGGTGGGTTACGCTTCTAGAACGTCCACATTTTTGCATTTAATCAGGCTGGTATGCAAAATCCAAGGGGGGGAGAATTTGTTCAGAATGCATCAATCTGCAGGTAACCTGCATCTGGAGATACCGCTTGCAAGCTGCGCAGAATCACACCAGCGTCATTTACCCAATAAACGTTGGTAAATTGTAGCCCTTCACCCTGACATTCCTCCTCAAAACGGACTGAATTGAGGGTATTTTGCAGCCTTTCTATGACCTCCGGCCCTTTGAAAGCGATGCTACACTGCAACAGTTGAGTAGAAATACTGTCAAGGTCAGTCAGGAATTCATGCTCCCTTCGCGCTTTTCCGCCTCCTGCGCGGATCGCGTGCCATGTTTCGGAGACATTTGCGCCGATCAAATCACGCGGGAGACCACGCGTTGCGGCAATAATCCCGTTTTCAAGCGTCAGGGTCATGTTGCTGCCATCAACCCATGTGACGCGCGGCCCGTTGGTGCCGGCCCGGGCCATGGTGTCCCATCTGTTGATGTTGCTGATATTGACCCGCATGTATTTTCCGGGGCTTGATAGGATCTCGTCTTGTGAAACCGCCAGGCCCGATGCCGCAACAGGTGGCGCGCCCGCGATGCGTGTCGCCGCCAATTCCAAAACCTGTGCGCCGGTGCTGCCTTCGTTCAATGGTCCGCAAGCGGCCAGCGCGACGGTTGCCGCGCCTAAACAAATCCAAAATTTATGCATCATCGCCAGAACCGCCCCCATGTGTCAGAAAGATCGGCAACGTGTGCGTCACGCACGACGTCATAAAGCCGCCCGTCCAGTTCCAGCCGGGCACCGCCATCGCCGAGTTGCGTCTGGAACGTATTGCTGTAGCTGGCCCGCGTTGCCGCGCCGGTAAAGAAATCCTGCGGTATCACAATCCGGACCCCCTTGCTGTACGAGCCATCCCCGAAGTCGTCATACGACAAATCTGTTTGCGTCACGTAGGCACCGACACGAAACCCGTTCGCAAATTCGCGGTCGACAGACAGTGTCGCGCCCCAATCCCCCGCCAGATAGCGGCCGACATCCAATTGCGTGTGGTAGCCGTTCCCAAGGTCATAATATGCCGAGATATGGCCTGTAACGGTGTCATAGTCGTATTCGTCAAAACCGAACAACATGTCCGTATTGCGTTGCGCCGCATAGTTCAGTTCGGCACCGATCCCAAGATGGCTATCGACCGGCTTCCACAGTAGTTCACCTGACACGCCGCCAAACATCCGCTCCAGATACCCAAGGCTGACCCGGCTATAAAGATTCCGCGCAGGCCGCGCATAATGGTTCACGGTAAGCGTTTGGAGCACCGGCACCCCGTCGTCACCATAATAGCCACCGTCGGTGCGGACATTTTGAACGTCGGGTGTACTGTCGGCGATGGGATCGTCTTTTGCTGCATTGATTACGCTTTGGCCGAGCGCGCCAGCAATGACAAGATTGGGCCTGATCGTGTAGATGCCCCGCAGGGTAAGACCGGCATCAACTCTTACCGATCCGCCTTCGTTAAAGGGAATAATTGCGAAATAGGACCCCAAACCCCAAGTCCAATTGGATGGAGCGATTGCGGGTGGTGCGCTGTCACGGGCATCGGCGAATACGGCGCGGTCAAACATCGTCTGGCTTGCTTGGGGCTGGTTTTCAAGTTGTTCAAGATCGCGGCGCATAATGGTCGTCGCAGACAGCGGCATGCCGCGATCCTCGGGGATCAGCGTAAAGGTCTGGATGGGCGCGGGCAGGACCTGTGTCATCAGCCGCGCAACACGGCCCATTGCCTGTGCCTGCGACCTGTAACGCCCGTTGACATAGCGGACACGCGCCGTTGTATCGGTCAGGTTCAGGCCAGATAGGGTGATCCCCTCAGCTTCCAGCAATGTCCGAAGGGCGCTTTGCAATACGGGTTCGGGCAGTACTGCCCGGTCCCATGTGGCGGCGGCGCGGCTGTTTGTTGCGGTGACTTTGACGGGCACGGGTGCCGTTTCCCGCCCGCTCATCCCTGGGCGGTTGTTGGCGTTAAGCGAGAATGTCCCCGACAGCGCGACCTCGGTCCCGTAAAGATAGGCGAGACCAACCTGCACGCCGTCGCGTGGTCGGTAGGTCACGCCAAGGTTATACGGCGTTTCTACATCGACTGCGGGGGCAAAAGCCTGCTGTGGATAGGCAATCGACGCGTACTCCGCCTTGATGCCCCAACTCTCATTGATCTGATATTCCACGCCACCAAACAGTGCCGCGTCGCCGTGAAACCATTGACTGCTGGCCAACTGTCCTTCGGGCGTGGACTCGTCAAATATCGGGCGTGTGTCCAGCGCGGCATCCAGACCGCCAAGCGGGTTGTCAAATCCATCCCGCGTGCCCATCGCGCCCCAGCCAAGGCCCGCCGACACAGTCAGGGCTTCACCAATCGTCTTGGACGCCACCAGATATTCGGACCCAAAACGGCCCGGCGTCAGAAAATCCCGCAAGCCGATAGCGATGGCAGGCAGATAGGTGGTTTCGTCGTTGAACCGATAGCGCAGGTCAAAGCCCCGCTCAAATACGCCGTCCACGATGGTGGATGTCGGGTCACCATAAAGATCCACAATCGAATAGCGCAGGCTGCCCGACAGGCGATCCGTGATTTGAAAGGTGAACGTCGTGCGTGCCAGCCCGTCCGCATAACTGAATGTGGCCGCCAGCGCGCCAGCATCGGCGCTTTGTGCGGTGGGCATCTCAAGCAGGCCGGGGGCGCCGTTCAGGGAGTAAGTGACCCCGGCATCCTGTGCAAAGGCCAGATGGCTTGAACAAATACCCACCAGTGCCGCCAGACAAACGGGTGCGCGCATGATGAAATCTCCAACAAACTCTTCGCATTTGTGTACCGCGATCCCCGCTGATTTGGAAACCCGAAAGCCGCAACGCCACTGCGACAGCAGAAATGACCCCGAAAATACGCCATGCGGGTACATCATTTGTTAACTGTACTGCGGTCAATGTATGGCATGTTTGTTTCTCATAGTTGTCGTTTTGTCGTTTTTCCTGATCCGCTGGGTGCCTGCCCTTGGATGGCGCGTGCGTTGCAGCCTTGGCTGGATCAGCCTGTTGCCGCAGATCAGCATAGCAGCGGGGCAATCACGCTTTTCGATGGTATGACACCCGCCGAGGCTGAACTGGCGTTTGATATCATGGGCATGCCGTTTCGGAATTATGTCCGCATTGCTATCGTACGAAATCCCTACCTTAAAATGTCACAGCTCTATGATCGGATTGCCGATACCGACCGCGTGTGGCAATTACGGCGCCGTCTTGGCGCCAGTGATCCGGACTTTGCCCGATGGTTGCGCAGCACGCGCGCAGATCACGTTGGCGCAGGCCATCGGACGGGTCCACGCTGGCGACGCTTTGGAGCGTGGTCAGCAAAAGAATGGTGCGGTGATCACATCACGCATATCGCCCGGGCAGAGTTCGCGAAGCATGACCTGACGCAGGCCTTCAAGGCCATCGGCATTTGCCCGGCCTTTGGCGGACGTGCAAGTGACGCTAACTATGTTCTGCCGGTTGGGCGTCACTACGATTCCGCCAGCACCGACTTGATCCGGAAAAGATACGATTGGGACCTCAGCTTCTACGAAGGTGCCGGTCCTCACTTGCGTCTGGTCGCGTAACGCGGATTGCAATCGGACGAAAACATTGACCAAATACGCCCAGCAGAACGGAGGCGGCTATGTATCAGGTCATCGGCGGCAAGAAATCTCGGACAATGCGCGTACTTTGGGCATTGGAAGAATTAGGCCAAACCTATGAGCATATGCCAGAGGCGCCGCGATCGGATGCTGTGCAGCGTCTCAATCCGTCGGGTAAAGTCCCTGTTTTGGTCGATGACGGCCACGTCCTGACTGATTCGACAGCGATTGTGACGTACCTGGCGGACAAGCACGGTGCGTTGACGCATCCGGCGGGGTCGATTGCCCGGGCGCATCAGGACAGTCTGACGCAGATGGTCCTGGATGAAATGGATTCCGTCTTGTGGATGGCTGCGCGCCATAGTTTCATCCTGCCAGAAGACATGCGCATGCCGGACATCAAGGATAGTCTGCGGTGGGAATGGAACCGCAGCATGGATCTGCTTGCCGACCGTATTGCGGGCCCCTACCTGACTGGCGAGACGATGACGGTTGCCGATATCATTTGCGCGCATTGTCTGAATTGGGCCACGGGCATCAAGTTCGACATCACGCCGGAACCACTGCGGGCTTATCACCTGCGCATGCGCGAACGGCCCGCGCTTCAGCGGCTTATGGCATAAGCGGCCGCAGCCTGCCCGACCCAGCGCCCCGTCGCCAGACAGCCTGTGATCAGGTAACCGCCCGTCGGCGCCTCCCAATCCAGCATTTCACCGGCGCAAAACACGCCGGGCCTGTCGCGCAACATCAAACCATCGGTCAGCGCATCAAACCGAACACCACCCGCCGTTGATATCGCCTCATCCATCGGGCGCGGTCCTGCGTGCCGAATGGGCAGCGCCTTGATCAGATTGCCCATATCATCGGGAAAGGGCCGCCCGAATTCGGACAGCAGCCCGAGCCGCAGGGGGTCCAGCCGCAACACCTTGCGCAGGTGGTTGGACAGGCTGGTCTTGCCGTGTGGTTTCTGCAGCGCCGCCTGCACCCGCGCGATCGGCCAGTCTGGCAACAGGTCGATGGCCAGCGTCGCGCCTTGGCGTATGGCGCGCGACAGCGTATAAATGCCGCCGCCCTCAATGCCGCGACGAGAGATGATAAATTCGCCGCGCGTGCTCTCATTGCCAGCGCTCAGGCCGACTGATTTCACAGGCATGCCCAGAAACCGCGTCATGTGATCGGACCAGTCGACGACAAAGCCCATGTTTGCGGGTGCAAATGGCGAGACCGTGCCGGACACATACTGTGACCACGCGCCATCCGATCCCAATCGCGCCCAGCTTGCGCCGCCAAGGGCAAGCACTGTCACCTTTGGCGCAAGGCAAACACGCCCTTGCGGCGTGTCGAATAGCGTTTGCGCCCCGTCCCAACCGCACCAGCGCCACCGCATTTTCAGCGTGACGCCAGATGTGCGCAGCCGCGCCAGCCACGCACGTAATAACGGCGATGCTTTCATGGCCGTGGGAAATACCCGCCCAGTCGATCCGGTGAACAGTGGCTGCCCCAGTCCTTCGGCCCACGCCATCACGGCGTCTGGCCCAAAGGCGGCAATTGCGCGCTGCATAACATCTGGCATGTTGCCGTAGGCCGCTGCAAAATCAGCGGGCGCTTCGGCTTTGGTCAGGTTCAGGCCGGATTTACCTGCCATCAGAAACTTGCGCCCGACGGACGGCATTGCATCCGCGATGGTCACGTTGTGCCCGGCGTCAGTCAGCATTTCGGCGGCCATCAACCCGGCAGGTCCGGCCCCAATGACCAATGCGTCATGCATTGTCTGGCGCGATCATCTGCTTGATGTTGGTGATATGCGCCGCGTTTGCGGCCAAACTGTCCTGCCCAAGGGTCCGTGCCAGCCCCAGTAGATCGGGCGCGTCAACAATCCTGTCGATCAGCCCCCACTGCAGCGCCTCGTCCGCAAGAACCTTTTGTCCGGCCATCAAGATCATTTTGGTCCGGGCCGGCCCGACAAGCGCGGCCATGCGCCCCGGGTCCGAGGGTTGCGGTAGAAAACCCAGTTTCATGACGGGGTAAAAGAACTTGGCCGTTGGCACCGATATCCGCAGATCACAGGCCAGCACCATGCCAAACGCACCCCCCGCCATAGTCCCGTTCAGGGCAGCGACCGTCAGGCCGGGTAACGCGGCAATGGCTGACGATAGCTGCTCCCACAGCGGGTCCACGGCCAAACCTGCCTTTGCTGCATCAAGATCGGCGCCTGCGCTGAACACAGAGCCGGTTCCGGTCAGGATCAGCGCTTTGGCCGTTTGTGCGTCCTGGGCAATCTGCGTCAGTGTGACCAGCATATCGCGGGTCAGGGCACCTGCTTTGTCGGGGCGATTGATGGTGACGGTCCAAAGATCGCCATCGCGGTCACAGCGGATCACGCGACGCCAACCTTTTGACGGATATCTGTATCACGCAGGCTGATATCCGTGCCAAGATAGCCGTCAGCGGCGGATGTACACATCCACAACAGCGCCTGCGCGGGCCATTCGGGTGGAATATGATCTGACCAATCAAGTTGGCTGATCGGGTTGATGCCCGACGCCTTGATGTCGCGCTGCATATCGGTGGCAACGGTGCCGGGCGACAGGCCCATGATCCGCAGGCCCTTGTCGCGGGCTTCGTGGTCGGCCACGCGGGTCAGCATGTACGCACCGGCTTTTGAGCAGCAGTAAGCTGACCAGCCTTCGACCGGGCCATGCGCCGCACCTGAAGAGATCGTAATAATGGTGCCGTGACCCTGTGCGATCATGCCGGGCATCGTGGCCCGCATCCCGTGCATCACGCCCTTCAGATTGATGTCGACGGCGCGCGACCACGTTTCGGGGTTGATGTCCGACAGGTTGCCAATCGGGTCGATGACCCCGGCATTGCCGATCAGCACGTCAAGCCCGCCAAACGTCCGCGCGGTCGCGGCAACCGCTGCCTCGACCTCGGGATAGCGGGAAACATCGCAAGGGATTGCAAGCGCGTTGTTGCCGATTTCGCCTGCAAGTTCTGCGATGGCATCGGTACTGCGTGCCAAAAGGGCCACATTTGCGCCCGCGGCGGCAAAAGCGCGGGCTGTTGCCGCCCCTATACCGCGGCTGGCGCCGGTGATAAGCACGGTTTTCCCTACCATGTTGAACTTTTTCACACTTGGCCCTTTCGATCTGATCTACAGATAGCTAGTTAATAATCGTCATTTCCGCACCTTGCACCATATTACAAGGCATGGATCACTCCGAAAGATATATAACGAAAGGTAATCAGATGACCTACTCGACAGGATTGCGCGGCGCGGCATGTTTTGCAGCGCTGGTTGCAGGCGGGGCTGCACAGGCCGATGTTACCGCTGCTCAGGTTTGGGATGACTGGAAAGCACAGCTTTCTCTTTATGGCGAAGACAGCGTCACCATCGGAAGCGAAAAAAGCACCGGCGACACGGTGACGGTCCGTGATCTGGCGTTGAACGTGGACGATGGCACTACACAAACTGCTGTGAATATGGGTGATATCACATTCAGCGAACTGGGTGATGGTACGGTGCGCGTGGTGATGGCCGACAGCTATCCGATTGCCGTGACCGGTGACGATGGCGTTGTCGTTACCATTCTGGTCAGTCAGTCCAACATGGACATGGTTGTGAGCGGCGATGCCGATGAAATGAATTACGCCATTTCGGCTGACCATTATACGATCGAACTGCAAGACATCGTTGATGGTGACATTACGTTCACAGGCGACGTCAGCATTGTCGCCAGTGACCTTAGCGGCAGCTACACGACAAGCGCCGATGAACTGCGTTATATCTCTTACGGGCTGAACATTGGCGCGCTGGACCTTTTGGCGGACATCGAAGTGCCAGATGCGGATGGCCAATATGTAACGGCGAGCGGCAAGATTGAGGGTATGATCCTGGAGGCAGAGATGACGCTGCCGCTGGATGCCGACTTTGAGAATCCGAATGATCTTTTTGCGAATGGCTTTGCGGTTTCTGGTGGCTACACAATCGACAGCGGCGCCTATGTCTTTGACGTGAATGCAGAGGGTGAAAGGGTGGCCGGATCGGTCAGCACTGGCGCGGCACGACTGCAAGGCGAGATGAACCGCGATATGGTTGCCTATGAGGCCGAGACGAAAAATCTGGCCGTCAACATCACCACGCAAGCGCTGCCTTTACCTGTCGAAGTGGGTCTGGAAAAATACGGTGTCGGGTTTGAAATGCCCGTCGGAAAAACGGACGAGCCCCGCGACTTTGGCCTGCGTCTGGATTTCACGGGTTTGACGGTTAGCGATATGATCTGGGACATGCTCGATGCGGCCAAGGTTTTGCCCCGTGATCCTGCAACGATCCAGCTGGATATCGCCGGTACGGCCCGGCCTATGTTTGATCTGCTTGATCCCGCGCAGGCGGAGGCGCTCGGCCGCTCTGACATGCCGGTGGAGCTGAACACGCTCACATTGAACAACATCAGGATCGCGCTGGCCGGGGCTTTGGTGACGGGTCAGGGGGCATTCACCTTTGATAACACCGACATGACCACTATCGAAGGCATGCCGCGTCCCCAGGGCGATGCAATTTTTGAAATCATCGGCGTGAATGCACTGATGGATAATCTGGTGTCGATGGGTCTGCTGCCGCAGGATCAGGTCATGGGCGGTCGGATGATGCTGGGTATGTTTGCCCGGGTCACTGGCGATGACCAACTGGAAACGAAACTCGAGGTCAACGGCGAAGGTCATGTCATCGTGAATGGCCAGCGCCTGCGCTAAGCCCAAAAAGTGACGGTGCAATGGGGGACCATTGCTCCGTTTTTCGTATCATCATGGGCGGCGCGCGCGTCACAGAGCCTTGCAGGCTGCAGATGCGCGCACTAGGTCATTGTGGAACAAAGGATACCGCATGACCCAGTCTCTTTCTGACCTGACCCAGCAGCTTTTGGATGTGGCCCGCCGCGCTGGTGCCGATGATGCCGACGCTATCGCCGTCGATGGTACATCGGTTTCGATTGATGTGCGTGCTGGCAATTTGGAACATGCCGAACGTTCCGAAGGGACCGAGATCGGTTTGCGGGTCCTCTTGGGTCGGCGGCAAGCCTGTGTGTCATCCTCGGATACCAAGCTTGCCACGATGATGGAGATGGCCGAACGCGCGATCGCGATGGCCAGAGAGGCCCCCGAGGACCAACATGTCGGGCTGGCGGATCCGTCGCAGGTGACGCAGGACACCGACGTCAGCGCGCTTGAAATTTTTGATCCCAGCGACGAACCGGACCCGGCCATGTTGCAGGATTATGCGGCCCGCGCCGAGGCGGCGGCCCTGCGCAATCCCTGCATCAGTCAGGTTCAGTCGGCATCGGCGGGTTATACCAATCGACGCGTCCACCTGACCACGAGTAATGGCTTTTCCGGTGGTTTTGCCCGGACATCGCATGGGCTGTCTTGCGTCGCGATCAGCGGGACCGGGTCGGATATGGAACGCGACTATGACTATGACAGCCGCGTGTTTCAGATGGATTTGCGCGATCCAGACGACATCGGTACATCGGCTGCCGCCCGTGCGGTGGAACGTGTCGGCGCCAAGAAGCCCAAGACGGGCGCTTACCCGGTGCTTTTTGACGAACGGGTTGCCAGTGCACTGATAGGCAGCTTGCTGCAGGCGTGTGACGGTTCCAAGGTCGCGCGGGGGTCCAGTTGGCTGCGCGATGCCATCGGCGAACAGGTCCTGCCAAAAGGGCTGTCGCTGATAGAAGACCCGCACCGCCAGCGCAGCGCATTGTCGCGGAAATTCGATGCCGAAGGGCTGATGACGTCCCGGCGTGCGATTGTCGATGATGGGGTCCTGACCGGATGGACGCTTGACCTTGCCACGGCGCGAAAGCTGGGGATGCAAAGCACCGCGAACGCGTCGCGCGGCACCAATGCGCCACCGTCACCAAGTTTGACTAATGTCATGTTGACGCAGGGCGACCAAAGCCGTGATGATTTGATCCGGCAAATGGGCACCGGCCTACTGGTGACGTCGATGATCGGATCAACGATCAATCCCAATACCGGCGATTATTCCCGTGGCGCAGCCGGATTTTGGGTCGAGAGCGGCGAAATTGCCTATCCGGTGAACGAATGTACCGTCGCGGGGAACCTGCGCGAAATGCTGATGCGGATCATTCCTGCGAATGATGCACGGACGTATCTGACACGGGTCGTTCCGTCCTTGCTGGTCGAAGGTTTGATCCTTGCCGGTGACTGACCTCGCGCTGCTGGTGGCAGCCGCACGGGGGGCTGGTGACGTGGCGATGCGATACTTTGGCAAGAACCCGGGGATTACCGACAAACCCGACGGTGCAGGACCCGTGACCGAGGCGGATTTGGCTGTGAACGACATGCTGTACGGTATGCTTGGTGACGTCCGGCCCAGCTATGGCTGGCTGTCCGAAGAGACCGAGGATAGCGCGACCCGTCTTGCGACCAAACGCCAGTTTGTCATTGACCCAATCGACGGCACGCGGGCGTTTATCGCAGGCAACCGCGACTGGGCGCATTCGCTTGCCGTCGTCGAGGACGGTCAGGTGCTTGCCGCCGCCGTCTATTTGCCGGCGCGCGACCTGATGTTTGCCGCGATCCTTGGTGGCGGGGCGACGGTCAATGATGCGCCTGCGCGGGTTTCCCTGGCCGCATTGGATGACGCAACGGTTCTGGCCGCCAAGCCAAATTTCGAAGGGCGTTTTTGGCAGGGCGGCGCGACACCCCCGGTTAACCGCGCTTTTCGGTCATCGCTGGCGTATCGGCTTTGTCTGGTCGCACAGGGGCGCTTTGACGGTATGCTGACACTGCGGCCCAGTTGGGAATGGGATATTGCCGCCGGTGCCCTGATCGCATCAGAGGCCGGAGCCGTCGTGACCGATCAGGTCGGCATGCCGCTGCGTTTCAACAACCCGCACCCACAGGTGCCCGGCGTTTTGGCCGCAGGACCAGATTTGCACGCTCATCTAGCCCAGCGGCTTGAGCAGTCGCACGCAAAGCCCTAGTGTGGGCACAACTATAGCACTCGCAAAGGTTTTCTCATGACACAGCGTCTTCACCTAGTCTTCGGCGGCGAACTTGTCGATCCGACAAAGAACGCGTTCAAGGATGTCGACGCGATCGACATTGTTGGGATGTACCCAGACTATTCGAGCGCGTATGCCGCATGGAAAGGTGCCGCGCAGCGCACCGTGGATGACGCCCATATGCGTTATTTCATTGCCCATATTCACCGCTTGCGGGACGAAGAGAAAGAAAGCTCGACGACCGAAGAACTTGGCCACTAAGATTTGGGATGGCACGATCTCTTTCCATCGCCGTCTATCTTGCCAGCCTTGGATCATCTGACCGCGCGGCACGGCTGACCGACCAGCCGCCGCGCCCGCCGGGTGTTGTGATTTGGGCGCGCTGCAGTGACCCCGAGCAGCTGACCGCGATTGAGACGCTGCATCGCAAGCTGACCGAAGACGGGGACCCGGTGCGGGTCATTGCAACGCTGCGTGATTGGACCGAATCCTTGTCGGCCCGCGCCTTGGCCGAACCGAAGGGCAAAGCAAACATTCGTGCGTTCATCAGTCATTGGCGACCGACGATGGTGATCTGGGTTCGCGGTGATCTGGCCCCGCTTTTGCTGGCTGAAATTCGCACGGCACAGGTGCCAAGCATGTTGGTGGATGCAACCGTAGACGGGCTGGAGCAGATGACGGGCAGCTGGGTTCCCGGTGCCATGCGGTCGCTTTTGTCACAGTTTGACCCGGTTCTGACCATTGATCAAAATGCAGCCGAACGGCTGATCCGTGCCGGCGCGCGCCCCGGCATTGTCCGCGTGAGCGGTGCAATGGAAGATTGCGCACCACCGTTACCATGCAGCGACGCCGAACGTCGTGAATTGGCCCAAAGCATTGGCACCCGGCCTGTTTGGCTGGCTGTTTCCGCTGACTTGCACGAATGGTCCGAGTTATGCGCGGCGCATGTTTTGGCAAGCCGCCGCGCACATCGGCTTTTGTTGATCGTCGTGCCGCGCGATTCTGCGGATGCGGCGATTTTTGCGACCAACCTGCGAAGTGCGGGGTTACATGTGACATTACGGTCGCAAGAACCGGAACCGGCTGAGCCAACACAGGTCTATGTCATTGATACCGATGAAGAGCTGGGTTTGTGGTATCGCATTGCGCCGACGACCTATTTGGGCGGCACGCTGCACGGCGCTGCCACCCGCGACCCGTTCGAGGCAGCCGCGCTTGGTTCGGCCGTTCTTTATGGTCCGCAGGTGGCGCCATTCCAAAAACATGCTGCCCGGCTGAATGCGGCCGGGGCGTCTCGCCTGATCCGGTCGGCAACCGACCTTGGCCCAGCGGTTGAGACGTTGCTGGCCGTTGATAAGGCCGCAATTCTGGCGCATGCGGCGTGGGATGTGACATCACGGGGGGCTGATGTCACGAACCGGATTGTCGGTATTATTCAACGTCGCCTTGCAGAGTTGGGTCATTAGATGCGCGCGCCCGACTTTTGGTTCACATCGCCGCATCGCCCTGCAGTGATCGCACGATTGCTGGCGCCGTTGGGAATGATCTACACCCGCGCAACGGCCCATCGGGTGGGCCGGGGCCGGGGCTACAAAGCCCGCGTGCCGGTGATCTGCATTGGCAACATCAATGTTGGGGGCACCGGGAAAACGCCCACCGCCATCGCTTTGATAGCGCGGCTGAACGCGCGCGGGCAGACGCCCCACGTTGTCACCCGTGGCTATGGCGGAACCCTGACAGGTCCGGTGCAGGTGGATGGTAGCACCCATAGCGCCGCGCAAACCGGGGATGAACCGCTGCTTTTGGCGGCCTTTGCCCCCACGTGGGTGGCGCGCGATCGTGCCGAAGGCGTGAAGCGGGCGCAGGAGGCGGGCGCGACTGTCATTTTGCTGGACGATGGATTTCAAAACCCGTCGGTGATGAAAGATATGTCGATTATTGTGGTTGATGCATTGCGCGGTTTTGGCAACGGTCGCGTGCTGCCAGCGGGGCCGCTGCGTGAACCGGTCAAGGCTGGGCTGTCGCGTGCCGACATCGTTTTGTCGATCGGGCCACCTGCCGCGCAGGATCGGTTTGCTGCGGATTGGCCGCTGCCCGTCCAACATGTGACTGGTCATCTGGCCCCACTGCTGACGGGAATGCCATGGCGCGACCTGCGGCTGTTGGCCTTTGCCGGCATCGGGCATCCGGAAAAGTTTTTTGCCACCCTGCGCGACATGGGGGCCACTGTTGTCCGGGCCGAACCGTTGGCCGATCATCAGCCGCTGACCGATGCCCTGATGAAACGGCTTGAGATCGAAGCGCAGGTGCTCAAGGCGCAGCTTGTCACGACCGAAAAGGACGCTGTCCGCCTTCCTGACAGCTTTCGCATGAAGGTGGTGACCCTGCCGGTCCGCCTTCAGGTCGACGACTGGGGTCTGCTTGATGCCGCATTGGACAAACTGGGGCTTTCGTCCAGCAAGTCCTGATCTGCGCCAAGCGCGGGTGATGGTTTTGTCGGGGTGACATCTGCATCGGAAAAGGTGATTGGCAACCGCACGGACGGGACCCCATCCAGATCAACCTGCATTCCGCGATGCACGACCTGCGGGTCGGCGAAAACGTCTGCCATGTCATTGATCGGGCCTGCGGGTACGCTTTGTGCCTCGCAGGCGGCAAGCAGGTCGGCCTTGGTCCATTGCAGCGTCTGCCGGGTCAATTGTTCGGCAAGCGCCGCACGATTGGCCAACCGGGCGGCGTTGGTCGCATAAAGCGGATCATCGGCCAAGTCCGCAACGCCTAAAAGCGCGCAAAACCTGTGGTACTGGCCGTCATTGCCACTGGCAACGATGATGTAACCGTCGGCGCAATCAAACACCTGATAGGGCACGATATTGGGATGCGCGTTGCCCATACGCTGTGGGGCGTTGCCGGTGACAAGGTAATTCATCGCCTGATTGGTCATCACCGCCGTCGCCACGTCCAGCAGGGCCATGTCAATATGCTGGCCCTTGCCCGTTGTCTGCCGCTGGTGGACTGCCGCCAGAATGCCAGTGCAGGCATAGATGCCGGTGAAGATATCGGTGACCGCTACGCCCACTTTTTGTGGTTGGCCGTCGGGTTCACCAGTGACGGACATCATCCCGGACATACCTTGGATGATGTAGTCATAGCCGGCCCGTTTCGCATAGGGCCCATCTTGGCCAAACCCGGTGATGGAACAGTAGATCAGCCGGGGATTCAGCGCCGACAGGCTGGCATAGTCGAGCCCGTATTTGGCCAGACCGCCCACCTTGAAATTCTCGATGAGAATATCGGCGTCGGCGACCAATCTGCGGACTTGCGCCTGCCCCTCGGTGGTCTGAAAGTCAATGACGACAGACTTTTTTCCGCGATTGCAGCAATGAAAGTACGCGGCACTTTCTGCGCCAGCATGGTTCACAAAGGGTGGCCCCCACTGGCGTGTATCATCGCCAGCGGGGGCTTCTACCTTAATGACTTCGGCCCCAAGATCGGCAAGCGTTTGTCCTGCCATAGGGCCGGCAAGGACCCGTGCGAGTTCAACGACCTTCAGGCCTGCCAGCGACTGCATCAGCCCAGCTTTTCATCCAGAACATTGGCAAATTCATCATAGGCCATGTTGGAATACTTCTGATTGTTAATCAGGAAGCTGGGGGTGGAGGTGATCCCGTCTTTTTCTGCGTTGGCCTGATACCAAGTATACAGGCTTTCGGCCTTTGCCCCATCGCTCAGGCAGGCATCAAGGGTTGCATCGTCAAGGCCTGCGGTCTTGGCCAGCGTACGCAAATCCTGCACGATCGTAGCGGGGTCGCCGCTGCCCAGCCAATCGCTCTGCCGCTCGTAGATTACCTCTGAGACACCAAAGAAGAATTCGGGCGTGTCGGTGCAGCGCGCAATCAATGACGCCCAAAGACCGGGACGATCAAAATAGACCTCGCGGTAGATGAAATTGATCTTGCCGGTGTCAATATAGTTGGCCTTGAGCGACTGGTATTGATTGGCATGGAAAGCCGCGCAATGTGGGCAGGTGAACGACGCATATTCAACCACCTCTACCGCAGCATCAGGATTGCCCTGCGACATTTCAATAACGGTTGGCAGTGCGCCATCCGCAGCCTGCGCATTGGCGGCACCGGGCAACAATCCTGTTTCCGCATCAGGCCGGGTCAGTGACCATCCCGCGCCCAAAGCCACAAGAGCACCGCCGCCAGCGGCCAAAAGAGTTCTACGTTCCATATTCAACCTCTGATCAGGATTTTTGTTTGGATAAGACATTTGCCCCCAGCGCGGCAAGAGCGCTGCGCAAATCATCGCTTTGTACATCGATAGATAGGGCGTTTGCTGCCGATTGCACGGCGGGACTGTGTGTTTTGTTCACTTTGGGGGCGGGGGCAAACGCCACGCGCCCCTCGGCAAAGCCGGTTGGGGCTGTCTGCGTGATCCGCACGCGTGAAATCGCCCGGTAGCCGTAACAGGCATTCACCTTTTCGCGGATATGCTCTTTTTGCATTTCCAGCATCGGGGCTTGCGCGCCTGTCGTCAGCACGGTCAGCGTGGCCCCCATGCCGTTTTTGCCATAGCTCACGCTGATGGGCGTGGCGATCTGCGCGGTTGCCTCGCCGATGACTTCGGCCCAATGGGTCAAAAGACGCGTCACAGCAAAGCCGCGCTGTTCGCTTGCGGTGCGGATACGGGTCTGCAACAGGCTGGAGGCCCGTGAAAATCCGCGTGTCGTGCTGGCGTGGCGTGGCTGTTTCATATCTATGGACTACTGTATGTGAACTGACGCGCCAAGTCAGTGAAACTGCGACGAAGGGTAAATAAACATTGCGTGACCTCAGTTCTCAGCTTTTGGCATGGTATGATGACCATGCGCGGGAAATGCCGTGGCGGGTATCGCCTGCGGATCGCAAGGTGGGCGTGCGGCCTGATCCATATGCGGTTTGGATGTCAGAGGTGATGTTGCAGCAAACCACCGTCGCGGCAGTGCGGAATTACCATCGTAAATTCATGGGCTTGTGGCCTGCGGTCCGGGATTTGGCCGCCGCAGAGGACGCGGATGTGATGGCGGCCTGGGCCGGTCTTGGTTATTATGCCCGCGCGCGCAATCTGTTGAAGTGCGCCCGTGCAGTGGTGTCTGAACATGGGGGCGTTTTCCCGGAGACGAACGACCAGTTACTGACCTTGCCGGGGATCGGTCCCTATACCGCCGCTGCAATATCGGCGATTGCGTTTGATCGGGCCGAAACGGTGGTCGATGGCAATGTCGAACGGGTGATGTCGCGGATCTATGATGTGCATACGCCCTTGCCCGCCGCCAAACCGCAGCTGACTGCGCTGGCCAGAGCGCTGACCCCTGACAGGCGTCCGGGGGATTATGCGCAGGCGGTTATGGATTTGGGCGCGACAATCTGCACGCCGCGCAGTCCGGCCTGTGGTATTTGTCCGTGGCGTGAACCCTGTGCGGCGCGGCTGGCCGGGACGGCGGCAGAATTACCCAGGAAAACCCCAAAGAAAAAGACCCCGACACGGCATGGCATCGCCTATGTCGTGCGCCGCGAGGATGGGGCGTGGCTGCTTGAAACGCGCCCGGAATCCGGGCTGTTGGGCGGTATGCTGGGATGGCCGGGGTCCGATTGGAGAGATGCGCCTGCGCCCACACCAACGCCGCCGCTTGCCACAGATTGGGTGGCCTTGGAGCAAGAGGCGCGCCATACGTTCACCCACTTCCACCTCCGGCTGCAAGTCATGACGGCGCGTGTGCCGTTGGGTGTGAACCCTGAGCGCGGGACGTTTGTGGCGCACGCTGACTTTCGCGCGGCAGCCTTGCCTACGGCGATGCGGAAGGTCTACGATTTGGCTATTGTGACGCTGCACCCTGATGGCGTTGCAGGATAGGTAGAGGATTGAAATGACGGCGATTTCCGGCACTGCAAAAATCGCGCGCCTAAGTTCGGCGTTGCCGTTCTGGTTGTCGCTGGGGCTGATCCCGCTTGCGTGGGTGGGGACGATTTGGGGTGGTTGGACCGTATTTTTGCTGCCGATGGCCACGTGGTATCTGTTTTCGATTATTGATATATTCGCAGGTCTGAACACGGAAAACCCAGACCCGCAGACGCCGCAAGAGCAGCTTTTTTGGTACCGTCTGATCACGCTGATCTGGGCACCTTTGCAGGCGGTCACGGTGTTTGGCGTGCTTTGGTTCGTGACGGCCGGCGGGCATTTGGACCCCTGGGAAATGGTGGTTCTTTTTGTGGGTGTCGGGGTGGTCACGGGGACGATCGGGATCACCTATGCGCATGAATTGATGCACCAGAAACCAAAGGCAGAGCGGTGGATGGCTGATATCTTGCTGGCGATGGTGCTATATGGACATTTCCGGTCAGAGCATCTGCTGGTGCATCATCGCCATGTGGCGACGCCGCGCGACCCTGTCACGGCGCGCTATAACGAAGGGTTTCACCGGTTTTTCATCCGTGTTCTGCGGCAATGCCCGGCGTCATCGTTCAAGGCGGAAAAGGCCATGTTGGCCCGCAAGGGACTGCCTGCGCACGATAAATCCAATCCGTTCTGGCGCTATGGGATGTTGCAGGTCGGGTTCGTCATGCTGGCTTGGTTGGTTGGTGGCTGGCTGGGTGTGCTGCTGTTTGCGGTGCAGGCCGCGACGGCGATCTGGCAGCTGGAACTGGTGAATTACGTCGAACACTATGGCCTGACCCGCAAGCATTTGGGTGCCGGGACATATGAACATGTGCAGCCGCGCCATTCGTGGAATGCGGCGCATAAGGCATCGAATTGGCTGTTGATCAATTTGCAGCGCCATTCGGATCATCATTATAAACCCGACCGACGGTTTCCGGTCTTGCAGACCTATTCTGCGGCTGACGCGCCGCAGTTGCCCTATGGCTATCCGGTGATGACGATGGTGGCGATGGTGCCGCCGGTGTGGCGGCGTGTGATGAATGGCCGGGTGCGGCAATGGCGCAAAATGCACTACCCCGAGATCACGGATTGGTCGGCGTATAAGGCGGGCACGAATCCGATGCCACGCGAAACCTGAAAGCACCGTACGCGCAACGCCCGGCGGGTTTTTGAGCGGGGGCTGCACCTGATCCCTATTAACGCCATGAAAAAAAGGGGTTTCGGCCATAAATAATGCGCACAGAACCTGTACAGAACCCGTAGGTACGTGTGTACCGATGGCCCCCGGTTAATGCAGCGCGCGGCGCAAGTGTGACCAAAAGGGTAAGGAATATGCGATACCGGCGGCAAAGAGCAGCGCGGCGTCGGGGCTGGCAAATTACCTTCTACAATCTGCACCATAAACGGGATAGAAATTGGACGTTGCAAGAAATTTGGCGAAAATCATTTGTGGATTTTTAAGTTTGTGCAGGACATGGCGATGAACGGGGTATGACGCAGGTTTCCGGGCCGTTGCGGGTTGATTTTGTCGGTGGTGCGGTCGCGCATCGGCTGCGGTTCGGCGGGGGGCGTGGGCAAGCGCTGGCCAAGGCGATGGGGTTGCGCGCCGGTAAGACGCCAATGATTGTTGACGCAACGGCGGGTCTGGGCCGCGACTCGTTTCTTTTGGCATCGCTGGGCGCGCAGGTCACAATGATCGAGCGGTCGGAACAAATGCACGCGCTGTTGGTTGCAGGCATGGACCGCGCGCTTCAAGAGGGCGGCGAATTTCGCGAGATCATGGGCCGGATCACCCTGTTGAAGGGGGATGCCAAGGATCTGCTGCCTGCGCTGGCTGGCGAAGCAATCTTGATTGATCCAATGCATCCGCCACGCAAGAATTCGGCACTGGTGAAGCGTGAATTGCGTCAGGTCCGCGAGATCGTTGGAACGGATGTTGACGCGGCGGATCTCGTGCGCGTGGCGCTGGCGCATGCGCGCAATCGCGTGGTTCTAAAATGGCCGGCAAAGGCCGAACCGATCAGGGGAATACGGGCGTGTTCCCACCAAATACATGGAAAATCAACACGTTATGATGTTTTCATGGCAGGGTAAGGCGCCCGGCTTTGGCCTAACGTATTGCCACAGGTCACGGGCGCGCTGCGCGTTTCAAGCCGAACCCCAACCACACCTGCGAAAAGAAAAAACCCCGCCGTACGAAGACGGCGGGGGGAAAGTTAGTGCTTGCGGTCCCTGCCACCATGGAAGGGTTCGCCGCAGGCACCGGCGGTATCAATGTTGGGGAATGTGACGCGGGTTCAGCCCGGTGTCAGTGCTTCGCCATCTCCGAGCGGATCTGCTGGCGCAGCAGATCAATGGGCACTTTTTGCCCGTCGCGTTTAAACTGCCAATAGGTCCAGCCGTTGCAGCTGGGGGCGCCTTCAAGGTGGGCGCCGACCTGATGGATGGATCCTTTGATGTCGTCACCGATCAAGGTGCCATCGGCGCGGACCTTGGCCTTGTGACGGCCGTTCATGCTCCATAATTCTTCGCCGGGGCGCAACATGCCGCGTTCGACCAGCACGCCAAAGGCGACGCGGGGTTCAGAGCGTTTGGAGGCGGACACTTCGAGCGATTCGCTGTCGAATTTACGGGTGTTGGCGATGCGTTTTTCGGCGACTTTGCGATAGGCGGCTTCGCGTTCGATGCCGATGAAATCGCGGCCCAGCATTTTTGCGACCGCGCCGGTGGTGCCAGTCCCGAAGAACGGGTCAAGGACGACGTCTCCGGGGTGAGTGGTGGCGACTAGGACGCGGTGCAGGAGGGATTGGGGTTTCTGGGTTGGGTGGGCTTTGTCGCCATGTTCGTTCTTGAGACGCTCGTGGCCGGTGCAGATGGGCAGCACCCAGTCAGACCGCATTTGCACGCCTTCGTTCAGCGCCTTGAGGGCTTCGTAGTTGAAGGTGTATTTGCTGGCTTCTTCCTTGGAGGCCCAGATCAGCGTTTCATGCGCATTGGTCAGGCGTTTGCCGCGAAAGTTGGGCATCGGGTTGGATTTGCGCCAAACCACATCGTTCAAAATCCAGAACCCCTGATTCTGCAATTCAGCGCCCATGCGGAACACGTTGTGGTAGCTGCCGATGACCCAGATGGCACCGTTTGGTTTCAACAGGCGGCGGGCGGCGGCAAGCCATGCCTTGGTGAATTTGTCGTAGGCCGCAAAGCTGTCGAACTGGTCCCATGCGTCATCGACGGCATCGACCTTGGAATTGTCGGGGCGGTGCAGGTCACCTTTGAGCTGCAGGTTATAGGGCGGGTCCGCGAAAATCAGGTCAACCGACCCGGCGGGCAGGCTGTTCATGACGTCAATGCAGTCGCCATCAATAATCGTGTTCAGCGGGAGCGCTTGCGCACTCCTGGTTTTCGTTTTGATCATTTTTCTGCCTCTAAGCCCCGGCGGGTATCCCGCTCTTTGGTTGTCCCTAGTGTGAGTCAGAGGCGAATCGCTGTCAAAACCTTTATTGAATCAATCACTTACGATTTAATCTTGATACAAGATATTGTGTACCGGTTTGAAGGATCGTCTATGGTGTGGGGTGACACCAAGATTTGCCAAACCCGATTTATGCGCCGCTGTCGGGTATCCGGCGTTCTTGTCCCAGCCGTAGCCGGGATACTGTTGCGCCAAATCCACCATGTGTCTGTCGCGCCACACCTTGGCCACGATGGAAGCCGCTGCAATCGACAGGCTGCGGGCGTCGCCCTTGATGATTGTCTGCGATGATGCGGTCAGGCCACGCGGGACCATGTTGCCGTCGATCAGGATATGGTCGGCGTTTTGGGATAGCCCGTCGATCGCCCGGACCATCGCGATGTGGGATGCGCGCAGGATGTTGTGCGCGTCGATTTCGGCCACCGTTGCCTGCCCGAGCGACACATTGGCGGTCGCTATGATCAAGTCGTACAGCGCGTCGCGGCGTTTGGCGGTCAATTTCTTGCTGTCGTTCAGCCCTGCGGGGATGTTGGCGGGGTCCAGAATGACGGCGGCGGCACAGACGGGACCAGCCAGCGGGCCGCGCCCAACCTCGTCCACGCCGGCGACGTACAGAAAGCCGCGCGCACGGGCAGCGGTTTCGAATGAGAAATCGGGTTTGGTCATGCGACCAGTGACCAGAGTGCGCCGCGCGCTTCAAGTAAAAAGGGGCAAAGGGACGTTGTGTCACCTTTGCCCCGATAGCATTTCGGCGCATGTCGCAACCGAAACGCTATAGGTGGCGCGGCAACCGGGGCAGGGCCGCGCTGCTGTCCGGTGCCTTAGCGGCGCCGATCAGATGTGTAGCCCGCGTCGCGCAGGCAAAGGGGGTCAAAGCCGCGCCGCGGGCCATTGCCGGTATAGACGCGGACGGCGCAACGATCGGGCAGGCTGTTCACCTGGCGGTAGTTCTGTTCAAGGCAGCGTTGGCCGAACATACGGACCGTGCCAAAGCGGGTCTGGACGTCGCGCATGCACGTCGAGGGCAGAACCCACCGACCATTGCCGCGATTAAGATTGGACCAACGGTTGTCATGGCGTCCATGGGCCTGAGGCGCCCGGTGGGATTGGTCGCGCGTTTGCGTTGCCGGGGCGCTGTCACGCTTGTTATTTTCAAGCGCTGCATTCAGCGCGGCGATGGCCGCGAAACCAATCAGCAGCTTGCCGACGTCTTCGCCGGTAAAGGGTTCGGCCTGCACCGGGGCCACTGTTGCAAAAGTAAGGGAAAGTGCCGCGATACCTGCGATCATTGATTTGACGATGGAGGATTTCAACATTTGGTCGTCCTTTCGGTTCTTGCGTCATGTGACGTTGATGAAACCAAAGGATGCGATGTGGCCCTGCCAGACAATAACGGGGGATGGATATGCGATGGCAGCCGCGATAACATGGGGCGTTATTGAATATCACGGGCGGTTAGGATCAGGTGGGCGTCATGAAACATCTTTCTTTCTCATTCCTGATCCTTTGCCTGACTGCTGGTGCGGCGCATGCCGATTGCTATGCTGATTATAAGGCGAAACGTGATGGCCCCTTGCGTCTGCACTATGGTGTGGCTCAGATTGACGGCGACTGCGATGTGCGGTCCGCGACAGATCAACTGCGGCCACGGCTGGATCGTGACGGGTGGCAATTGCTGAATGTGCTTGGCGTTTTCGACGATGCCGGGCTGGATGACAGAAAGGAAAGCGCGGGTGAATATTTCCTCCGCTATTGAGGCGCGTGAGATCGGGAACCGGATTGTGGTGGCGGGGATCGGGGCGATTGTCCTTATTCTGGCGATTGCGGCGGTGATGCTGTTCATTAACCTGCCCGATGCCAACGCATTCAACGGTCGCGTCGAGCAGTTGTTCATTGAGAATGACACCCTGACCGGCAATGCCGAGATCAAGTTGCTCGAGATTTTGGCGGGGTCGGGCACCGCGTTTTCGGATACGCTGGCGTCCTACCGTCTGGTCATCTTTGTGCAGCTGGTTTTCGCGACTGCGATGCTGATTTCGGCGATTGCGTTTCTTGTGATGCTTATCGCGCTGAACCGCCGGATGAGTCAGATCGAGCGCAAGGGGATCGAAGTGAACTCTCTGCTGATCAGCCGCGATCAAAAGTCGGTTTACCTGAATAACTTTGAATTCAAGCTGACCGAAGCCGCGATTGAAACGCTGTCGGTCCTGGCCGAGGCCCGCATGGATGACGAAGTGTTGTCGGGCGCCGAGATCGAGGGCGTGATTTCTGGCCGCCATGCATCCGAATGTGACGAGGCGGCAGGCGCGACCCGGATCAAGCGGTTGCGCGACACGCTGGGCAATCAGATGGTCAGTGAATTGCTGGTCAAGAATATTGCCCGCAAGGGGTACATGCTGGCGATCGACAAGGACGTCATTCGGATGGTGTGAAGCCGCCAGATGCCGGTGGCGGCGGTTTTATCGTTTTGCTTAAGTGAAATTTTACCACAAGCATGCAGAAATGACGTGTCATAAATCGTCACAAGACTGAGTCGTCTGCATGAAAACTGATCCCGAACAAACGGCGGCATTTGCTGCCGTCCATGAGATTTCCCGGCGTGACCTGCTGGGGCATGTGTTCGAAGAGTCGGCGGCAGAGATTTATGCCTTTGATGCTGGAAACTTGCGGTTTGTGGCCGTCAATATGGCGGGGCGTGCGGCCTTGGGAAAAGGTATGCGGCAATTGACCCAGTTGCGTGCGGATGACCTGTTGACGGGGATGTCATCGGCGCGCCTGGCCATGCTGCTGCACAATATTGCCAGGCGACGCAGCGCGTGCGCCCGGCTGCGCACGCGCAAGCTGCGCCCGACATCCGAGGGGGTGATTTGCGATATAAAGGTCAGGTATCTTGCGGGACCGGTGCCGACCTATCTGGCAAGTGTCCATGATGTGCCCGATCCTGCTGCGGCGTGCGTCAACGGTTCGTTACGTGCCGCCATTGACGCGTTGGCGGACGGTTTTGTTCTGTATGACAAAGATGACAGGCTGGTGCTGTGCAATGACCGGTATCGCCAAATCTATGCCAGCAGTGCGCCGATCATAACCCTTGGTGCGCGGTTCGAAGACATCCTGCGCGATGGTTTGAAACACAATCAATACGCCGATGCGATTGGTCGCGAAGACGTGTGGCTGGCCAGCCGGCTGCAGGCGCACGCGGTCAGCGACCATATGATCGAGCAGGAACAGACATCAGGTCAGTGGCTGCGAATTGAAGAACGTAAGACCCGCGACGGTGGCCGCGTCGGCATGCGCATGGATATCACCCAGTTGAAACGCGATCAGGCGGCGTTGGAACGTGTCGCGCGCACGGATGAATTGACCGGCCTGCTGAACCGGCGCGGTCTGCTGGAGCAGATGCGCAATCTGGTTGGTGATTTGGCGCGGGATCAGCGGATTGCGGTGCTGCATGTGGATCTGGACAAGTTCAAGTCCATCAACGACGCGCATGGCCATGATGCGGGTGATTTTGTCCTGCGTCATTGCGCGCGCCTTTTGAAGAAAGGGATTGCAGAGAATCACCATGTCGCGCGGTTTGGCGGCGATGAGTTCATCGTGGCGATTAGCACCAGCCAATCCGACGCTTGTGTCGTGGCTCTTGCCCAGGGGTTGATCGCGGGGCTGTCGCTACCCGTGTCGTTCTGCAACCGCATCTGTAGTTTTGGCGCGAGCATTGGTGTCGCTTTTTACACGCCGCATCTGCCTGACACTCTCGAGAATGTGTTGACCGGTGCCGATATCGCGCTGAACGCCGCAAAACGCGCCGGTCGCGGTGAATGTCATGTGTTTGAGGTGAGGATGCGTGATGCGGCCGTCCGGTCGGTTGAAATGGCAGAGGATATTCGCAGCGGCCTGTATGCGGGAGAGTTTGCGCCGTATTTCCAGCCGCAAATTGATACCGAAACCGATGAGATCATCGGGTTTGAGGCGCTGATCCGCTGGTGTCACCCTGACAAGGGGCTGATCCCGGCGGCGCAGTTCATTGGCCCGGCCGAACAGGCGGGGTTGATGAATGCGCTTGATCATGTGGTGATGGACAAATCCTGTGCCGCGAT
>Ga0208544_10000066_pt1 | contig 75012 bp, 47 predicted proteins | sample DEB08_DNA_9_FD_184526 | JGI IMG/M metagenome (GOLD analysis project Ga0208544, IMG submission 184526) | Aqueous microbial communities from the Delaware River and Bay under freshwater to marine salinity gradient to study organic matter... | ecosystem: Environmental > Aquatic > Marine > Coastal ...
CTTCATCAAAAAAAGGATTTAGCCCTTAAAATTATTGATAATCTTTATCAAAAACTTTGCGATAATCTCGATTTATGGAATTCTTTGGACTTCATATTACGATTATAAATTTTTGTCGGGTCGAGTGAGTAAATGATTTAAATTTCTTTCTAAATTTGAAATTAACTGGTTTAAATCAATTGATTCCACCTTCATGTCAGCTTCATTATTGATTCTGGAATAAGCTAATAAATCATCTAATAGCGTAGTCATTCTTTTGACCCCACCTGTAATGAATTGGAGATATTGTTCGCCGGATTCGCTTAGTTCGCCTTTTAATTCTCTTTGTAATAAAGAAGAGAATCCTCCAATTGAACGTAAAGGCTCTTTTAAATCATGAGAAGCTACATAAGTAAACTGCTTCATTCTTTCATTGGCAGTTTCTAACTGGGCTTGAATCACATTCTTTTCTGCAATTTTTTTTTGTAGCCTTTTATTAGATGTTATTAAAGCAATACTTTGTTCTTCTATTTGTGTTTTCTGTTCTTGCAGGGAATGTACTAATTTGTTGGTTTGTAATTCAAATTCTTGGTTTTCATTGGTATAAGTATAAATAATAAAAAACAAGAGTAATAGGACAAAAAGGAAGGTTAATAAGCCAAATGTAAAGGGTAGTGGAACTGCTAGAATTGGTGTAATGTAAGACGCCATTCCTAAGGTAAAGGCTAAGCAAAATAAATGGAAGCCTAATAAGTAAAACTGTTGCTTTTTTTCTGGATAAAAAACCATCCCTATTGAAAGCGTCAATAAAAACATGAAATAAGGGTACCCTTTTAATCCAAATACCCAACAGGAAATCATGACACCTATTATCGCAATAGAAAGTGCGAATAGCTTAGTCCATTCAAAACGGTGTTGTTTTTGGTAATAAAAACCAATGCCAAATAGAAAAAAAAAAATAAAGGTAGAAGACTTTCCCGTTCTCCCATTAGAGATAGGTTAGCGATAAAACAAAAAAAACAAAATATTAAACCAAATAATAAGGAAATATTGATGAAGCGAATGGTTCTTTCTTCTGATAGCGAAAGGTCTGTAGTAATGCCCGTATTTAATAAATGTTGAAAACAAGTGTTCATTGCCATTGCTTTTTAGGGCAGAAATTTTACTTAAATAAAACTGTATAGATGCTTGTGTATATTAGTAGGGAGTGTATAGAGAATAAACTATACTAAAGTAATAGCAAGAACTGTGCTAGAGATAAGCGTAATTTATCTATTTAAAAGAAAGAGAACGATAAGAAAAGCTAATAAAAAGGAACGTTTTATATGGAGTTGTTTATTAATTGTTTATATCAATTCATTATTCGTATTGTTTAAATAAAAATTTATTAATTGCTTGTGTTACCCACCAATAGAAGCCATAGACTCTGTGATTGGTAAACCGAAACTTCGTTTTTTCTCTGCCTCAAAACCATCTTTTGCTCTATTACCTAATGCTTCTAAGAAGGTATCTTTTAATTGATTATCACTAGCACCAGAACGGATAATGTCTCGAATATTAAAAACACCATCATCGTATAAACAAGTTTTTAATAGGCCCTTGGGGGTAATTCTAATCCGATTGCAAGAGCCACAAAAAGTTCGACTATAAGCAGCAATAATACCAATATTGCCTTGATAACCAGGTACTTGATAATGTTGAGCAGTAGAGTTAGGCGGGTCTTGTAGTTTTTGAATATTTGGGAACGCAGTTTTTAAGTGGGCTAATATTTTTTTATGATTCCAAGTTAATTTCTGATAATGTGCGCCCTCTCCATTAAAAGGCATTTCTTCTATGTATCGAATGCTGACGGGATTATCTTTGGTTAATTCAGCCATTGGAATTAAATCATCAATATTTTTTCCTTCCATCACGACCGTATTGATTTTGGTTTCAATACCATGCGATAATAACTGTTGAAAAGTATGCATTACATTATCGTACTCATCCCTACGAGTAATTTCAAAAAAACGGGCTTTATCCAAACAATCTAAACTTAAATTAATGCTGCGAATGCCTAATTTTTTTAGATCTGGAATTAAGGGGGCAGTCAGAGTACCATTAGTGGTCAAATTAATGCGTTCTAGACCATTTATTTGACTTAAAGTGGTCAAAAAATCCATCATATTTTTACGAACAAAGGGTTCTCCTCCTGTAATTCGAACCTTATTAATCCCCATAGAGACCAATAATCGGATAGTGCGTTCCATTTCCTCGTAAGTCAATAAGGCCTTTTGTGGCACATACTTGATGCCTTCTTCAGGCATACAATAGAAGCATCGCAAATTGCAACGGTCGGTTACTGCTAAGCGTACATAATTGATGATTCTTCCGTGATTGTCGTATAATTTTGCCATATAAGAATAACCTGTTGAATTGCTAAATTGTTGTATTGATGTAATTTGTAGGCGTAAAGCTTTTGCTAATAGCAAAAATGAAAAGCCCTTTGCCTTTTGCTTATCCTTTTTTGCTCCCAGTAAAAGTTAAGCGGCTACAGAACAGTATCAAAGATAGGTTTAGCAGCCCAGAAAGTTTAATTTTTAAGAGAATAAATAAAGAGGATTTAGTTAATCTATTCCTTTTCCTATCTTTGCCAAAAACATTCACTTAATATTTGCCTAATACATGGATAAAGAATTAGAGTTTCTGCAAAATCTATTTGCGGGAGAAAGCGAGCCCATTGATTTATTTACTTTTCTAATAAAGGTAGTCTTAACGACTTTTCTTTCCTTAATCATTGGCTATTGTTATGTAAGATTTGGCAATGCTTTATCCAATCGGAAGGCTTTATCTAGAAATTTTGCCTTAATTGCGCTAACAACTATGTTGATTATCACGATTGTGAAATCTTCTTTGGCACTTTCTTTAGGTTTAGTGGGTGCATTGTCCATTGTTCGCTTTAGAACGGCGATTAAAGAACCTGAAGAACTTGCTTACTTTTTTATGGTGATTAGCATTGGTTTGGGCATTGGTGCTGGACAGTTATTAGTGACTATAGTCGGTACATTTTGTTTAGCTGTAGTTATTATTTTGTTGAATAGAAAACGTACCGTAGATACTTTACAGAACTTAATTATACAATTGGATAGTACTCATAAAAAAGACCTCAAAACGATTATTGGTTTGATTGAAAATGGAGCGACACAACTAAATTTAAACCGAATTGAAGAAACAGCAGCCATCACAGAAGTTTCTTTTGCGGTTCATTTTACGGACTTAGCGGATTTATTAACGACCAGAGAAAAATTGCAAGAACAATACCCTGCAATCACCTTTAGTTTTATAGAATTGTCCTAAATAATGGAGATAAAAAAAAGGGGCGACCGTCAAAATTTTAAAGAAATCCTATTTCTTTTCGGGCTATTAATTACTTTATTAATAGGCTATCAATTTGTTGCAAGTTGGATGGTTTCTCCCTTGCCAGAAAGTAAAGATTTAGTAGGGGAATTATCTACTGAAATAGCTTTACAGGATTTATTGGAACAGCATCAAGGTAAGACCATATTCCTAAGTGTAAATGATGATGCGGCGACTAAATTACCCAAAATAACCCGTGATTTTTTTAAGGATAGAAATGGAGTAGCATTAAGTAAACTCGCTTTTCGGTCTTCTTATGTAGGCATCTTTAAAGATGGTGTTTTTATTGAAGAACAGCATGCAGAGAATGAGGTAGCTGCTTTGACTTATCAAGCTAGAACTATAAGTAGTGGAGGCTTAGAAAGCGGGAGCTTTAGCAGATTGGAAATTGCAGGAAAAATTTTTAATAATGCCAAAAGGGGCCTTAATTTATTTATTATAGACGAAGCGGAAGAACGTGTTTTAAGTTATTCTTACGATTTTTTTGCCCAAGAGAATCCACTATCAAAAGGAGAAATTCATTATACTAATCAATTAGCGCAAATTACAATTAGTTTATCGTTGGAAGATTATGAACGATTGGAACAAAAGCGAACAGAAGCGCTTGCTGCGAAGGTGTTGCTGACGGATGAAAAAGATTTAGTGCCAGCAAAAATTGCCTTTCAAGATCAATTGATTAAAAGTGAAATTAGGTTAAAAGGAGATTGGACTGACCATTTAGTTGGTGATAATTGGTCTTTTCGGGTGAAATTAGCTAAGAATAAGACGTTATTAGGGATGCGAAAGTTTTCCTTACACCATCCCAAAACTAGAAATTATGCGGGAGAATGGTTGTTTCATCAATTGCTGAAAAAGGAAGGTGTTTTGAGCCTACAGTATCATTTTGTAGAAGTGAAATTAAAGATAGAATCACCGACAAATGCGATTGTTAAAAATTTGGGAGTTTATGCTTTAGAAGAATTTTTTGATAAATATTTGATAGAACGGAATCAACGAAAACAAGGATTAATTTTAAAAATAGATGAAGACCCTTTATGGGAAGAAAGAGCTAATTTCAGTGAGACAGGCTTGAATGGATGGGAGTTAGGCTATATGCAACATTTCAATTACTTAGATGCCAAAATTTTACCTTTTGGGGAAGCTAGTATTATCCAAGATGCTGATTTATCCAAACAACTAGCGATTGGTCGCAGATTATTTAAAGATTATGTAATTGGTGCAAAAAAAATTAGTGAAGTATTTGATGTTCAATTGTTAGCGAAATATAATGTGATTAGTAATTTGTTGGGAGCAGATCATGCTTTAATTGCTCATAATTTTCGAGTTTATTATAATCCGATTACTGCACTTTTAGAACCAGTTGCTTTTGATGGAAATACAGGATTGAAAATTTACTATCCTTATCTCTATAGACATGGAGAAAAAGACCCTGTTTATATGGCAGCTTATGCGAAAGCTTTAGAAGAAATGAGCCAAGCGGATTATCTAGAAAAAGTGCTAACCTTTCCAAAATTAGCACAAACCGTAGAATTGATGGAGCAGCGTTTTCCCGAATATAAATGGGACGAAAAAATATTTTTGAATAACCAATACGTTTTACAACAAGTCCTTCACTCCGTAAACCCATTAAATGTTTTCTTTGAAAAGCAGGAAAATAAAACGATACAGTTGAGTGTAGAAAATCACCGAAAATTCCCTTTACAAATTTTAGATTTGACGACAACAGATGGACGAAAATTTGGGGTAAGTGATGGAGAAACTTTAGTGGAAGGCAACGCTAGAAAAACGGTTACCATTCGCTTAAATAGTGCCTACCAACGACTTTTTGTAAATAAGAAAAAAAGGAAATCAGGTTTTGATTTAGGTGAAGATATCGGGAAAATAGCATTAAGTTATAAAATTTCAGGTACAGAAAAGGTGAGGACGTCACCTATTTTACCTTGGACGGAGCAAGGAATTCAAGCAGCTGATGTGGTATTACTGAAGCAAAAACCTAACCTTAAAGCTTTTAATTTTCTGTTAGTTGACGAAGAAAAACGGACGATTACTTGTAAGTCTGGAACTTGGAAATTGACAAAGCCGATAATTATTCCTGCTGGCTATACTTTTTATATGAGTGGAGATACGCAGATAGATTTACTAAATGGAAATGCGATGATTATTTCGTTTTCACCCGTACAATTGATGGGTAGAAAAGATGCGCCTATCATTTTTACTTCTTCGACTAAGATGGGAAGTGGGCTATTGGTGTTAAACGCTCAAGATACTTCTATCGTAGCACATTGTAAATTCACTCAATTATCTAATTCAACTAAACCTGGTTGGGTTATAAGTGGGGCGGTTAATTTCTATAAAGCCCCTGTTAAAATCAGACATAGTGCGTTTTTAAAAAATAGATGTGAAGATGCATTAAATATTATTAGTAGCTATTTTGAACTCGAAGATGTTATTTTTTCTGATATTTATGCAGATGCTTTTGATGGAGATTTTGTAAATGGGCAAATCACAAATTGTTTTTTTGAAAATATTGGCAATGATGCGATTGACGTTTCTAATGCGGATATAAAAGTTGAAAACGTATTAATTAATTCTGCGGGCGATAAGGGCTTAAGTGCAGGAGAAAATAGTCAACTTTGGGCAAAAAACTGTATTATTAAACAGAGCGAAATTGGTGTAGCTAGTAAAGACCAATCAACGATTAATATTAGTAAATCCTTATTAGTCAATAATAAATTAGCCTTTACAGCTTTTCAGAAGAAATCTGAATTTGGTCCTGCTAAAATATTTGCTGATTCTGTTGAGATAAAAGAGAATAACTACGATTTTTTAATAGAAGAAAACTCTTTCCTACGATATAATCAGCGGATAATAGAAACGGTGCAAGAAGTAAAGGAACGGATGTATGGGATTGAATTTGGTAAAAGTAGTCGATGATGGAAGGTAAATGATGAATGATAAACGATGAACGATGAATTTGTACAGATTCGACAGTCAATCTATTTTGTTTAGTAATATTGAAAAAATAATTGGAACAACTATAATTCGTGGGGTTAATAAATTCGTGGGGAATTGAATACTAAATGCCCAATTTATTTTTATCAGCTACTAATTTATGTCTTTAAATGGAAGAAATAATTCAACTAGCGCAAACCACAGCGCATAGATACGAACGAAAATTTACCGTTTTGAATAAATCTAAAGCGGAGGTTTTGTTGTCTGTAAAAAAACATCCTGCCTTCTTTCGAGAAATATATAACCCTCGACAAATCACGAATATTTATTTAGATACGATCCAATTTCAATTCCATAAGGATAATGAAAAAGGTATTGCGGATAGAAAAAAGGTGAGAATTAGATGGTATGGAAATGTTTTTGGAGCGGCAATTCAACCTAAATTAGAGTATAAAATTAAAGCAGGCTTAACGGGTTATAAAAAAATCTATGACCTACCCAATTTTAAAATTGAAGCTGGTTTTTCTAAAAATGAATTAGATATACTTTTTACTAAAGCGAACCTTCCAGTAGATGTTCATGATGAACTAAAGCGATTAACGCCCACTTTATTGAATACCTACCAACGTACTTATTTTCAATCGCTCGATAAGCATTTTAGGGTAACTCTTGATGAGAGGTTAACTTATTATAAAGTTCGTCCTTGGAATAATCAGTTTTTGGTAAATGCCAGAGAAAGAGACTTACAAGTGTTAGAACTAAAATATGCGCCTGAACAAGAACAATTGGCCAATCAAGTAGCTACTCTATTGCCTTTTCGGTTGGATAAAAAATCTAAGTATGTTTCTGGGATTGATTGTTTTGATTAACTGGTACAAGCCATATTATTTATTAAAATAACTTCAATTGTGGAGACTTAAAAGTATTATGCAACTCCAAATTATAACTAAAAGCAGGCTGGTCTTTCATATACAATTGCCGAGCAATCCGAAATTGTTCTTTAATAATATTAGCAATATTCCCTTCTCCGCTCATTCGTTTGCCATACTTTTTACTTGCCAATTCTCCACCATGACAATCTCTAATGCGATTTAAAACCCTATCTGCTCGGTCGGGCATTGTTTTGCGAATCCAATCTTCAAAAATAGTCGCCACATCTCCATCTAAGCGAACGATGGTATAACCAACTCGACTCGCGCCTAAATCTGCCGCTGTTTTTACCAGTTTTAGAATTTCATTATCATTTAGCCCTGGAATAATGGGCGCCATCATCACCATCGTTGGAATGCCATTTTTGGCTAGTGTTTCTACCGTTTTCAATCGTTGGGCAATAGTAGCGGTTCGAGGTTCTAAATATCGGCGAAGTTCTTCTTGTAAGGTAGTAATAGAAATAGCGACTCGCACTAAATTGTGTGTGGCCAATTGTTTTAAAATATCTAAATCCCGTAATATCAAACTATTTTTAGTAATGATACTTACGGGATGTCGATATTTCCAAAATGTTTTGAGAATGTCTCGGGTGATTTCTAACTTGCCCTCTATTGGTTGATAACAGTCGGTATTGCCAGAAAGCATGACGGGGGTTGCTTTCCAATTTTTATGCTTTAATTTTTGCTCTAATAATGTTGCGGCATTCTTCTTTACCAAAATTTTACTCTCAAACTCTAAGCCTGCCGAATAGCCCCAATAATTATGCGTATTCCGAGCATAGCAATAAATGCAACCATGCTCACAACCTTGGTAAGGATTCATAGAATGCGTTGCTGGAATGTCTGGACTAATGACTTTATTGAGTATCGTTTTTGGATAGACTTCAATAAATTCGGTTGGAATGTCTGCTTTTTTTTCTATTGACCAATCCACAGGATTTTCATCATAAATCAAATTATGAAACTGATTCGCTGGGTTAATTTGAGCGCCTCTGCCTTTGATGTATGGATTGGAGTTAATCATTAGAATGGGTTTGAAATAGGTTAATTTTTGAACTATAAAATAGCCCAAAAACTGATTGGTAAAACTACGAATTATTTTAAAATAAAACAAATATTTTTTTAAAATCAAAATATAAACAAATTATTTATTTTGACCACTAACCACTAACCACCAACCACTAATCACCAATTTATGTTAAAAATGTTAATGCGTACAACGCTACCCGCCAAAATTTCGTTATAAAGCATCATACCCTTATTGTGCAAGATACACCGACCGACATGAACCGAAAATTATATAAAGCTGCCTATAATAATGTCTTAGACAAAAAATATTTCTACCGTCACTTAATCATTTTTGTGATAGGAAATTTTGTGCTATTTTTCCTAAGTTTACAATCTTGGACGCCTTCCATTTTTTATCTACTCACTTTAATTTGGATAAGAGCTTTAGCCTTACATTTTGCTAATGCTTACCCAGAAGTTGTTAAGGATTTCGGTTTTAAAAACGAAGCGGCAGAGGAAAAGGAAATTGATAAAGAAATGAAACGCATTAAAAAACGACAGAAAGCAGCCAAAAAACGAAAAGACCGTCAAGAAAATACATCGCCTGAACTCCCGCTAAAACCCATTTTTGCAAGAGATACCAATAAGAATTATGAAGATAGAGATTTGGTATAGCTAATGTTCAGTAAACAGCGTATTCAAGTTAAGAAATCCGTTGGGTATATAAAATCCGTTGGGGAAAAATAAGTAGGACTATCTATATAGCTAATATTACTGTCCATTCACATCCGTGGTAAAAAACCATCATCACCCAATATCGCCCCTTTAATCCTTATATCCTTGTTAATCCTACCAATTAGCGATAAGTTTGCACCCATATTACCAACCGCTCTATCGTTCCATCCTATAAGGGTGGAAAGGAAAGTCCGGACAACGTAGGGTACCACGCCATCTAACGGATGGGGTTTTGACTTCGGTCAAGAAACAGAGAGTATCGCAGAAAATAACCGCCTTTTTCTAGTAGGCAGTACTTCAGTTTCCAGTAGGCAGTTCTGCTTACTGTTTACTGTCAACTGCATACTGAAAAGGGTAAGGGTGAAAACGTGCGGTAAGAGCGCACGACGCTTCTAGGTAACTAGAAGGGTGGATAAACCTCGTGGGTTGAAATGCCATGTAAACCTCGACTCCTTGAGAATTAGGTTACTCGCTTAATTATATGGATTTTCGAATCCGTATAGTCGGGGAGGGTAGGCAGCTAGAGACAATTCGTGAGGATTGTTCCAGATAAATGATAGAGGTGTTTTCTTTCGGGAAAGCATACAGAATCCGGCTTATAGGTTCGTAATAATTTTACAGGATGACAGGATTTTGCAGGATTAACAAGATATTACTTAGGTCTTATTTTAGGATTTATTAATACATGTTGATTTTACAAAATCTTGTATTCTTGTAAACAAATAATAGCTATAGCCTCCGCTTTTAAAACCTTGATGCATTCAAAAAAATCCGTCTAAATCCGCCGCCAACCCATCCGCAAGCGGTTCACAAACAGCGTTTGTTCATGTTCAAATCCGTTATGCCATCCTCCTCGTTCGTCTATTTTATAGCCATCCCATCCGCTGCGGTTCACTCCCTTGGCAAACCCACCCGTAAACGGTTCACAAATTGCATTTGCTCATTCCGAACATTCATCCTGCGGAATCGGTCGCTCATCCTGTAAATCTTGAAAAATCTTGTTATCCTGTAGATGGTTAGTACCGCTTTCCCATCAATCCAAACTCTCGCCACATCTGCAAATCAGGCGCTTTTGCACTAATTTTAATAGGCGTTTTTTTCACAGGATGTATAAATGAAAGTTGATGACAATGCAAATAAATAGAAGCATCATCATTCGGATATTCTGCCCCATATTTGAGGTCTCCTTTAATGACACAACCAATAGCCGCTAATTGTACTCGAATTTGATGAGAACGACCTGTTTCAGGATGTACTTCAAGCACGGTGTGGTCGCCCAAAGCGCCAATTACTTTATAAGTAAGACTAGATTTTTTAGCCTTGGCAGTTCTTCTACCAATTTTATCGTAGGCTTTGGTTCTATTTTTAGCCGTATCTTTTAGTAAATAATGCACTAAAGTATCTTCTAATTCTGGTGGTCGACTTTGCGTAATTGCCCAATAGGTTTTATCTACTTTTCTATCTCGAAATAGCTCATTCATTCTCGTTAACGCTTTACTCGTACGAGCAAAAATAACTACTCCACTTACAGGTCGGTCTAACCGATGAATAATTCCTAAAAATACATCACCTGGTTTATTATAACGGTCTTTGATATACCGCTTCACCCAATCCGCTAAGGTTTTATCACCCGTGGAATCACCTTGCACTAATAAACCTGCTGGTTTGTAAACAGCAATTAAGTGATTGTCTTCGTGTAATACTCGTATAGTTAGATTCATCTTCATGGGGGCAAAAATAAGGTTTTTATAGTTATGAGTTATGCGTGATTAGTGATGAATTTTCCAAATACGGCTTTTATAGTTATGAGTGATAAAGTGATGAGTGATAAATTTTCCACATATGACTATTAGACTGGTTTACGGGCTGACTTCTGACCTCTTTTGTATAGTAGCCTGTAAACGGTTTGTGTTATAGGCATAAAAATCTGAAAACGAATAAAATAGACTTGATTAATTTTTAATATTAGATAGGTGTTCTAAATAGGAACTCATCACTAATCACTCATAACTCATCACTTTATAGCCCTTGTCATTTCTCGTTTTCCAGGAGGTCCTTTTAAAGCTTCAATTTGAAAACCAACGGCTTTTAAAGTACGTTTGACAACGCCTTTAGCACAATAAGTAACCAAAACACCCTCTTTTTTTAAGGCTTTATACATGATGCCTAATACAGTTGCTTCCCATAATTCTGGCTGAGAATTGGGGGCAAAAGCATCAAAATAAATGATGTCAAATTGATTCTCAAAATCAATCGCTTCAAATTTGATTTGTTGTTTGATGAATTGAAATTGTTCCGTAATAGTTAGAGGAGTTGCCCACTTAGAGGAATGCATCTGCAAAAAATGGGCTTGAGAGGATTTGTTATTTAAAAGGGTCGAGTAGTTTAAAGCCGTTGCTTGTTCCATGGAAATAGGATAGGCTTCGATAGCAGTATATTGAATGGCTAAATTTCTTTTCGTTGATTCCAATAAGGTCATGTAAGCATTTAAGCCTGTTCCAAAACCAATTTCTAAAATGCTAATTTCTTTTTGAATGACCGCCTTAAAACGTAAAGCGGCATTAATAAACACATGCTGCGTTTCCTGAATAGCACCATATTTGGAATGATAGCTAACGCCATATTGCTCAGAAAAAAGAGAATGCGAACCGTCTTCTGTTTCGAATAAAGAGTTGGGCATAGCTTAGTGGGGAAAAGATGAAAGAATATTTGTTGCCAGTTGCGAGTTACCAGTTGCAGGTTTTGTAACGGGCAACTGGTAACTGGTAACTGACTACACTGCTTGCAAATTACTGCGAATCCCATCCACCGTAATATCCAAGTGAGACGTATCAAAAGTACACATACCATCTTGAATCAATAAGGCTTGTGGAGATTGATGTTGTATTCCAAAAGTTGCGGCTACGGCGTTAGAGACACTTCTATAATTTAATAAATCTAAATAGTAAGCATCAATTTCGCCATCGGCAAAATCCCACTTACCTTCCACTCTATGTTTTGCCATAGAGCTAATTGGGCAAGTCAAACTATGTTTAAAAATCAGACAAGGGACTGATTTAGATTTTTCAATAATTTGGTTAATTTGTTTTTCGCTAGTTAAAGCTGTCCAGTTCATCCGAAAGAATTTATTTTGTTTGGTGAAAATAGAGAAGTCAGAAGTCAGACCATCAATTTCATTGATTGTCAGAAGTCAGATAAATAAAGCACCCTATTTTTGCTTAAGTCTAAATAGGACAGCATCAATCTGACATCTGACAGAAAAATTTATTTTTCGGTCTGACTTCTGACCTCTTTTACTAAAAATTAAAAAACCATTACAATAATGCAATGGTTTTTTAAGGTTGATATAGAAGTATTCTGTTAAAAGAATTGCATTTCTATTTACTCAACAACACTAGTGCTAGACTGGTTCATAGAAAAATCACTTGGGCAACCAACTCCTTTGTTACAAGATTGACTTGCAAAGGCAAATGCTACTAAAATGACTAGTGGGATTATTTTTTTTGCTAATTTCATCGCTATTGATTTATTTTTTTGATTGAATAATATGGGCAAATAGTCCTTTTTTCTACAAGAGAACGTTTTAAAAAGAAATATTGATACAAATTTAGGGGAAATATTTTTGTTTCGGCTATTTTTGGCGATAAATAGGTCGGAAGGTACAGGGTAACGAGGTAACAGGGTTATAAGGTAACAAGGTGACAGATAATTCTCCGTCAATCTCGGAATCTCATAACCTCAAAACCTCATAACCTCATAACCTCGCAACCTCATAACCTTACAATATGAAAGTACACTTAATAGCTACAGGCGGTGCGGTGATGCACAATTTAACGATTGCCTTACATTTATTGGGACACGAAGTAACGGGGTCTGATGATGAGATTTATAACCCTGCTAGGGATAGATTGGCAAAACATGGATTATTGCCCGATAAAATGGGCTGGGATGCGGATAGAATTACTCCAGATTTGGATTGTGTTATTTTAGGAATGCATGCCAGAATCAATAATCCAGAATTGAAAAAGGCACAAGATTTAGGTATTCGGATTTATTCTTTTCCAGAATTTATTTACGAACAAAGTAAGGACAAAAAGCGAATTGTCGTAGCGGGAAGTCATGGCAAAACGACGACAACTTCTATGATAATGCATGTGTTGAAGGTTTGTGAGATGCAATTTGATTATCTGGTGGGCGCACAATTGGAAGGTTTTGAAACGATGGTACAAATTACCGACGCGCCTGTAATTGTTTTGGAAGGAGACGAATATTTGTCTTCACCGATTGACCGCCGTCCAAAAATCATGCACTACCGACCGCATGTAGCAATTATTACAGGGATTGCTTGGGACCATATTAATGTTTTTCCAACTTTTGAAGGTTATGTAGGCGAATTTCAAAAATTTGTAGATACTATTCCCGAAGGTGGTGATTTGTATTATTACGGAAAAGATGCGGAATTGCCAGCAATTGCAGAAAATACAACTGCCAATATCCAAACAACGGCTTATCACGGTTTTAATTTTGAAATTATCGAAGGGCAAACGATTCTGATAAAGGCAAATGGCGAAAAAATACGGTTACAAATTTTTGGCCAGCATAATTTAGAAAATTTGCAAGCGGCCTATTATGCGTGTAAAGCGTCAGGCGTGAGCGATGCACAGTTTTTTGAGGCCATTCAATCTTTTAAAGGCGCTGCGAAACGCTTGCAATTGATTAAGAAAGTGGACAATACCATTGCTTATCGAGATTTTGCGCATGCCCCATCTAAGGTAAAAGCAACTGTAGAAGCCTTTAAAAAACAATATCCAACAAGAAAATTAGTAGCCTGTGTTGAATTGCATACCTTTAGTAGCTTAAACAAAGCTTTTTTACCTCAATATAAAGGAGCGGTGGAAGCGGCAGATTTTGCGTATATTTTCTTTAGTGAACATACTTTGAAAATGAAGAAATTGCCACCAATTACCAAAGCAGATATTCAAGTAAACTTTGGACATAAACGATTGAAGGTGTTTAATCATCGAGGCGAATTGCATCGAGCTTTGAAAAATCATAAATGGAATAATAAAAACTTATTGATGATGAGTTCTGGGACTTTTTCTGGGACGAATTTTGAGGAGTTGGCGGATTTGCTTTTTTAAAATTGGATGGTTGACCTTCAGTCAACCTGTATTTATAAATAATAGGTTGACTGAAGGTCAACCATCCAAAACACAAAAATTATGATAACCAGAAGGTCTTTTTTAAAAAATACGGCTTACAGTACTACCGCATTATCACTTGGAGGGCTAACTGCCTGCACCAATAACTCTAGCACTCAAACGACTACTAAAATGCCAGCACCCAAATCAATTCCACCTTTAAAAATATCCTTAGCACAATGGTCGCTCAATCGAGCCTTTTTTGCCAATGAATTAGATGCGAAAGATTTTGCGAAGATTGCTAAAAATGATTATGATATTTCAGCCGTCGAATATGTCAATGGATTTTATAAAGATTCCGCAAGTGATGAAGGGTTTTGGCAGGATATGAAAAAGAGGTCGGAAGCTGTAGGCGTTAAAAACCTATTAATAATGGTGGATGACGAAGGGGATTTAGGAAATAGTGACGATTCAGAACGAAAAAAAGCCGTTGAAAATCATTATAAATGGGTGAATGCGGCTAAACTATTGGGCTGTCATTCTATTCGAGTCAATGCTTTTGGAGATGGAACGGAGACAGAATTATATGCGGCACTTGTAGATGGAATGGGGCAATTATGTGACTATGCGGCGAAAGAAAATATCAATATATTGATTGAAAATCATGGTTTATGGAGTTCTAATGGTCAATTTATTACAAATGTCATTAAAAAAGCCAATCGACCCAATTTTGGAACGTTACCCGATTTTGGCAATTGGTGCTTGAATGAAAAATGGGGGAGTACGCAAAATAATAAATGTAAGGAGGTTTATGACCGATACCAAGGCGTTGCCGAATTTTTGCCTTATGCAAAAGGCTATAGTGCCAAATCTTATAAGTTTGACGAAAACGGAGATGAGACGATTATTGATTATTATAAAATGATACAAATTGCCAAAGATGGCGGTTATGATGGATATATAGGGATTGAATTTGAAGGGGAAACGATGAGTGAACCAGATGGCATTCGGGCGACTAAAACTTTATTGGAAAAGGCTTGGGCGAAAGTTTATCGTACCGACGAATTCATTCGTCGCTAAAGTACGGACGAATTTATTCGTCCATAAAACCATGAAACAACGACGAATGAATTCGTCGGTATAAATCTGAACAACTATGAGAACTTTTCACAAAAGTAGATTACCTCATATCTTACCGATTGGGGCAATGTTTTTTGTAACCTATAGACTAGCTGATGCGCTTCCTCAATCCATTGTTAAAAACTTACAAGAAGAATTAGCAGAAGAAATTGACCGCATAAAAAAAGAAAAACAAAAAGATTGGTCGTTGCAGGTGCTTAATGCAAAAAAGCGATATTTTGGTAAATTTGATAAACAATTAGATGAAGAACCTTATGGAAAATGTTATTTAAAAATACCAGAGATAGCTGAAATTGTAAAAGAGAGTTTAGAAAAATGGGATGATAAATGGTATGACCTTTTAGCTTATTGTATTATGCCAAATCATGTACATGTACTAATTGATACCTCTACACAATTGGGGAATCAAGATGGTCGAATATGGACGGAGGAAGAATTGGAAGATAAATATGTGCAACTTGATAAAATAATGAAGCGCATAAAGGGCAGTAGTGCGAGATATATTAACTTAGCACTTGATAGGAAAGGAACACTTTGGCAAAAAGATAGCTATGACCATTATGTTAGGAATGAAAGGGAATGGCGAAATATTTTGAGCTATATTTTAGAGAATCCAGTGAAAGCAAAATTGGTTAAACATTGGAAAGATTGGCCTTATTCTTACTATAAATAGTACAGACGAATTCATTCGTCCTATAATAATTTACAAGCGACGAATGAATTCGTCGGTACGAAAAAAATATGACCGAAAACCTAGAAAATAGCACCACTTCCGAATGCCTGAATTGCCACCAGCAATTACCAACCGATGCAGCTTTTTGCCCAAATTGCGGACAAAAGCGTACAGATGGTTTAATTTCCTTAAAGGAATTCCTTAGCAATTTTCTGGATAATGTATTCAATATTAATTCTAGGATCGTACAAACCTTAAAATGGCTTTGCATTCCTGCAAAATTGACTCAAGAATATTTTAAAGGAAAACATAAAACGTATTATCATCCGATTCGACTGTATTTAGTCATGTCGCTTATTTTCTTTGCTATTTTGAATATGGTAGGAGATATAGATGGTATCGTAAATATTAACCTAAGAGACGAAGCCAATTTAGAAGAAGTGGTGGAAAAAGAAGCGCATAAAATTGCTTTTTTAAACGAGTTGGATACGCTGAGTGAAAAAATACCTTTATTTCAAGATACTACGGCAAGGGCTGCTTTAGATTCTCTCAAAGAAGCTTTTGCAGAAACTATGCAAAGAGACTCTTATGACCTGACGATTAATAATAAACCAATGAAAGTTGCGGCGGCGGATGTGTTTACTTTGGATGGGAAGGAGTTGGTGGAAAAATACGAAATAGAAGGATTTTGGGCGCAAATTACGGCAAAGCAAGTGATTCATTTTTTACATGACCAAGTAGGTTTTGCTCGACAAGTTTTTAATAATTTTCCCCTGATGTTGCTGGGAATGATTCCTTTTTTAGCCTTATTTATGAAGCTATTATATATTCGACAAAAACGATTTTATATAGAGCATTTGGTATTGAATTTTCACCACCACGCTTTTATGTTCTTTTTCTTATCCTTTTTCTTTTTGTTGCCAGAAAATTATATCGAATATGTTATTGGGTATGGTGTTGGTGCTATTTTTATTTTCCTCTTTCTAGCCATGAAATGGTATTATGAACAAAGTTTTGGCAAGACTTTAATCAAGTATATTTTATTTAATATCTTTTACCTATTTTCCTTCGTCATAACGCTTATCATTACTTTTATTATTAGCTTCTTGTTGTTTTAATTTATCAAAATCATAGATAGCATCATAAACGGCTTGATGAAGTCGTGGACGAATATTCATAGTATACAACTTTCTATTTTCTCTAGTTGGATACACTCGATTGGATAGAAAAATAACGATCAAATCTTCTGCGGGGTCAATCCAAAAGAAAGTGCCTGTGAAGCCAGAATGACCATAGCTATATTTACTAGCAGATTTAGCAACATAACTTTTTTCCGCATCGTACTCGATTAATGGTTTATCAAAACCTAAACCTCGACGATTGTCTTCATCACAAAACTGACAGCGCGTGAAATCTTGTATGGTTGATTTTTTGATAAATCGCTCTCCACCATAACTGCCTTCATTTAAATACAACTGTAATAATTTGGCTAGATCACTCGCATTGCCAAACAAACCTGCATTGCCAGAAATACCCGATAGCATAGCCGCCGCTTCGTCATGAACCGTTCCATGCACTAAACTATTTCTAAAAAAGTCATCATTTTCGGTCGGAATGATTTCATTACTATTAACCCTTTCTAATGGATTGAAAACGAGTTTGTTTGCCCCAATTTTTTTATAGAAAGTATTGTATAAATATTGGTCAAAACGTTTTCCCGTTTTTTCTTTGACCAAATCAGGATACATTAAAAAAGTTAAGCCAGAATAAACATAACCAGGTTCTTTATTTAAAGGAGAGGATTTAATGAAATTCATTATTTTTCCTTTATATTTTTTGTGTAAATAAAGACCATCTGTAATCTTGACAGGATAATTTCTATGAGGTTTGGTCTTGAAAGTTCGCCCTTTATACTTGCCATTTTTCTTTTGTGCCTGTTTCCAATAAACGATGTAAGGTTTTAATTGAGCATTATGCGCCAAGATAGAACGGAAGTACAAATCTCCTTTATCAGATCCTTTGAAAGCAGGGAAATAATTGGCTAATTTAGCATCAACATCAAATAAACCATCATCTTGCATTCGCATTAAGGCAGGTACAGCGGTCGTTACCTTGGTCACAGAAGCGAGGTCGTAAATATCGGAAGAACGAACTGATTGTTTTTTATTATAAGTATGAAAACCAAAGTCTTTTTGATAGATAATTTGTCCATTTTTGGCAATTAAGACCTGTGCGCCAGGAAATGCCATAGAATCTAATCCTTCTTGCACAATCGTTTCGATGTGCTGCCCTAAGAACTCACTATTTACACCCGTTAATTCAGGTTGAGTATAACCTAAACGCAGTTGTCCTTTGGTAATAATACCGTCATTAACTTTGTAAGCTGAACCAATATTTTGGCTTAATTTCCCAACTGCACCAACTGCCCCGAAATGAATTTGTGCAGCTAAAGATTGGGTATACAAATTCGTATTAGGTGTATATAAAACAGCTTTGGCTTGGTCGATATAGGGGAAGTTAACCACTAATTCTTCCTTCCCAAAAACGGTATAAACAAGGTCAACTCTTTTGCTTAAATCTCTAATAAAATCTTCTAATATTGGAGAATAACCTGTTTCTAAAATTTCATTAATAGAAACGATAGTGACATCGCTATAATTAATTAAGTATTTAAATACCTCGCCAGCTTGATTGCCCGTTGCCTCTAAAGGTAGGTTAAAGGACTTGACAGTCGTATATTGCTGTAAAACTTTATCAAATTCAGTAGTTTTAGTTGCATCGCCTATAGATAAATGGGCAATGCTAGTCGTACTTAAATCGTTGAAAGGTAATAGCCGACTTTCATTTTTAAGTAAAACGATGGATGCTAAATTTTCTTGATGATATTGTTGGATACTATCAAGCGAAATTTGCCCGAAGCTACTAAATGGTAAGACGAAAAGCATTACCAGAAGGGAAATTAGTAATCTCATTTTATAATGATTCAATAGATTGAGTACAGATTGTTACTGATTATATGTATTTACAAACATTGTATTTGTTTTCACAAAATAGATAGATAATTACAATTTAAGAAGTATTATTACTTCTTTTTTTGATATAAAAATTATTATAAATTGTTTATTTGCCAAATATTGAAACATTAAAATGAGTATTTGTCAAATTAAATTTTATAATAACAAATATTTTAAAATTATATTTAATTATCGCAACTCGTTTAAATCTCCACCATCTTCCATTTTCCTTTCCTAAAAATATAAAAAGCGACACCCGCCCAAATAGTTTCGGAGATGACTACTGACCAAAAAACACCAGTAGCTTCCCATTGCATTACTTTAGCGAGAAAATAAGCTAAAGGTATTTGAACCAACCAAAAGGCGATAAAATTAATAAGGGTAGGTGTTCGAGTATCTCCAGCGCCACCAAAAGCTTGTACGATGACCATTCCAAAGGCAAAGACGGCATAGCTAAAACAGAAAATTCTTAAACATTCTACGCCTACGGCTATTACTTGCTCATTTTGATTGAAAATGCGTATAAAGAATTCTGCCCAAATGGCATAAATAATAGAAACAAAGAATAGAAAAACCATATTAAGATAAGCCGCTCTGTAGACAGAGGTTTCTGCTCTTTCGGGTAAACCTGCTCCTAAATTTTGACCAATCAAAGTAGCCCCTGCATTGGCAATGCCCCAAGCGGGTAAAAAGGTAAACATAAAAATCCGAATCGCAATACCATAGCCATTAACTGTTTCTGTGCCATAATCTGCAATTAGCATCATCAGAAAAATCCAACTAGCTGACCCAATGAGGTGTTGTCCCGATCCTGTAGCAGCAACATTTGTCAATTTTTTAAGAATTTCCCAATTGGCTTTTAAATGATGTTTAGTTAATTTAATAAGGCTCTTATCAGAAAATAAAATGTATAATTGATAACAGACGGCGGTGCCTCTACCAATGGAAGTTGCAATAGCAGCACCTGTTACTCCTAAAGCTGGAATTGGCCCAAAGCCAAAAATGAGGATGAAATCTAAAACGATATTTAGTAAATTGGCTAAGATTAAAACCCGCATAGCGATTGCTGCATTTCCTGCGCCCCGAAATATCCCATTCAAAATAAAAAGGAGGATGATGACGATATTCGACCCAAGAAAAATACGAGTAAAATTGGTGCCTTCTGCTATAACTGCTTCCGAAGCACCCATTAGTCGTAATAAATCAGCGGGAAAAAAAATCCCTATCATACTGATAATGACTGCAAAACCAATACCTAATAAAATCGCTTGACCTGCGGCATCTGCTGCTGCCTTGGGGTTTTTTTCGCCAATTCTACGGCTGACCATAGCGGTTGCAGCAATACTAATACCAATGGCAATCGCATAGAGTAGGGTGGCCAACGTTTCGGTTAAAACAACGGTGGCAAAAGCTTCTTCACTTACTTTACTGACTAAGAAAGCATCAACAACCGAAAAAATTCCTTCCATGACCATTTCTAAGATCATTGGGACAGCTAATAGAAAAACTGCACGATTGATATTGCCTTTAGTGAAATCTGTTTCTGTTCCTTTAATAGCTTCTATAAAGGTGTCTATAATTTTTCGCATGGAAATAGATGAACTATTTTAGGATGATGGATAAGGTTGGTTCTTGAAGGATAATAGGTTTATTAAAACAAGAAAATACAAATGTAGGGTAACTCTTTAAGACTAAGAGAATAGTGCTTTTATTCTTTAAAATTAAGGAAAGACTTCCTTTATTTTCTTTCTTTTCTTGAAATGATAGCATGTAGCAACAAACTGAAGGAAAGTTAAAATAGTTCCAGATAGTAGCATTTTTGGAAAAGAAGCGGGCGATAAACAAAATTTATATTAAAATATTTAAATTATCTCAATGTGTTTACGTGAATATTTTACTACTTCTTGAGATTATTTGGTGGTATAATTTGGCTAAAAAATGGAAAAGGAAAAGTAAAAAAAAATAGGGACTTATATATCTAAAATTGACGATATATTAATAATAGTGGATCAAAATAGAATGTATAGGAAAATATCTAAATTTCAAAACTGTTATTTTTTGGATTACATTTTTAGCATTTTTAATCTTTTTGATTATAAAAATAACGTAGATATGCCAATCTGCATCACTTTCTAATTTTTTTTTTTAAAAAAAGTGGCAAAAAATGGGAAGAAGTGGGAAAAATCCCTAATTTTGATTTAGAATCAGAAAATTTACACATTTTTGAGTAAAAATCACATCAAACGAGATGCCTCAACTAATTGGCGAATATGATTGCAAGATAGATGCTAAGGGGCGCATGCGAGTGCCCTCTCAGCTGCTAAAGCAATTGGGTGAGCAAACAGCTCACAATTTCGTTATTAATCGAGGATTCGAAAAATGTTTAATGATTTACCCAGAAGCTAATTGGGATAAAATTACAAAAGAAATTGATAAGTTGAATGTTTATGACATGAAGAATCGTCAATTTGTTAGATATTTTTACCGAGGCGCTTCTAAAGTAACTACTGATGGTTCTGAAAGAATCCTTTTTCCGAAGCGTTTAATGGAATATGGAAATCTAACCAAGGAAGTGGTATTGTTTGCTTATAATGATAGAGTTGAAGTATGGGATAGAGAAGCTTATGATAGTATGTTAGATGAGGAGCCAGTAGATTTTTCAGCCTTAGCTCAGGAAGTAATGGCGAAAAAAGAGGAGGTGGTTGATGTGGAAGTAAATGTGAAGAAGACCATGCCAGGAGGAGCAGGTTGGACAAGTGATCAATAAAAATTGAAAATGTAAAATGTAAAATTCTAAATTTAAAAGTTAATATTGTGCCTTAATACTTTTAGATTTTACCTTTTGAATTTGAAATTTTAGATTATGAATGAATACCATGTGCCAGTTCTTTTAGAAGAATGTTTAGCTGCACTTGACATAAAAAAAGATGGAACGTATGTAGATGTTACTTTTGGCGGAGGCGGTCATTCCAAAAAAATATTGGAAAGACTTGGAGAGCAAGGTGCTTTGATTGGTTTTGACCAAGATGCAGATGCCGCTAAAAATGTTCCTGATGATACTCGATTTCATTTTGCCCACAGTAATTATAAACACCTAAAGCGGTTTTTACGATTATTTGGTTATAAGCAAGTGGATGGCATACTAGCAGATTTAGGCGTTTCGTCTCATCAGCTAGATGTAGCAGAAAGAGGTTTTTCTTTCCGATTCGAAGCAGACTTAGATATGCGGATGAATCAGCAGGGAGAGAAAACAGCCGTTGACATCATAAACGATTACTCAGCAATAGAGCTTCAAAGAGTTTTCGGGCAATATGGAGAAGTGCGAAATTCCAAAACATTGGCAGAACGCATTGTGCAAGAACGACAGCGTTATACAATTCAAACTTCTACTCAATTCCTTAATCTATTAGGGCCATTGATTAGAGGACAACGAAATCGGTATTTGGCGCAGGTTTTTCAAGCATTACGAATTGAAGTGAATGATGAAATTAATTCGATTCGGACTTTTTTGGAAGAATCGGCAGAAGTTTTACCTGTTGGCGGAAAATTAGTTATTATTTCGTATCACTCTTTAGAAGATCGAGTGGTTAAAAACTTTTTGAAATTTGGCAATTTTGAAGGTAAACCAGTAAAAGATTTTTATGGAAATCTTTTAAAGCCTTTTAAAATGATTACTCGGAAGCCTATTCTACCAACACCAGAAGAGGTGAAATTGAATCCGAAATCACGAAGTGCTAAATTGCGAATCGCTGAGAAAATATAGCTAAGAAGTCAGAAGTCAGACCATCCATAAAATGGATTGTCAGAGGTCAGACTTTAAACTAAATTGGCAATCATAGTGCGTTTCTGACAGCGCAGCGGTCTGACAGTAAATTTTAATTTACGGTCTCACCTCTGACTTCTAATAAAAAATGGCAAAAAATAAAAATATAGGTCCTAAAGAATCGCTAAGCGGAATAGCAGCAAAATGGATTTTATCCAATCTGTTATTTGTCTCTTTTTTAGGTTTTTTGGTGACTATATATATAGCTAATCGGCATTACTCTGAAAAAAATGTTCGAGAAATACAGGCTTTACAAGATAACGTGGATAGATTAAGATGGCATTATTTGTCTTTGAAATCTGATTTAATGAAAAAGAGCAAACAATCGGAGGTAGAAAAATCAGTAGTGAAGGAGGGATTAAGTAATAAGGGGAAGCATCCCATTAAATTATCGGCAAACGACTGATAATTCGGGTAATTAAGCCAATTTTTAACTAGGAGAAAACTAAGGTTATTGTAATTGTAAATTAGCTTTGCTATGTCAGCAATTACAACACACAAACACCATGGCGAAGATTATTAATATTAAGAATGAAGTTTTAATTCGAGTATATATAGTTGGTTTTATGATTGCTTTAGCCGCCTTAGTTATTATGGGGCAAGCAGTAAAAATCCAATTTGTGGAAGGAAAAAAGTGGAGAGAGAGACGAGAGAAATCCATGATTGAAGAGAAAACAGTAGAAGCTGAAAGAGGCAATATTTTTGCTGAAGATGGCAGTATACTAGCAACTTCATTACCGTTCTTTGACATACGATTTGATCCTACTGTAGCAAGCGACGAGTTGTTTTTTGAGAATGTAGACTCATTGGCACATTGTTTAGCGAAAGTAAACCCCGAATTTACAGAAGGTGGTTGGCAAGATGTTCTAACAGAAAAGCGCAACGCAGGAAAGAAATACCTTGAAATTTTGGATAGAGTAAGTTATTCCGATATGGAATACATGAAAAAATTTCCAATTTTTAATAAAGGTAGATATAAAGGCGGATTTATCGCCGAGGAAAGATTCAGTAGACATAAACCCTTTAGACCACTAGGGAATCGAACCCTAGGTTACGTTCGAAAAGGAAAAAAAGGAAAAAAAGATACAAAAGTTGGCTTAGATGGCTATTTTGACGCTGTATTAGCGGGTGAATCTGGAAAACGCTTAATGTATAAGTTAAGCGGAAAAGATAACTGGATGCCTGTTGATGATTTGACTCAAATAGAACCTAAAAAAGGTTTAGATATTGTCTCTACTATTGATGTAAACATTCAAGACATTACGCATAAATCACTCTATGCTGCTGTGAAAAAAAGCAAAGCAGAATATGGAGTGGCCATTGTAATGGAAGTGAAAACGGGAGCTATTAAGGCAATAACCAATCTTGAAAAAGATAAAGATAAAGAGGAGTGGGGAGAAAGGCTTAATTATGCGATAGGTAGACGATATGAGCCTGGCTCGACTTATAAATTAGCTTCTATTATGGCTTTATTAGAAGATGGTTACGTTGAGTTAGAAGATATTGTAGAACTAGATTCTGGCCAATATCAATTCTATGAAGAATTGATGGTTGATTCTGGTAAAGAATCCTTTACTACAGATTCTACTACTGTTCGGCATGCTTTTGAAATTTCTTCTAATGTAGGTATCGCAAAAATGGTTGACCAACATTATAATCATAATGATAACGCAGAACGGTTTATTAAGCGGATAAAATCCTTTTATCTGCATTTGAAAACGGGCATCGAAATAGAAGGAGAACCGAACCCTGTTGTTAAAGAAGCTTATAATGAAGAAGACCTTTGGAGTGGCATTACCTTACCTTGGATGTCTATTGGTTATGCGACAGAATTAACACCATTGCAGCTACTAAATTTTTATAATGCAGTAGCTAATGATGGGATGATGATGAAGCCTTATTTAGTGAAAGAAATCAAACAGGAGGGCGAAGTTTTACAGCGTTTTCCTCCAACTGTGGTGAAAAGAAAAATAGCTTCTTCTAGTACCATTAAAGCTGCACAATCTTTATTAGAAGGTGTAGTGGAACGAGGAACGGCGAAAAAATTGAAAAGTAGCCGTTACCAATTTGCTGCTAAAACGGGTACTTCCCAAACTGATTATCATAAGTTGAACAATCGTTCTTCAGACCTCAAGCACGTAGCCTCCTTTGCTGGTTATTTTCCTGCTAACGATCCCATTTATTCCTGTATTGTGGTTATTAAAGACCCTAAAGTTGGGAGTTATTATGGTGGAGATGTAGCAGGGCCTGTATTTAGACAGATTGCTGATAAGTGTTTTGAAACACAATCAGCATTTTATAATTCCATGGATTCCAAAACAATTAACAGGCTTCCAACCGAAAAACTACCACATAATAATTTAGGCTACCGAAATGATTTTGAAACGATTTTAACCAACTTGAATATAGATTTTACGACACGCACTAAAAATGAGTGGTCAGTAGTTACTTCAAAAAACGACTCGCTAAAGATAAGAAGGAGAACCATTCCCAAAAAAGTAGTACCCAATGTGGTCGGAATGGGCTTAAGAGACGCACTCTACCTATTAGAGAATAAAGGACTTCGGGTTAAAGTAGTAGGTGTTGGGAAAGTCAATAAACAATCAATTATCCCCGGTACACGCGTTCGTGGCCAACAGATAAAATTGTTTTTAGGCTAACGACAAGTTCAACTTAATCGTTTTCTTGTTTAACCTAGCATAAAATGATTCATCTGAAACACTATACACTATTAAAAGAATCATTTACGCTATATTTCATACCTACTTTACAGAAACCTTCGATTTTAATTCCTGATTTTATTAATCAATTTTATATTATTATTCTTAAGGATGCGGAACGCTTCATGCAGCAGAATTTATCTAGTTTAGAGTTGATTTATAAACAACTAAACTATTTTTTAATTAATGCTTACTTGAAAAACTTCTCATTTAGAAGTCGGATAACGAAAACGTCAAAGGCGCTTCGTACAAATTCACTCCACACTATGAAACTTGAACCACTTTTGTCAAATGTATCTATCGAACAACAGTTCGGTACATCTGATAGAGAGATATCGAAAGTTGTCTTTGATTCCCGAAAGGTAGAGTTGTTGTCCTTATTTGTCGCAGTAAAAGGTACGCAAGTAGATGGTCATCGATATATTGATAAAGCTATTGAAAGTGGTGCTTCAACTATTATTTGTGAAATTTTACCCAAAAATATTAAGAAAACCACCACTTATATAAAAGTTGCAAATAGTGCTGCTGCTTTGGGCGAAATAGCCCATAATTATTATGATCACCCATCTAGAAAATTACAATTAATTGGCGTTACTGGTACGAATGGAAAAACTACTACCGTTACTTTATTACATCGACTGTTTTCCGATTTAGGATATAAAGTTGGGTTATTATCTACGGTTGAAAATAGAATTGGCCAGCAAGTAATTCCATCGACTCATACTACGCCTGATGCGATTGCTATTAATGCTTTGCTAAATGACATGGTTGAAATGGGCTGTGAATATGCTTTTATGGAAGTTAGTTCTCATGCTATTCATCAAGAAAGAATCAAAGGATTGATTTTTCGTGGCGGTATTTATACGAACCTTTCACATGATCACTTAGATTATCATCAGACCTTTAAAGAATATATCAACGCTAAGAAAAAATTCTTTGACGATTTACCTAAAACTGCATTTGCTTTAACGAATGTAGATGATAAAAACGGTAAAATCATGGTTCAAAATACAAAGGCGGAGATTGCTACTTATGGACTAAGAAGAATGGCTGATTTTAAAGCTAAAATTCTAGACAATCGGATTGAGGGCTTACATTTAACCGTTAATGACCAAGAAATATATTGTCGATTAGTAGGTGTCTTTAATGCTTATAATTTATTGGCAGTTTATGGCGTAGGAAAATTATTAGGCTTCGATAATTTAGAATTATTGACTATTTTAAGTAATTTATCTGCTGCCGAAGGACGCTTTGAGACTGTAGTGAAGAATAATAAAGTAGGGATTGTTGATTATGCACATACTCCAGATGCTTTAGAAAATGTACTAGATACCATTCAAAAAATAACTAAACACGCACAAAAAATAATTACAGTAGTTGGTTGTGGAGGAGATAGAGATAAAGCAAAAAGACCTATAATGGCTAAAGTTGCTTGTGAAAAAAGTGATTTGATTATTTTAACTTCAGATAATCCTCGAAGTGAAAACCCAACGACTATACTTGAAGATATGGAGAAAGGAATTCCTGAATCAGCTAGCGACAAAGTGTTAGTCATTTCAGATAGAAAACAAGCAATTAAAACAGCCTGTAAATTTGCAAAAACTGGAGATATTATCCTAGTAGCAGGTAAAGGGCATGAAAAATATCAAGAAATAAAAGGGGAAAAGTTTCCTTTTGATGATAAACAAACTTTAATAAACGAACTGTATTAAAGCAGCAATGACAGAAACAGTGCATAAGTTGAGAGTTGAGGGACTCTAAACTTGACTTCTCACTTTTTACCGAACTGAGAAAAATGCAAACTGTTTTCTAGTCATGCTTTTAAGAGTACCACTAAAGCTTGATGTAGTTGTTAATAATATTAAGATTTTAAATTGATGTAGTAATCAATCTTAATAATTATTAAAGATTCAAGACTTTAGTAGAGGAACTATTATCATTCTCAGATTGATGTTTGACAGTTTGCAGCGGGTAACTTTTCGTTAGATGATAGAAAGGCACTTCGACACATCAAATTAAAAGTTATTTAAATCCCGTTGCTCACTGTTTTTTCCAGATTAGTCCGGAAAAAGAGTAGCCCAAAAATGTAATTTTTTGCTAAGAGACCTTTTTTGAGTTTTCAAAAAAAACTAAAATTTAACAAATATAACATTTCCTTAATTTCAAAAATAGCCTTTTTTGTAGGGCTACTCTGGCTTCAAAGGTAAAATTAATTATGGAATTTTTTTAATGTATTTGAGATTTGTTTATAAAAAAATCTTGAATGCTTTTATTTGAAATATTTTTATTAACATTACACCGTAATTAAAATACGATCACTTTTTTGAAATCTGCACAACTATTAATTAAATGTTTTATTTTTATAAAAAATTGATTACCAATTAATTAGGATAAATTAGAAACCTTTTTTACCTTGTAGCAGAATCGAAATTTTAACGGGAAAACCAACTATGTTATACCATTTTTTTGAATGGCTACACGATAAATTTGAATGGGCCAGTTGGGCCAGATTATTTGATTATATTACGTTTAGAGCAGGTTTAGCTATACTGATTTCCTTAACTATCTCTATGGTTTTTGGTGGAAGCATCATTAATTTTTTACGTAAACAGCAGGTTGGAGAGACGGTGAGGGACCTCGGATTAGCAGGTCAGAAGGAAAAAGAAGGGACGCCAACCATGGGTGGAATAATAATTGTATTAGCAATAGTAGTTCCTTCCATTTTATTGAATAATTTGACAAATGTTTATATACTGTTAATGCTTTTTGCAACTATTTGGTTAGCTGGCATTGGCTTTTTGGACGACTATATAAAAGTCTTTAAAAAAGATAAAAGCGGACTTCAAGGGAAGTTCAAAATTTTAGGACAAATCGTATTAGGTGCTGTTATTGGGTCTGTCATGATTTTTAATGATGACATCATGGTCAGAATAGATGATGAAATAGCTTTAGATAAAGGCTATGAAATCGTTAGAATGGTGGATGTTCCAATTGATAATTGTGATGAAGAAAAAATTGATGAATACGCTTTAGTGAAAGAGCCTTTGACGAATGTACCTTTTTTAAAAAATAGCGAATTTAATTATACTAGCTTACTTTGGTTTTTGGGCGAAAGCGCTCCAAAATATGTTTGGCTACTCTTTATACCATTAATTATTTTTATAATTACGGCGGTATCAAATGGAGCTAATTTGACGGACGGGTTAGATGGACTAGCGACAGGTGTTTCTGCTATAATTGGCGGAACTTTAGGGATTTTAACCTATGTCTCTAGTAATACCATCATTGCAGAGTATTTAAATATTCTCTATATACCAAACAGTGAAGAATTGGTGATTTTTTGTGCCTGTTTCTTAGGTGGATGCATTGGCTTTTTATGGCATAATGCTTATCCAGCAAGAGTTTTTATGGGCGATACAGGAAGTCTAATGCTAGGAGGCGTCATTGCTACCTTAGCTGTTTTGATAAGAAAAGAGTTATTGATACCAATTTTATGTGGCGTTTTTTTAGTAGAAATACTATCAGTGATGTTACAGGTATCTTATTTTAAATATACAAGGAAAAAATATGGTGAGGGTAAACGTATTTTTTTAATGTCTCCATTGCATCATCATTATCAAAAGAAAGGGATGCATGAGGCAAAAATTGTAGCTAGATTTTGGATTGTAGCTGTTTTATTAGCAGTATTGACAATTATTACATTAAAACTACGGTAAAAGTAAAACATGGTATAATTTTTATATATACCATATATAGATACTTAGTACACACAACAAATAGACTATGAGAAAACTATAAGAGAACCATTCAATTTTAAACTTACCATACGGACTAATAGAAAACCATTCCGAGGAAAGAAAAAATGCTCTTGTAGTTGACTCTTTAAAAAATTAAGTAATCCCTTATTAACGGAAAATCTCAATACCAATGTTGAAAAAGATTTGATTTTGGTTACTATTTTGATTGGCGTAACAAATATTAGTGAAGGTATACCTTTATTTGAATCGCTTATTTTTAAATAGATTTTCTATAGGTTTCGACTGAAATTTTTATGTTGATAAATTTATCAACTGAGATGACAACTAGGGTGATAAGTATTTTAAGGAAGGTTTCGATTTGAAGTTAGATACATGCTTTGTGTTAGCCATAACACGCACGTACAGCATTTTCCTTCTATTCGCTCCTATGCCAGCAACTGGTATATTTCTTTCTTATGATTTCCCCCCTAGAGCAATTTAGTCACTATTCCCATTATTTGAAATTTTTAAAAGATTGACAATAGTTATATGTTTTGATAATTAACTCAAAACATACAATGTAATTTTCAATCGCTAATTATACAAAACTGTGAGCAGTAGAATATATGCAGAACTAAGAGGTGACCGTGTCATCTGGATGATATTTGCTTTATTGGCCTTATTTTCAATAGTAATAAGCTACTCTGCCACAGGTACGTTAGCCTTTAGGAATCGCAATGGCGACACTACTTTCTTCTTACTTAAACAAGTAGGAATTTTAGGATTGGGTTTTATATTAGCTTATATCTGCTATTTATTGCATCCAAAGCGATATTCAAAAATAGCGGCAACGCTACTCTTAATATCCATTCCTTTACTGGCTTATACGTTAATTTTAGGAGCTAATATAAATGATGCCAGGCGCTGGGTAGCAGTGCCATTTACTGGCTTGACATTTCAAACTTCTGATTTTGCTGAAATTGCATTGATTATGTATATGGCTAAAGCATTGTCTATAAGTGAATATATTAAAGACTTTAATAGTGCTTTTTTGCCAATCATTGTACCTGTAATCCTTGTTTGTGGACTTATTTTACCTGCTGACCTTTCTACTGCAGGACTTATTTTTACGACGTCTATGTTGATGATGTTTATAGGGCGTGTTGATTTAAAATACATTATCTTATTGATTATGTGTGGGATTGTACTTTTTGCAGCGATGTTTATTTTAAGTCAATTTTTCCCAGATTTTGTGCGTTCAGATACTTGGACCAAGAGAGTAAGTGAATTTATGATGAACGACGATGGTGGATATCAAATCCAACACTCAAAAATGGCCATCGCAGCTGGAGGTCTATTTGGCATTGGACCGGGTAATAGCATTGCTCGAAATTATTTGCCTTCTGCACAATCTGACTGTGTTTTTGCAATTATTTGTGAAGAATATGGATTAATTGGCGGTTTTATAGTGCTTAGCTTGTATTTATTGCTTTTATTCAGAGTCGCTAGGTTAGTGACGGTGAGTAGTAAAGGATTTGGAGCTATGTTGGCATTAGGCTTAACTTTGAGTATTGTGATACAAGCCTTAGCAAATATTGCAGTAACGGTTCATTTAGTTCCAGTAACAGGATTGACTTTGCCGATGGTGAGTTATGGGGGGACTTCTTTGATTTTCACTTGTATTTCCTTTGGTATTATCCTAAGTGTTAGTAAAAATATTCAGAAAATTACGGAACCTGAACCTGCGGATGAAGGATTTGGAAAGCAAGATAGCGGTGGGAAAAGAAGATAATTGTATGCTTTAATTTTTGAAAATTAAAAATTCGAAATTTTAAATTGAAAACTGACAAAATAAAAGTAATCATCAGCGGTGGCGGAACTGGCGGACACGTGTTTCCAGCGATTGCAATTGCAGATGCTTTGAAAAAAATAGAACCAAATATTGATGTTCTTTTCGTTGGCGCTCAGGGTAAGTTGGAGATGGAAAAAGTTCCAAAAGCAGGTTACCCCATTAAAGGATTAAAGATTAGTGGTTTTCAACGAAAATTGAGTTGGAAGAATTTTTTGAATTTATTTCATTTAGTCGGAAGTCTTTGGAAAGCCTTCTGGATTGTTCGACGATTTAAGCCGGATGTGGTGGTTGGAGTAGGTGGATATGCGAGTGGGCCAACATTAGAAATGGCTTATCGACAAGGAATTCCTGTCTTGGTACAAGAACAAAATTCTTATGCAGGGATAACGAATAAACTATTAGCTAAAAAAGCACAAAAAATTTGTGTAGCTTATCCAAATATGGAGCGATTTTTTCCAAAAGAAAAGCTCCAAATAACGGGAAATCCAGTACGAAATGATATTGGAAATTTGACCCATTTGAAAGCAGCGGGATTAGCCCATTTTGGACTAGAAAAGGGTAAAAAAACGATTTTGCTTTTTGGTGGAAGTTTGGGGGCCAAAACATTGAACATTGCCATGCGTTTCAATGCAGAGGAGATAGGTAAACTAGAAGATGTTCAGATATTATGGCAAGCAGGCAAATTGTATATAGCCGAATATAAAGATTGCGAAACGGCACAATTACCTAATGTGAAAATTCGGGCATTTTTAGACAGAATGGACTTAGCTTATGCTTTAGCGGATGTAGTGATTTGTAGGGCAGGAGCATTAACCATTTCAGAATTAAGTATGGTTGGGAAACCAGCTGTTTTAATACCTTCGCCAAATGTGGCGGAAGATCATCAGACGGAGAATGCTAAAGCGCTCGTAAATGCGCAAGCGGCAATCATGGTCAAAGATTCGGAAGCTACTTTAGAAATGCTTCCGCAAGCTATTCATATTTTGAGAAACGAGACACAACGTCGCCAATTATGTCAGCAAATTAAAACTTTGGCGAGACCAAATGCTGCAAGTGAGATTGCACAGGAGGTAAGAAAGCTGGCGACAAAAAGTTATTAGAAGGGATTAGAGGTTATTTATGGTTATTTAGTGAAATTCAATAATAACTAATAATAACTTCTAATAACCTCAATAACCTTAATTAAAAATGCAGCAGAAAGAAGTTATACGAACCCTCAAACGCCTAGGCTGGCTGGCTTTAACCTTATTGGTTGGTGTTATATTAATCAATATGGTCGAGAAGAAGCAAACCGCTAAGACAGCAGAAGTTGTCGTGGATATTGAGCATTTGCCTGATGGTAATGATTTATTAACGAGAGGCGATGTATTTGAAATGCTTAATAGAAGTTTTGGATATTCCATGGAAGGCATTCCTCAAAATACGGTTGATGTAGAAAGAATTGAAAAGGTTTTAAAAGAAAATCCTTTTGTATTGGATGCGGAAGTTTTTATAGGGGCTGATAACTCCATTCAAATTGACATAGAACAGCGAATTCCAGTTATTCGGATTATTGATAAAATGGAAGCAAGCTATTATTTTGATATGGATGGAAATAAAATGCCTACTTCTAAGCATTTTACGGCGAGAGTATTAGTGGCGACGGGCAATATTTCGCCTCATACGCCCGAATTTATGGAACGGAAGAATCATCCACTAAATCAATTATTTGATTTGAGTAAAAAAATATTGACAGATGATTTATATCGACCAATGATTGAACAAATTTATGTTAATAATAAAAGAGAATATATTTTGGCACCTAAATTAGGCAACCAAAAAATTTTCTTAGGAAAATATAATAATATTGATATTAAACTCGAAAATTTAAAAATTTTCTATCAAAAAGCCATTGCAAATGAGGGATGGCGAAAATATAAAAACTTCGACTTGAGCTATAAAGGACAGGTCGTTGCAGAGAAAAGATAATAAATGGTGAACGTTTTGGTTCACGGTCTAGAAAGATACTAACTTGAGAGACCTTGTGTGCTGTTAATCGTGAACCATTACACCTAACAATTTAGTCCACCAAGGAAGAGAAACGAAAAGGTAAAATTCTTCCGAAAACACTTGTAGGTTATGGAAATAAACACTAATGAGGAAAAAGAATTAGTTGTCGCATTGGACATTGGTACATCCAAAGTATGTGCCATTGCAGGCTGCAAAAATGAACACGGGAAACTCGAAATTTTAGGCGTAGGTAAAGTAGAATCTACTGGCGTAATGAGGGGCGTTGTGACAAATATCGAGAAAACGGTAAAAGCCATTTCTGATGCCATTGCTGCTGCTGAGCGACAATTTCAACAATCTTTTAAAGTAGTGCATGTAGGTATTGCAGGCCAGCATATTAAAAGTTTGCATCATCGAGGTATGGTAACTCGGGAGAATATGCACTCCGAGATTTCTATCAAAGATATTGAGAAATTAGTCTCAGATATGCACCGATTAGTATTGCCACCGGGAGATAAGATTTTGCATGTTATTCCTCAAGAATATACAGTGGATAATGAACAGGGAATTATAGACCCAATTGGGATGTCTGGAGTACGATTAGAAGCTAATTTTCATATCATAACTGGTCAGATTACCGCCTCTAATAATATTACTAAATGTGTGAATAAAGCAGGGTATAAAGTAGCGGATATTACTTTAGAACCAATTGCTTCAGCCGCTGCGGTATTGAGTGAGGAAGAATTAGAAGCAGGGGTTGCTTTAATAGATATAGGAGGTGGGACAACAGATATTTCTGTTTTTTATGAAGGTATTCTACGACATACAGCAGTAATTCCTTTTGGTGGAGATGTGATTACGAAGGACATCAAAGAAGGATGTACCGTCATGAAGCACCAAGCAGAGAAACTGAAGGTTAAATTTGGTTCTGCTTTAGCAGAAGAGGTATTCGATAATCGAATGATTGCGATTCCTGGCCTGAAGGGTAGGGAACCTAAGGAAATTTCAGAAAAGAATTTAGCGCTAATTATTCAAGCAAGAGTAGAAGAAATATTAGATTATGTGGTTTGGCAGATTAAACGCTCTGGTTTTGAAAAGAAATTAATTGGCGGTATTGTTATGACTGGTGGAGGTGCTTTATTAAAAGATATTGATAAACTGACAGAATTCCATACAGGAATGACGGCTAGAGTAGGAATACCTGCGGAGCAACTGGCACATGGGAATTCTGAGCGAGTTTATAGCCCAATTTTTGCCACGGGTATAGGTTTGTTGTTGAGGGGAATTGAGGCAGTAGAAGCAGGAAAAGTAACTTACACACATAAAGAGCCAGAAGTGGTCGTAGACGATACTCCAGAAGTAGTATATGAACAAGAACCAACTGGGATTGGTGTTGCCGAGGAGGGCGGTAAATGGTATTCCCAATTGTTCAAAAAAACGAAGGAGTGGTTTGAAGCAGAACCAGATACAGAGTATTAGTCTGTAGTGCCAAGTTCTGCTTGGTATAATTAATGGCTGAGCTGTCCTAATAATTAATTATTGAGATGGCGCTACAAAACAAAATTCTTTAACTGAGAAAACTTATAAATTATGATGTTCGGTATGCCCAAAGGAGAAGGATCAATCATCAAAGTAATAGGTGTCGGTGGCGGCGGTAGTAACGCTGTTACCCACATGTTTAACCAAGGTATTGTTGGCGTAGATTTCGCCATCTCCAATACCGATATTCAAGCGATAGAAACTAGCCCTGTGCCAGTTAAAATCCAATTAGGCCCAGCCCTTACAGATGGACGTGGTGCAGGTTCTCGACCACAAGTTGGTCGTCAGGCTTGTATTGAATCTATTGAAGAGGTAAAGGAATTTTTGGAAGAAGGTACTAAAATGTTGTTCATTACTGCTGGAATGGGTGGTGGAACAGGAACAGGTGCTGCGCCAATTATTGCGAAAACTGCCCGAGAAATGGGGATTTTAACGGTAGGTATCGTCACTTTACCTTTTACTTTTGAAGGTAGAAAAAGAACGAGCCAAGGTGGAGAAGGATTGGAGGAGCTGACGAATAATGTGGATACGTTAATCGTTATCTCTAATGATAAATTACGCCAAATTCACGGTAATTTATCATTATCACAAGCTTTCTCAGAAGCAGATAATATTTTAGCCACTGCGGCTAAAGGAATCGCTGAAATTATCACCGTACCTGGTTATGTAAACGTCGATTTTGAAGATGTGAACACTGTAATGCGCGAAAGTGGTATTGCGATTATGGGAACAGCTTCCGCAGAAGGAGAAGATCGTGCAAAGCGGGCCGTAGATGATGCTTTGAATTCTCCGTTATTAGAAGATTCTAATATCAAAGGCGCTCAGCATATTCTATTAAATATTACTTCTGGAAACAAGGAAGTAACGATGGAAGAAATCTTCGAAATTACGGAGTTTGTACAAGAAGAAGCAGGATTTGGTACAAATCTAATCTGGGGAAATTGCTATAATGAAGATTTAGGAGATAAGATTAGTGTAACGGTTATTGCAACTGGATTTGAAAGTGCGAAGCCAGAAAAAGTGACTCGAGAAGATAATCGAGTCGTCGTCGCTTTGGATGACGACGAGCCGATGCCAACTGTTCAAAAAAAAAGTACTCCCGATCTAACATCGGTGATCGCAGAGAATTCAACTACTTTTGAGTTTGAAGATATTCAATTAGACAAGTATAAAAAGACTCGATACTCTTATGACGAGCCTTACGTGAAAGACGAGGAAAGGGAAAGAGCAGAAAGTGAGCGACGTAAGCGTCAAGAGCGAGAGGATAGAAGAAGAGAGAAATTGCGTACCAATGTGAGTAAATTAAATAACCCACAGGTTATCAATGAATTAGAAAGTAAGCCGGCTTATCTTCGTCGGAATGTTCGGTTAAATGATATTCGACATTCTTCAGAGGAATCGACCTTATCTAACTGGTCTATTTCAGACGATGATGCTCCTGAAATTAATAGAAATAACTCTTATTTACATGATAATGTAGATTAAAAAATAACCCAAATATTTCTGTTTGGGAAAAAATATAAGGTGATGATAGTATTTTACAAACAAAAATGTCTGTGCTATATCACTTAAAGGCAAATCGAATCTTTCCTTCTTGGTAGGTAGTTTGGTGAAAATCAGACTACCTCTTTTTTTGCCAATTAATTAAATTGGTATTTATTTCGAAATGGGAAAAGATATGCCAAATCTCAAAGATTTGGCATATCTAAGTGCTTGAAGAATGGAATCATTTAGCACCATTTTATTCCGAAAGCAAAACTTTTGTAGCTTTACTAAACTCTTTCCAATTCAATTTTTTATTTTCATTTTTGTCCAATCCTCTAATTATTTTATTCGCCACAACAGGCGCTATAAAACGATTTACTTTTGCTTTTTTGATTAATTTTTTGAGTTCCCCGTATTCTAAATACCCATCTCCATTTTTGTCAAAAAAGTTAAACGCATCGTTTGGATTCTTGAATTTTCGGGTGATTAAAATTTTGATTTTTCCCAAGATTTCTTTTTTACTCGCCATTTTGTAATTGTTTAATGAAAAAATGTAGTTCTCAATACCAAACATAAATATTTTCTCTGTAGCTTCCTAATTAGTAAGAATATTGTTTTGAGTTGATAATAAAAAAGCTTATCCCTCTGATGAAGAATAAGCTTTTATATTTGCTTTTGCAGTAAATTATTTAAAGGGTAACTCGCTTACTTTCCTCCTTTCAATTCTCCTTGCCAAGTTTTCAATTGTGCCCAGTCTCCTTTAGCTGCTAATTTAGCTTGTGCTGCCCATGTTTTTGGGTCATGCATACGGAATCTGCTACCAGCATCATCTAATACTTGTCTTAATTTTTTGATTGGTGCTTTTGATAAATCAGCAAAAGTAATAATACCCGCTTCATTCAATAAACCAGCAATCTTTGGTCCGATGCCTTCTATTTTCTTTAAATCATCTGCTTTAGCAGCTTTCTTGACTGTCTTTTTTGCAATTGTTTTCTTGACAGCAACTTTCTTAGTAGCTGCTTTTTTAGGTTTTGCAGTAGTATCTGCTTTAGCAGTTGCTTTTCCTTTGCCAGCAGGAACAACTATTACTGAGTTATCTACATTATAGGGTGCAGGTGTATAATTATCCGCAGCCCAGTCATTTGCCCAAAGACCATTATCCGCTTTATAACGGAACTCATAAGTTTTGCCAGTTTCTAAATTGATGGTAGTTGTATAATTTGTTTTATTAGTTTTCATAACAGGTGCTGTTGCCCAGTCCCAGTTATTGAATTCTCCTAAAACTCTAACTTCTTTAGCGCCAGCGATGGCTTCAATAGGTAAGGTGAAGGTTACTTTTGCAGTGGTTTTAGACTTTACAAATTCCTTTTTTAACATTTTGTCAGGTTTTGATGGTTTGAAAATTAGGACAAAGTTAGTGTGTATTTTACAATAAGTAAATAGCAGTCACAAAAAAAATAATTGTAAATGATTGACTGTCAGTACTTAAGTTAACGGTGTTCTTACGAATTTGTTTGCCTTTCTTTTGATTTTAAGATTATAACTAAATTTGGTCTTATTTTCTAATTAGAATGCCAAATAAAATTTGGTTTTAATCAACCTGAATTTTATGAAAAAAAATTAAAAAAAAATGTAATTAATTTGGATTTCTACTAGAATTTATAGGTTTTGCAAATGTTTTCACATTTATTCAGCTACTTTTAGGTATTTATAGTCACAACCTTCTGTGCATATTATGGTTCTTGGGCTTAAAATAATTGTTTCATTTTCCTTTTGTAGGGCATAAGTGAAGGGTTTACTATAAGTAATGGGCAATTCATTCGCTATCGTTTCATAAATTCCTGTTTGGCAATCACTAAATAACTGGAAGGCAGAAAATGAACCGCTGCCTTTAAAATAAAAGTAGCTCCATCAGCTACTTTTTGCTAAGTTGCCGCACGCGATTAATTTCTAGTGCTAGCCAACTATTAGATAACCAAAAATTCCTTAACAACCTCAATAAATTTACCATCTTTTTGCACTGTCGCCATTATAGAAAAACGGCCTCCTTTTCTTAACCTCTTGACCATTTTTTCCATATTAGCAGTTATCTTGCCATTACTTGTTTGGCGACTTAATTTGTTATTTTTCCCATAAGAGAATTGTAAGCCACTAATAGTCATGGCGAGGCCATCTGCATTTAAGACGGAAACTGATTGATTCAGATTTTTTCTTAAGGCCTTTTTGCTGACTTGGTAATCATTTAATTGACCCCATACAAGTTTATATCCTGTTTCTGTATTTACGCCGTTTTCTTTAAAATAAAAATGAATAGGTAAATCAAGGGCTACTTTTACTGGATGTCCTTTGTGAAATGCAGGCTCCCATTGAGGCATGATTTTTAACATGTCTAAAGCTGCCTCCCCGCAACCACTACCAATATCTTTCAATAATTTTGGTTGTCGAACATAGCCCATTTCATCAACTATAAATCGAACATAAACTGCCCCTTCGATATTGGCATCTTTGGCTTCTTGAGGGTAAATAATATGATTAAAAATATAGGCCTTAACAGCTTCATCAGAACATTCTTTTCTTTCTTTGGATTGCACAGCATAAGCAGTACAACCAGGGAAATAAGGCATTCTTTCTGCATTGGTGAAAATAGAATCAGTGAATTGAGCGGATAGAGGGGAGGAATAGTAGAAGCCAATCAATAATATAAATAGTGTTTTATGAGACATAGCCTGTTGTTTATTTTGTTCATCTGTAGAAATTTAGTTTTCTACTAACTCTACTTAAAATGCACCATAAACTATGCCATTATATTACGCAAAAAGGTTATTTGAGTTGTTATGTAAAAAATGTAGCAAAAAAAAAGCGAAGCTAGTACTTAAACTAGCATTCGCTCGAAACTCAAAAAACTATCTTTTGCGGTGTTTAGCTCTTCATTTTGGTTAAAATTGAGGTGAATTGACAAAATGTTTTTTATTGTTAAGTCCTAAAATTAGTGAATATATTCTAGGAAAAAGAATGAAATTTATTAACGACTTAGATAAGGTGACGAACCCTCAGAGTATGGTGGTTTAAATTATGACACTTAGACATAAGCCTGATGGATAGTAGCTGATTCTTGATTAATGTGTGCAATAATCAACTACTTTTAATTCACTTTCTACATTTTAACCCATTTATGAATGACTACCTCCCCTTTCTCATTTTGTGCCTTTAGCAAATACAGTCCTTGAGTTAACTCATTAATGTCTAAGGTTGCAGCAGCCGTTTTATTTACTTTGTATAATTTTATTGACTGGCCAGTTAAAGATAAAATAGTGATATTGCTTAAATTAAAATCGGCTTGAATTTGCAAATTTTCACTTGCTGGATTAGGAGACAATTGTAGTGAATTTTCTGGTAAAAAAGTTTCAAGGGAAGTGACCATTTGCCTAGGTATAATGGAGATATCGGTGGCAGGTGTAATCTGGTTATCGGTGCTTGTTCCTTCTGAGATTTGATACAATTGATTAGGCGCTAATTCATACAAACGGTCGATATGTCCAGAAGGCCAAGTGATGATCATCGAATCAACCTGAGCATTTTGTCCTAAACCAATATGTTGTTTTCCTGAATTTTGACCTAAAAAACCAACACCACAATACGTAAAATTAGATTGATATAAATCCCCTACATAAGTTTCGATTCGAGTGCCAATCGCATCTCGATTACTCAATACACCTTCAAGTTTAATTTTAACCCAATTATTATCATTGGTTGTTTGATTGTTCCATAAGTAGAATGGGGCAGGGTTATTATTTTGGACTAAAATATCGAGCATTCCATCTTGGTCAAAATCGCCAATGGCATTACTGAAACTATTAAAAGTATCTTGTTCAAAGCCTTCGGTGATAATTTCAAAATGTGTTTTATTAACGTTTTCATAAAAATGAACGCCTTTAACAATCGGATTGGAACTATTGCCACACATGTACATATCTAAATCTCCGTCATTGTCTGCATCAAAAAAAGTAGAACCCCAACCATTTCCATGTTCATAAGCAATGCCCATTTCTACTGCTCTATTCTCAAAAGTAATATCCAAAATAGATTCCGTTGGCCCATTATTATGGAATAACTGTCCCCCAACATGCGTATTTGTTACATAAATATCTACCCAACCATCTTGGTTAATATCTGCTGCATTCACACACATGGCATTCATACGTACATCGCAATTTGTGTTTTTGCTAGCATCAAAAAAACGCCCATTTCCTAAATTTTCATAAAGCGTATTAACGGTCAGTTTATCGTTTGCGGTATAAATATCAGGCCATAGATCATTATTATAATCCAAAAATGCCGAAGCAAAAGGGACTCGATTCTCATTCCCCATATTGGCAATTTCAGTTACTTCGGTAAACGTACCATCTGCATTATTTTGGTATAAATGGTTACCACCCGTTTGTTTCCCATTATAATTATGTACATTAACCAATAAATCCAACCAACCATCTCGATTGTAATCTCCCCAACAAGCGCCGTAAGTAGCATGTTTTTTTAAAGACAATCCATTATTTTGAGTAACTTCTACTAACTGTAAATCGCCTTGGTTTTCATATAAATGATTTTGCCCATAAAAACTAGTGGTAAATAAATCGGGGTCTCCATCATTGTCATAATCCGCCCATAAAATTTGTTTGACTTCTTCTCGATTATCGACTAAAGCAGTAATTTCCTCAAAAGAAGTGCCTGTATTGACATAAAAGCCCATTAATTTCCCTCTTTCGGAAGCTAAAGTAAGGTCGTCCAAACCATCTTTATTAAAATCATAAACACTTACACCCGCCCCAATAGAGCCTTTTTCAATGCGATGATGGACATTTTTAGCGGCGGCTGCCTCTTGAAAATTGATTTGGGCTATTGCGAAATAAGGCAATAAAATGAAGAGTATAGGCAATAAAATACCTGTTTGCTGATTGTTCAATCGCATGCTGTTTCGGATTCTTATATTATCGACGACTATGGCAGGTTATGTTTAGTAAATCGGAAAATTCCTGCTAAGCCATAAAATTTCAGCTGCATATCGCTATACAGATAACAATCGGCATTTTACCGTAGCTTAATCCTTCTTGTCTGAGTCATTATATTACTCAGATAGAAATAGACAAGCTAGATTTAAAGGTATTTGACCACCTAAAATTTATGTTTTTTGGTAATTAATTATTTTGGGAATGGGGTGAAAAGAGGTTGCTCTTTTCTAATGATTTTTTATCAGTCGGTGTGATATAACAGTAGGGAAAGTTAAGATTTGATAAATTGGAGGGGATGATGCGGTAAAATTATGATTATTTTTATATATAAAAAATTATTTGTTAGAAATTCTTTATTCTTTGTAATTTAGCGGATGTACCAATAAAACAATCTATTCTTCTTCTATGCCGCAAAAAGAAAGTCTTAAAGCAGTTATTAAACGAAAAAAGAAGTTGATTCCAACCGAGGAAGGTCGAGTAGGGAAGAATTATCTATTCATCATTGCGATTAATGATTATCCAAATTATAATAAACTCTATAATGCGGTAGAAGATGCTAAAGCTATTGAACAAGTTTTAGAAGAACGCTATGTGTTTGATGATATTTTTACTTTGCATGATGCGGAAGCTTCTAGGGATAATATTCTGGATTATTTGGAATTATTGGAAGGACAAATTACGGACAAAGATAATTTGTGTATCTTTTTCTCAGGTCATGGATTTGCACAGAAGAAAATAGGCTATATCATCCCGCATGATGCGCCCGCAAATACCAAAAAAGGATTTATACCCAATTCTACTTTACTCAATCACCTAAGGCATATTGAAGCACACCATATTTTATTGATTTTAGATAGCTGTTTTTCTGGCAGTTTATTAGTTGGTAAAGATGTACAAATACAATCCGTCGCTGAAAGAGTGAATAAAATTCCCTCTCGTTATGCGATTTCTGCTGGAAATATTGAATTGGTGAGTGATGGTATTGCTGGAAACCACAGTCCATTTGCGCAAGCGGTAATTCATTTTTTGAAGCAGAACCAAATAACAAATGTGCCTGTTTCGCATCTTTTTATGGAAGTGCGGAAAATGACGACCTATAATGCCAAACAAACGCCTTTGGGTGGGCCACTTTTTGGACTGAATAACCAAGGTGGTGAATTTGTTTTTCAATTGAAAGCAATTGATGAATTGGCATATTGGCAACATCATAATCATCCAATAAAAGTACCAGCAATACAAAATTATATTGCGGAAAATCCAAAGGGAACATACACCGAAGCTGCTTATTGGAAAATTGCTCAATTACTTAGAAAAGATTGGGCGTATGATGACTATTTGAAATTTTATCCAAATGGAAAATACGCAGAAGCCGCCATTCAAGGAATGGAAGAACTGGAAGTAGAAGCAGCACTTTGGCGGCAAACTACCGAACGACATACCCTTGGAGCCTATCGAGGTTATCTTAGAAAATATCCTACTGGAACTTATATCCGCTTAGCACAAAGAAGTATTGATACTTTACGAGGAGAAAAATCTAAACCATCAAGTTTTATTGGAGATAAAAATAGCCTAATTTATGAGGTGAATCGAAAAAAATATAGCCTAGATGCCGTGCCGCATATTATTAAACCTTCTGCTGAACCCAATACTTTTACTGACCCTAGAGATGGACAGGTGTATAAAACGGTCAAACTCAAAGACGGCAATATTTGGATGGCGCAGAATTTGAATTTTGATGTTGGGGAAGATTGTTGGTTTTATGATAATGATGCTAAGAATGGAGAGATTTATGGGCGATTATATACTTGGGAGGCTGCTATCCGGGTTTGTCCTGAAGGGTGGCGTTTGCCTAGTCATAATGAATTAGATACTTTAATTGGTGATTATGGAGGTTATAAATCTGCTTATAAGGTTTTGACTAAAGGAGCTTATAGCGGTTTTGCTGTCCTGCTTGGTGGCCTATACAATTCTGATGGTGATTTTACCAACCTCGGTGTCAATGGTCTATTTTGGAGTAGTACTGAGAAGAATTTTTCCGACGCATGGTCTTATGACTTCCGCAGTATATTCATGGATATCTACCGTAACAACTATAATAAGAGTTTGGGGTTCTCGTGTCGCTGCCTCAAGGGCTAATTCGTCAATTTGTCTATTTAAAAACCGCCGCACGCAATCGAAAATATAAAAAATGCTCCTACCTATTTTTTGGCAATCCATGACCAATAGCCCAATCCACTTCATCGCGAACAATCCTCGCACTCAAAAAATGATTACCAGTTATATTAGTGCAATTACTAAAGAAATTGAAAAAGGAGAACAACAAGGTCGGTCAACTTATAAATACTTCGATTTATTAGAGGAAATTACTTGTAAATTGATTACTATCCACGGTTTTAAAGCCTTTGCTGCGGTCTATGGAGAAGATAAAGGGTGGATAAAAACTGAGATTAAGAATACTTTGAATTTTTCTTTTTTCTTCGATAAAAAAGAAACAAAAAATCAAGTCAAAATAAACTCGCTCCGCTCAAACAGTATTTTGACGGCCCTCGCCACCATGATGGAAAATGGGCAAACTAGAAACTTTAGAAACATAGCAGGATAGTGGAGGAAAAACCGTCTAACTATCTTGTCAATCCTACAAAATCCTGTCATCCTGTAGAAAAAATCCGTCCCAACCCGTTAAATCCGTATAAATCCGTTCAACCATCCTTCCTGATCGTCAAAACTAAAGCGAAGGCGAATTCCCAACCGCAAAAACACTCAACAACCCACCATTCCGTCCAGCCACTAAATAAGCAACCCCATCAATAGAAATCAATTCCAAATCCTTCACATCCCCATCAATAAACAACCCAGTTTCAGCAGGAGAAACAACCGTATAACCATCCACCTGATTCGATAATAAAACCATCCCAGAACCACCATCCAATCGAGGTGTTTCCACCTCCGTATCATAGATGTTACCTGCAATAATCGCATCTTCAAAACCATCCTTATTCACATCATGATAAACGGCAGTCAATAAAGGGAAAGACTGTGCTGGACGAGGCAAAGCTGATTTTTCAAAAACACCTTTTCCTTTATTGATCAGGAGAATAGATTCAAAAGTATTCGCTTCTGCTTGCACCGAAGTATTCAATTTGTCGCCATAAACATCTTCCAAAGAAGCCTTGGCAAATTCATCATAAGAAGGAAACTTATCTTTAATAAAAGGCATTTGTTGAGAGGAACATTCTTTACCTCTGGAGGGCACATATTCGCCTTTATATTTACTAGTCAATACCACATCAAAAGTACCATTGGCATCGAAATCATTGCCATACACTTTGAAAGGAGATTCCGCACTAGCTTTATGTTTAATGTTCAAACCAACATTTCCAACGATATAATCCTTTAAGCCATCGTTATTAACATCTGTTTCGCTGACAGAAAACCACCAACCTTTTTCATTGTCCAAATCACTTTCACCAGAAATATCTCTAAACGTACCTTGTTGATTTTGGAAAAGACCGATGCCTGTCCATTCGCCCACGGCAATGAAATCCATCCATCCATCTTGGTCAAAATCAGTCGCAATTACTTTATTAATAATCCCAAAATTGCTCAACTCAGGGGCAATGTCTTCTGTAACATTGGTAAAAGTACCGTTGTTATTTTCAAAAATAAAAGAAGGCGCTGGTTTAGGATAACTTTGTGGGGTAATTCTATTGCCGACCAATAAATCCATATCGCCATCTTTATCATAATCTATTGGCGTAACCGATTTTCCACTTGTTCCAAATTCACTAAAATTAGTACTAGATTTACTCAAATTTCCTTTGCCATCATTGAGGTATAAGCGGTCTGTATAATTGGCTGCATCGGCAGAAAAGGCATTACCACCACTTACCACATATAAATCTTGGTCACCATCGCCATCAATATCCAAAAAGGCAGCTTCCATATCTTCGGCGGCGGCATCTGCTATCAATACTTCTGGTTTAACAGACTTAAATTTTCCGTTTTCTTGAATAAATAATCGTCCTGCTTGTCCAGCCGCTCCACCAACAAAAAGGTCTGCTTTTCCATCGCCATTAACATCTCCTTTGGTCAAAATTGGGCCTAAAGTCGATTGTTTATAAGGTAATAAAATCTCTTTGGCAAAGTCATCATAGGCGTTTTCTTTATGCTTGAAAAAGAGTTTTAGACTGCCAATAGAGACTTGTTGGAAGAGTTGATTTGCCGCAGGAGCTTTAGTGCTTCCAGAACTTAAAGTTCTGGAAGCACTTGTTATTTCTACTACTTGATTAACAGGAACATTATATTGTTCCGCAACCGTTCCATCTGCAAAAACAACACTAACCGTATCTACTGTTTTATAAGCACCTAACCCAAAATGTGCGACATTTTCTGTAGCAGATAAATAGCCTTTGACCCGCTTATTCTCCATCATTTGCACCTTCCCATCATATTTGATATAGACTTTTGCAAAAGCTTCTTTAGTACCATCTGTTGCTTTGATTCTCAAATAGTTACCCCGACCTTGTTCAGTCGTTAGATTTTTATATAAAAAGGCTTTTTCGTCAATATTATTCACTACTAATTCTAAATCTCCATCATTGTCTAAATCGGCATAAACAGCTCCATTAGAATAAGAAGGCGCACCCAACCCCCATTTATTGGCTATGTCTTTAAAGTGCAAATTACCTTCGTTTTTGTAGAGTACATTCGGTAACTTCTCAGTTGGCATCATGTCGTATAAATTACGTTTTACTGCCGTTGGTACTTTTCCATCATATTGCTTTTTGACTTTATCTACTTCTGCTTTAAAGTCATTGTCTAAAGCATATCTTCGATAGCCATTGCTCACAAAAATTTCCTTTTGCCCGTCGTTATCCCAATCGACCATTAAACCTGCCCAACTCCAATCGGTTTTGGCAATGCCTGCCATTTGAGCAACATTGTTAAACTGCCCAGCTCCCGTATTCATCTGTAGCGAATTGAACATATATTGGTGAGGGAATTTAAAATTATCGACCAACATACTAAAATTGTCCGTACTCATAGAAGCCATCAAAGTCTTCGCTCTATAATGGTCTTGCGAAGCCATATCCAATACAAAAATATCTTGTAAACCGTCATTATTTAAATCGGCAATATCTGCGCCCATGCCATAAAAAGAAACCTGTTTGGTTTTGCTTTTAATATCATCCGAAAAAGTCCCATTTTTTCGATTGATGTATAAAGCATCTGGCAAATAATAATCATTGGCGACATAAATATCTATCCAACCATCGTCATTCACGTCACTAGCGACTAAGCCCAAACCAAAACTTGGTTGTAATAAACCCGCTGCTTCGGTGACATCTGTAAATTTGCCATCATTATTTTGGTATAAATGACTACAACTATTCCAAAATAGTGACCTATTGACCCCAATCATTTTATAAAAATTAAAAGGGTCTACGCCAAATAATAAATTTTCATTCATTACCATACAATCCAAATCTCCATCTTTGTCATAATCAAAAAATACGGACTGGGTACTGATTCCTTTATCGTCTAAGCCATACACTTCGGCGCTTTCTACAAAAGTGGAATCTTGTTGATTGATGTATAATAAATTACTTTTAGCATTCACATCATAAGGCCCACCCTGAGAAACATAAATATCTAACCAACCATCTGCATTGACATCCGCAAAGGTGACGCCATTCGACCATCTTTTATTCGCATTAATGCCCGCTTTTTCGCTAATATCCTCAAATTTTAAATCACCTTTATTTAGGTAGAGTTTGTTCTGTGTTTGATTGCCACAAAAGAAAATATCTTCCAATCCATCATTGTTTAAATCTGCAATCCCAACGCCTGCACCATTATAAAAGAAATCAAAATCCAATAGATTTTCTTTAGTGGAAACATCTTCTTTTAAGGTATTGGCAAAGTGAATACCACTTGCATTGGCGCTTACTTGTTCAAAAACTGGGGTGTTCTCCCCAATCTGATTGCCTGTAGTTTGTCCTCCACAAGCGAATAATAAACCTAGTAATAAATAGGGAATATATTTTATCATAGCCTTTTACAATTTTCAATTTTTAATTTAGAATTTTCAATTTTCAAACTTGATGCGACTTGCACATATATGTCAATTGAAATTTGTTTTCTTCGGAAGAGAACACAAAAGTAAGCATCCTTTTAAGATTATTATAAAGGAATGGGAGAGAATTGGGTAACGGACTTGAATTTGACAAAACAACGAGCTGTTTCCGTAGCTTGGACATCCTTGTCCGAGTAGTTTGTAGACGAACTAGATGTGCTCGGAGAAGAATGTCCAAGCTACGGTTATTACAGCAAACTTTAAGCTTTTGTTAATCTCTGCTGTATATCGACTTACTAGCTGAATTCGTTATAATTTTGGATAAACAGACTTTTTGTGTTGTTCATCGTTCATCATTTATCTATCCTTCATCATTACATAATTATGTGGCAAAGTTTAATCGCATTTTTACTACTTCCGTTTTTTTTAATCAATGGCAACCCTGGTTGGGAAGAATATAAATCCTTTGAAGGAAAATTTAGAGTATTAGTCCCAGGCGAAATGCAGGTGAGTGAAAGAGTTATTCATACGGATATTGGGGAAATAAAATACATCACGCATTATTACCAAGATACCCAAAGAGAAGCGGAAAATGCGATGTATATGGTCACTTACTGCGATTATCCTGAATATACGATTCATTCTGATTCGACCGCTTTAATAGAAGACTTTTTTACCAATACGGTAGAAGCAGCGGTGGAAAGTGTAGCTGGAAAATTGCGTTATTCGGATGCGTTAAATTATAAAGAGTTTCCTGGGCGGCATTGGCGAGTAGATTATCGAGCAGGACATGCGACGCTTAAATCAAGAGCTTTTTTAGTAAAAAATCGGTTTTATACGGTGCAAACGGCGACGGAGAGAGGGCGTAGTATGAATAAGGCGACAGATGATTTTTTTGATTCTTTTGCTATTTTGGTGGAATGAAAAAAGAGAAGTCAGAAGTCAGACCATTTCATTGTCAGAAGTCAGATTTTAGACTAGCCAAATCTGACTTCTGACAGAAAATTTTAATTTTCGGTCTGACTTCTGACATCTTCTTACTCCTTCGCCACAAACTTCATAGAAACACTATTCACACAATGCCGAGTATTTTTAGGTGTCAAATATTCGCCTTTGAATACATGCCCTAAATGACCGTCACATTTGGCGCATAATATTTCTGTTCTGCGACCATCTGCATCTGTTTCTCTTCTAACAGCGCCTTCAATTTCATCATCGAAAGCAGGCCAACCACAATGTGCATTAAATTTATGCTCAGATTTATAGAGTGGGTTATCACATTGCTTGCAGACGTATAATCCTTCTGCTTCATTCGTATATAATTCGCCTGTATAAGGTCTTTCTGTTCCTTTATGAACAATGACTCTTGCCTCTTCGGGCGTTAATTTATTTAATTTCATGATTAGAGATTTAAAGGTAAAAAGGTATCGAGGTTTAAAGGCATAAGCGAAAGATACAACTGCCTACTGCCATACCGAAAACTGCCTACTGTTCCACTTTCTTTAGTTTTTCTCGATACATCTTTCTAAACTTACTCAACTTTGGATTAATGACTGCTCGACAGTAGCCATAATTAGGATTCAAAGTATAGTAATTTTGATGATATCCTTCAGCGGTATAAAATTTCCCTAATTTTTCGATTTCCGTTACAGCGGGTGCATCCCATAAGGTTGGCGCAAAATCTTTTTTGACTTGTTCTGCCATTGCTTTTTGAGCCTCCGACGTATAATAAATACCAGACCGATATTGCGTACCTACATCATACCCTTGTCTATTTAAAGTCGTTGGGTCATGCGTTGAAAAGAAAACCTCTAAAACTTCTTGTAAGGAAATAATTGAAGTATCGAAGGTTACTTGTGCGACTTCATTATGTCCTGTTGTGCCAGAACAAACTTCTTTATAAGTTGGATTTTCCGTATGTCCGCCTGTATAACCAGAAATGACGGATTCAACGCCATTTAATTCCTGAAAAACAGCCTCTACGCACCAAAAACAGCCTGCGCCTAGGGTTACTTTTTCCATATTTTCTGAATCTGTCATGTTATAAATTCCTTTTTAATGTTAATGGAAACAATGTATGAAGAGTTAATGAATTTTCAATATCATTTGTTCATCTGTCTTTAATTTATCTGTTGTTATCACAAAGTTAAATACTTTTTAATTTTCAATAACTATCTTTCCATCAATCCAAGGCTCACCAGGTAAGTAAAAATCCATGCCCGTTTTTTGCTGAATGTCAACTAAACTATTTCTAGTCTCAACAGACCTTAGAAAAATAGCTTTTCTTAGTTTATTGGTAGTTCCTAATTCTGCTTGTGTAGGTGCTGCCACAATGCCATAAAAGGAAGCCGTTCGACCAGTCTTGGTTAATAAATACCAATCTTCCATCAAAGCAATATCGTAAGGGGAAATTTGCCCATTTTTAACTGCTTGCTTTAGTAATGGCTGCAATTTTAAATAAAGCGTATCCTTTTCGTTATAAGCTTGCGAGATAGAATTATGATGATTTAGAATCGTGGACATCCACATATTATTACCGATAAGTCGTTCTCCGGGATAGCCGTGCGTTTCAAGTATATTGGCAAGTCTAGCCATTTGTACTTCGCTATGAGGGGCGAATTTTCGTTCGGCATATCTATCTTGTGCATCAGAGGAAAAAGTGAATAAGGCACCAATTGCTTTCCATTGGTCTTTGGAAAATAGTTGTTTTACCTGTTTTCTTATTGTCCAATTTAAGGTAGCCTTGTATTGTTTATTAAGATTTTTATACTTCTTTTTGATAGCTCCCCAATCTTCTTTAGGTAAATTTTTCAAAAAACCATTCTTCTTGATAGATTTTATAGTCCAACCAGCCAATATGCCTTTCTCTAAATATTCTTTAGCCTTCGGTATATCTTTTGAGCATAAAGCCAATTGAGTGGTAATTTGATATTCTCTTAAAAATATAAAATCATAGGAAGCGATTAATTCATCTAATAAAAATAGTGCGTCTTCGTATTTTTCAAGGGTAATCAACTTTTCTGCCTCGATTACTTGTTGGTGATACTTTTCATAGTCCTGATTTTTATCCACCCAATTGACGGGCGGATAAAAATTTGTAGAAAGATTAAAGAGGAGTATAAATGCAAGGTATTTCATTCTTTATATTAGTCGATTAATTTAAAGACGCCAAACCTTCATTAATAATCTCTTTTGCCTCTTTTTCAAACTGAGAAGGAATATAGATTTCAATTGACCCTGGTAATAGCATACCATAAGAAGAATCTTGTTTGTTCATCACAAAGACATCAATATCATTGTCTCTTAATAAAGCTTCAATCACCTTTGCCTCGAATAATTGCGTCGTTCCAAATACTTTGATCATTTCGTTTTTCATAATTCTTTATTTAATGGTGATTCAATAATTTTTTTCTTTAGAATTAAAGCGAATTTACGGTATTAAGTTCATAAATAAAACAACTTTAGACAGCTACTTGTTTTTAAACGATTCCTGCTTGTAATTATAGATGAAGGAATAGTTGTGAAGAAGACTGAAGGAATGAAAATATTTGTTAAATTTCTATTAGGAAAATAGAAAAGACAGCCGTGTATTTATTTGTGAAAATGATGTAGACTAGGAGGCGATAAATCGTTGCTAGTTTTTGATAAATCTGGCATTCTTCGATGATTAGCGAAAACGATAAATTTCTTGAAATCACCATCCATTTTGTGGAGCAATATCGCTAGCCGATAGATACTTCATTTTTTAAGCCTTTTTTCAAAAAAACCATAATATTATAAAAAATAATATTTGTTTGTGTTTTTTTGAGAAAAGGCTTTCTTTTTTTAGTTATTTATGGTTTATTAATTCTAACTAATTGATAATCAATTGTTTATTATTTTTAAATAAACAAAAATAGATTTAAAATAAAATCTTTTAATACGAAAGTATGTTACTTTTTACATATAAAAATAATGTTAAAGTTTCTTGCAATTCGTGTTTTTTGGACATAATCTTGTAGAGAAATCAAACTAAAAATGGTTTGATGATGTATAATAAGTCCTATTTTCAATAAAGTAATTAGCTATCAAAAAATGAAGAATTTTACTAAAAAAGGTTGTTGTTGCTGTAGCGAAATTCTTCTCATGGAAAGTGTGATTTTTTAATGATAATTACTACCTCAAAAGGAGGACAATTATATAGAGAAAAAGCCTTTTCAAATCGTTATTTTGAAAAGGCTTTTTTGATAGTAAGTGCGAATGAATTCGCTGATACATCAAAGCTTTTAAAAATTGATAATCATAGGATGATATTCATCACCCATCACTCACAACTTATAACTAATAAAAATGAGCGGTAATCTAAATTTAAAGAATGTATCTGATGTAGCAGCCAAAGACATCATTGAGTTGCAAAACAATATCGAAGCCATGAAAAATGGGACGATGGATGGCGAAAGATTCCGTCATTATAGATTGACAAGAGGGGTTTATGGGCAACGTCAGAAAGATGTGCAAATGTTCCGTACAAAAATTCCTTTTGGTCGATTGACAACGGCACAGTTGATTCGTTTGGCGGATGTTTCTGAAAAGTACACCAATGGCAATTTGCACTTGACGACTCGTCAGAATATTCAACTGCATTATATTAAATTAGAAGATTCACCAGGCGTTTGGACAGAATTGAGTGAGGTAGGGGTGACCGCAAGAGAAGCTTGTGGAAATACCGTTCGGAATTTAACCGCTTCGGCAGTTGCAGGGATTGACCCAGACGAACTGTTTGATGTGTCTCCTTATGTACAAGGCGTTTTTGAGTATTTCTTAAGAAATGCGATTTCTCAGGATATGGGTCGTAAGATTAAGCCTGCTTTTTCTTCTTCTGATAAAGATTCGGCTTATACTTATTTCCATGATTTTGGTTTTATTCCAAGATTGAAAACGATTGATGGGAAAGAAGAACGAGGATTTAAAGTAGTGATTGGTGGTGGATTGGGAGCGCAATCAATTGTTGCACCAGTAGCTTATGAGTTTTTGCATGAGGATAAAATTGTTCCTTTTATGGAAGCAGGGGTGCGAGTATTTGACCGCCATGGAGAAAGAGAAAAGCGGCATAAGGCGAGAATGAAGTTTTTGGTAAAGAAATTAGGCTTAGAAGGGTTCATGGCATTAGTGGAAGCGGAAATGAAAGCTTTGCCTTACCAGACTTATAAGATTGATAGAAATTGTGTGCCAGAAGCGGCGCCAGTTGCAGCAGGAAAAATAGCACCAGTTGATTTTGCTTATAATGAGGAAAAATATAAAACTTGGTTAGGCGCAAATGTTTTTGAACAAAAGCAAAAGGGATTCTATGGGGTAAATCTTAGATTAGCTTTAGGAGATATTGGTGCAGAAAGAGCGAGAAGATTTGCTGCCTTAGTCAAAGAATATGCGGCGGATGATATTCGAGTAACCGTTAATCAAGGTTTTGGATTAAGATTTGTGCGCAAAGAACATTTACCACATTTATTCAACCAATTGGATGCTTTGGAATTAGGCGAACCTGGTTTTGATACCATCATGGATATTACGGCTTGCCCTGGTACAGATACTTGTGCTTTAGGCGTAACGAATAGTACTGGATTGACAACAGTTTTAGAGAAGATGTTAAGAACAGAATATCCACATTTGGTGAACGAAAGAAACATCAACATCAAGATTTCTGGTTGTATGAATTCTTGTGGACAGCACATGGCTGCCAATATCGGTTTCCACGGAAGTTCTATTAAAAGAGGCGCCTTGGTTTTTCCAGCTATGCAAGTAGTCATAGGTGGCGGTGTTGACCCAGAAGGTAAAGGGTATGTAGCGGATAGAGTCATCAAGACCCCAACTAAAAAGATTCCTGATGTAGTCAGAACCATCTTAGCAGATTACGAAGACAACGGGGGAGAATTCCAATATTTCAATGATTATTACCAAGAAAAAGGGAAGAAATACTTTTATGATTTATTAAAAAATCTAGCAAAAGTTGATGAATTAGGTGCTGAATTTTTACAAGATTGGGGGCAAGCGGATGAATATGTGCAAGACATTGGAGTAGGGGAGTGCGCAGGTGTTTCTTTAGATTTGGTGTCTACGATTGTGAATGATGCCAAAGAAAGAATTGAAACAGCAAAAGAAGATTTAGCAAAACCAAATTATGCTTTTAGTATCTATAATAGTTATACTTCTTTAATCATCGGTGCAAAAGCCTTATTGCTAGGTGCGGATGTGAAATGTAATACGCATAGCGGCATTATTACTGATTTTGACAAGCATTACATTGCAACGGGCGATTTTCAATTAGCAGATGGATTTACTTCTTTTGCGGATTTGGTCTATCAAATTCAAGGAAATGAACCTAAAGCGGAGTTTGCAGAATATTATTTAGCGCAAGCAGAAGCATTTTTTGCGAAGGTAGTTTCAACTAGAGAGAAGCAGGTGCGTGTAGGTGCAGTAGATGCAGAGAAATTAGTAGTTGACCAATTTTATAAGGCATAATTCGAGTTGCCATGTTGCGATGTTGCCGTGTTGCCTTGTTAGAACGAGACAACACGGCAACATCGCAACACGGCAACATCGCAACATCCAAACATGAAAAAGAATCCAAAAATAACCCTAGTAGGTGCAGGGCCAGGCGACCCAGAATTAATCACCGTCAAAGGCTTAAAAGCGTTGCAAAGTGCCGATGTGGTGTTGTATGATGCCCTGAGTAATCCAGCTTTATTAGCAGAAGCACCTAAAGCCGCAGAGAAAATATACGTGGGTAAAAGAGCCAATAATCATCGTTACAAGCAAGAAGAAATTAACTTGATGTTGGTGCAATACGCTTATTCACATGGACACGTAGTTCGCTTAAAAGGGGGCGACCCATTTATTTTTGGGCGAGGACATGAAGAACTAGCGTATATAGATAATTTTGGTATCGAAACAGCAATAGTCCCCGGCATTTCAAGCTGTTATGCCGTACCAGAATTACAACAAGTGCCTTTAACTCGTAGAGGGATTAATGAAAGTTTTTGGGTCATTACAGGTACTACTTCTAGTGGCAAAATCTCTAAAGATATTGCATTAGCAGCTCAATCATCTGCAACCGTTGTTATATTAATGGGCATGAAAAAATTGCCAGAAATCACCCGACTTTTTACCGATGCAGATAAAGCCAATATGCCTGTAATGATTATCCAAAACGGTTCCATGCCAAATGAACAGATGGTTTTGGGGACGATTGATACGATTGAAGAAGTTGTGAAAAGAGAAGGCTTAGGTGCGCCTGCTATTATTGTGATTGGGGAAGTGGTGGAGTTACATCCAGAGCGAGTGGAGGAATTTGAGCATATTCTAAACAACTATACTACAGGATGACAAGATTATGCGGGATTAACAGGATGTAAGCTTAGGTTGTTAATTTCCTAAGAGAGGGAACACTAATTAAATCAAAATAGGTAAACTTCTTTTGACTAGCCCTGTTAATTTCAAATAGTTTCTATATTTATCAGGTGGTAGTATCTTTGGAAAAATGAAAAGGTAAGCACTCAAATTTTAGAAAAGTAGCCATTAATTTTCAATGTGTTAAAGATCCATCGTTCATCATTCATATTTCATCATTTCCTGTCTATCACACATCCTGTTAATCTTGAAAAATCCAGTCATCCTGTATGCAGAATCCACTATACCCAGTCTTCATCAAACTCCACCAATTAGAAATGTTAATCGTCGGTGCAGGCGAAGTCGGCTACGAAAAAATGTCCTTTATTTTAAAGAGTAGTCCAGAAGCAAATATTACCGTTGTTGCACCTTGGGTCTCTCCTGAAGTCGATGAATTGCTAAAAGGGAGCAATTATAATGTAAAAGTCATCAAGAAAGAATTCGAGGCAAGTGATATGGAAGGAAAAGACATCGCTATTGCTGCGACGAATATAAAAGCGTTGAATATAGAAGTCCAACAAATTGCGAAAGCCAATAAAGTATTGGTTAACGTAGCGGATACGCCTGCTTTATGCGATTTTTATTTAGGGTCGATTGTTACTAGAGGGAATTTAAAAGTAGCGATTTCTACCAATGGAAAATCTCCAACTTTTGCGAAGCGATTCCGTCAAATGCTAGAGGCAACCTTGCCAATGGACACGGGCGATTTATTGCAAAATTTAAAAGTGATTCGAGATAGATTGACGGGGGATTTTAAATATAAAGTGAAGAAGTTAAATGCGGTAACGAGTTCTTTGGTGGATGATACGGCAGATTTATGTGATAATTGTCCTTGTAAAATAGAAAAGCATTAGCGTAATAATTAATTAAGCTTTTTTGGAAAACTTTTCTAGTTGGATGATAGGTTGATTGATTATGTTATGGGGTTGTTTTTTCTGCCTCGTGTAAATTCTCAATACACGGTCGTCAGGGGACGACCAGATACTCCTTCCCAATCTGGAGACTAGGAATATCGGCACTTGATGTTTCTAGCCTCCAGATTAGAAATGACTAACCGCAGGTCTCCTGACCTGTATTGAGAACCTAGGCCTCTGCAACTTAATGGATTGATTCTTAGCTATTAAATTTTCAAGGATATATAAAACAACCTCATAAAAATACGGCCAACCGATTATAAGGGCCAACTAGGTTTCCTTTGGATAAACTTGTCCATTTTTTCGAAAAAATAAACAACTTAACTTACCTATCTGTTCTTAACACTAATAAGGATTAAAGCCCCACCTTCCTGTTGCAAAAATCATTTTGGAACAATATTCGAAGCGCCCTATTTTCATTAATTAAGGATTTTGTTGCATTTCCTTTTTAAACATTACCCTTAAATAAACGTATTACTGCCATCTAAAAAACCATAACTTAATTTTTACAGACCAACAAAAATGGGTAACTCAACTAAGTGGTCAGATGAGGAATTGATAAAAGCCTTTACCGAAGGGGGGGCTTTAAGAGAATCGGCTACGACTCATATAATGACTGATTTTATTCATTATGTGCCGACTGTTGTCAAAAAGACGGGCTTAAATAAAAATGCTGCCTTGGATGCGTTCACAGATGCTATTATGGATTTAGTAGATCAGGTCGCTGATGGCAGGTTTAAAGAGGAAAGCAAACTCTCTTCTTATTTTTATAAAATATTTTATTTTAAATGCATCGACCTTTTTAGAAAAAATTCGACTAACAAGATAGATTACCAAAAAGAATTACCAGAACAGGTTGATACCAAGTTGTCAACGACCAGAACCATGGAGATTAAAGAAGAAATGATCAACTTGGAAAAATACTTAAAATTAATTGGAGCACCTTGCCGACAAATACTAATTGATTGGGGATATTGGGGGTATAATATGGCAGATATTGCGAAAAGAATAGGGTTGAAAAATAGTAAGCAGGCAAAAGATAGGAAGTATAAATGTTTACAAAAATTGAGAAAGTTAATGCAATTGAATTGATTATTTTATAACAATATTTTGACAATGAGTAGCCAAGAAAACCATCAAGCAACTATTAATCGTTATCACAATGGAGAGATTGAAGAATCGGATTTTAAAAATCAGTTAGCAAGTGATGTAGGGTTGCGAGAAGCGTATGAATTGTATCAAAAAGATATAGGCGCCATCCGAAAGCTAGCAAAAGAACAGCTTAGGAAAAAAGCAGCGCTGCTCTTAAACAAGCATGAAAACAAACAAGCAAAATTCTTTTCTTTAAAACGAGTGCTGCAAATTGCCGCAGCCATCGCTTTATTAATAACTTCCATTTTCCTTATTCAAAATTATTTACAGCCCAAGTCTGCTGAAGATATATTTGCCGATTATTTTGAATTAGCCGCTCCTACCAACGAACGGAATGCTACGCCCCAAGCTCAAAATTGGAATGCTGCCATGACCGCTTATGTCAATCAGGACTATCGAAAATCGATTGAATTATTGATTTCTTTAGTTAATCAAAAAGATTTTCCGTATCCTGAACGTGGTAAATTGTATTTAGGATTAAGTCAGTTAATGGATAATAAACCTCAGCAAGCAATTGACAACTTTGGGCGAGTTGCTTCTGAAAGTTCTTATTTTCAGGAGGCAGAATGGTATCGGGCTTTAGCTTTTTTAAAAATGGGTGATGTGGAAAGGGCAAAAGCCGTTTTTCAGAAAATTGCGAATCAACCTCGCCATTTTAAAGAGAAAGCCGCACAAGTTATTTTGACGAAAATTTAAGACTTTGGCTAAAAAAATCACGCACCCATTGAATGTTCGTTTGATAATAAAAGAAAAACCCCAATAACAAAATAGTGCCAATTCCAAATTTCCAATAACGCTTAGATTGAATAAAGGTAAGCGGAACATCCGTACCCATTAAGACAAATGGACTCCAATAATGAGGAAAAGTTTGGGCATTATTTTTTAAAAAATCCAATTTTGCTTGGCGCAATGCTTCATCCATAGCTAAGCCATTTTTCAATTGCTGATAAAAATGTTCCATGATGATTCGAGTGGATTTATCATCTGCTTGCCATAAACTCATGACAATATTAGGTACACCCGCTTGTCGGAAACCTCTGGCTAAACTCATCACGCCTTCTCCTTTTTCAAATCTTCCACTTCCTGTATTGCAGGCACTTAATACCGCTAACTGTGCATTGAGTGCTATGCCATATAATTCGTAAGCATGCAAGATGCCATCTTCTTCGGTATCTTCTTTGGAGAAGATTAAACCTGAAAGCATGGGCTGCTCTTCGTTGGTATAGGCGTGCATCGCTAAATGTAGAATGCCATAATTAGCTGCTAGCGCTTTAAAATTTTTTTCGTTGGCGAGCGGACCTATTTTCGCTACGCCTTTTAATAAACTGGTGACGGTTTCTACTTCTAAAGAGGTTTGAGAAAGCGCAGAGAAACCGTTCCGTGAGGCTAAAATTGGATTTGCTGTGCCTTCATATGCTGGCGCAAAAGCTAAAACTTCATGATTGTGGTTTTTAGGAATAAATTCTTGAAATTGGAGATTGGCAGAGAAAGAATAGCGGAGGGTACTTGTTGTTAATAAATACGGTAAATCCACATAATTGACGACTGTCTTATCAAAGCTCTTATTGGTTAATAATAATTCAAAAGGTAAATAGTTCAAATAACTATCGGGAATCAAAATCAATTTATTTTCACTTCCATCTAAGACATTTGCTAATATATTTTGGTAAAGAAAAGCGCTTTGTTCGGTGAATTTTTGAAAGAGTCCTAGTCCTGCGCCTTGCCTGCTCGCTAATTGAGTATTATTCACTAGGCCAATAAAATCAGTTGTTTTTGTAGCTAAATCCTCCATCGTTTGGTGTTGGAAAAAGCCAATTTTATCTTTTTCAATTTTTAAAATAAACAAGGCATTATCGGTTACTAAAAATTCTACTACCGTTTCTTTTGCTGATAATTGATGTTGAACAGTCGATAGCGTCAATACCTCTAAGTCCTTTTGTATTTTGGAAATGATTGGGTAGTTTTTAGCTAATGCTGCCTCAAATAGTTGCTGTCTCTTTTTTAGCTCAAAAATAGATTCATTGAGTGCTTGAGCTTTGCTTGGCTCATTTTTGTAAGTTTGGAATTGCGTTTCTAGGGTCAATAATTCTTTTCGGAGTGATTGTTTTTTAAAGGTTAAACTATCTGGTATTTTAGCAATTTTTTCTGCCACCTCTGTTTGCAATGCCTCCAATAATAACAGACTTCTACTTTTTTCCATCATTTGAAAAGCGGTTGCTGTATATGCTTTATCCTTGCTTAATTCAAATAACTGAAAAGCTACCGCCGTACCGTTTTCATAAACGTTTCTAGCATGTTTGGCTAAGAACTGTTTGGCACTTTCCGTAAAAAAACTTTGGCGAGCATAATCCACTAAATCACTTGCCGCTTGATAAGTAGCCAATGCTAAGGCTAGGTCGTTTTTATCTTGTGTTTGCTGATGCTTTTTTTGAAAAATAGTCGCTTTTTCTTCTAATAATCGGAGCATATAAAATTCTGAAAAGACCGTTGCTGGATGTGGATTTTCTGTTACCTTTTTATCCTCAAAGTCATTGCTTAACTCCCAAAACCCTTCTTGACAAAGCAGCAATGCTTTGTCTAAATCTTGGGTAGTGCGTGCTAAATTTAAGCAGGATAAGACTCGGTCAAAACTTTTTTTAGGCGTTTTTTCCTTTGCCAATTTATAAGATTGTTCAAAAAAATGATGGGCTTTTTCCACCTGTCCATCCTCTAAATAACAGTTGCCCATGCTCAACCACAATTCTACATATTTTGGATGTTTTTTGTCTAGCACTTGGTCAAACATATCCCAAGCCTGTTGATAAACTGCTAAACTTTTTTCGTATTGCCCAAGGTATGCATAGGCTTTTCCAATATTTAACGTAGAAAAACAAGCATCATAATTTGGGCTTCCAGAAATCTTATTTTTTAAAGCTATAGATTTTTCAAACCAATTGATAGACTCCTCATATCTACCTCCGTCTTTCAATACATTTCCCATTTGATGTAGCGAATAAACTTTATTATTCAAACTTTGAGCGCCCAAGGTATCATATATCGAAATGGATTTTCTGATATATTCTTCGGCGGTAGTAAAATCTTTTTTTCTTTGATAAATCAGGGAAATTCCCCTTTGGGTTTTGGCTATTTCTTCTGCCTCATTTGCTTTTTCAAATTCAACTAGGACTTGTTCTAGAATGTCCAAAGCCTGATTAAAATAGCCAAGTTCAATATATATTTCTCCTTTAGAACGAATGGAACGGAGGGTACTTTTATCAGTAGTCCCTAATATCTTAATTTTAATATCAATTGCTTTTTCAAGGTAATCTAAGGCTTTTGAAAAATCTCGTTTGCCTATATACTCCTTAGAAATATTATTAAAACAAAATGGGCATCTTTCCTCCTTAGCTTCAAATCCAGCATCTCCTTCTTCCAATAAAGCATAGCTTTCATAAGCTTTTTTAAAAGAGGAAATTGCTTCATCAAAGCGATCAGCGCTCGATAAAATAATTCCTTTGATAAAAATGGCATCCGCCAGTTTTCCTTGGTGATAATTTGTAGGTTGCCGGGTATAATAATCTTGGATGGTCGTTTCTATTGCTTGAAGTGCTTGTGGGTTGTTTCCGCCAAAGTCTAATGCCCAAGCAGTTTCTATCAAGCATTTGTAATAATAAATCCAGTCTTGCTTTTTCTCAAATTGGGGCGCTAATTCTTGATAAATAGGAATACATTTTTTGGGTTCGTATTCAAAAGCTTGTATTGTTTTATCATAACGTGCCCGTAAAGCTTCCACTTCCGAATCTATGGAAACTTGAGCATAAGAAAGGAAGGGCGCTAATAATAATAGCCCCAAAATTATTTTTTTTGGATGGGAGGCAGATTTTATTGATTTAAATTTTTTAAGGTAACTTATCATATAAGTAGGAATTTAATACAATCTACAACTATTTAGTGCGGTAAGCTAATAAAACCCCCTTTCCAACATTTTTTTTCCTTTCCTAGCGACCTTTCTTTTTTTATTTCGACTAACCATTCAGTAGCTATTCTATAAGACCAATTTTTGTTGAAGCCAATCAACTTAAATTAATTAAAAAGAGCATTTATAATGCCCCAAAATCACTAGCATCAATATCAATCTATGATGAGCAAATTTGTTTTTAACCTTTTACCGTTACTCCCAAATAGCCAAAAAATAATGCCTGTTAAAGAATCGTATGCTGATAATTTGACGATGCGATTATTTTCTAAAAAAAGCTTGCTTTGTCTGTTATGGAGTCTGTGCAGTATTCTTTCCGTTCATACTCAAACTAACTGCGCTCAATGGGAAACCATAGGAACGACTGATTTATCTCTTGGAAGGGAAGAAAATCCAAGTTTAGCTATAGATGGAAATAATGTGAAATATGTAGCATATAGCGATGGGGTTAATGGTAGCAAAGCCACGGTGATGAAGTATAATGGAATGGATTGGGAATTAGTGGGCCAAGCTGGTTTTTCTGCTGGTAATATATCGAGTCAAAGTTTAGCTATAGATGGGAATAATGTACCTTATGTCGCTTATGAGGATTCTTTTAATGATCAAAAAGCAACGGTGATGAAGTTTAATGGTTCCAATTGGGAAGTGGTAGGTGCCGTAGGATTTTCTGATGGATCTTCGAAATTTATAAGTTTAGCTATAGATGGAAATAATGTGCCTTATGTAGCCTATCAAGATGGAGCAAATGATACGAAGACAACCGTAATGAAATTTAATAGCAGTAGTTGGGAAGTGCTGGGGACCAAAGGGTTTTCTTTTGCTGAGTCGGCCTACCAGAGTTTAGCGATTGATAATAATAATGTACCCTATGTCGCTTATCAAGATTCTCCAGAAGGATTTAATCCAAATTCCTCAACGGTTAAGAAATTTAATGGTAGCACTTGGGAATTAGTCGGAGTGAGAAGTTTTGTAGCAGGTGGTGTTACTGCCTTTCAGAGTTTAGCGATTGATAATAATAATATTCCCTACTTAGCTTATTCAGAAATTTTTAACAATGGGAAAGGAACGGTTCAAAAATTTGTAGGCATTAGTCCAGAATTCCCGACTGGTTGGGTCTGGGTAGGGGAAGGAGATGTTTACTTTTCAGATGGAGAAGCTAGGTTTTTAAATTTGGCTATTAATACTCAAAATGAACTTTATGTAGCTTACTTTGACCTTGCAAATGGATTCAAAACTACGGTGATGAAGTTTGATGGCATCTGGAGTACTGTAGGTGTATCAGGGTTTTCTCCAAATGTGGCTTTTCATCAAAGCTTGGCGATTGATAATAATGACCAACCTTTTGTAGCTTTTCAAGATGATTCCAATCTAAGGACAATTGTCATGACTTTAGACCCGCAAGTACATGCGGTTGGAGGGAATGATGCTTATATTGATATTGATTGGAGTTTAAATGTCAATACTTGTTTGACAGATAATGGTTCGCCTTATCCCAATAGTGTTTATGTGCAATTATTGGGAGACGGGGAAGAACTTTTTGGAAAAATACTAACGGATATTGATGTAAGAAATACAACTTTCGACCATGTTTATCGCCATCATGTAGGACCTGATAAAACGGTGAATTATGTGTTAAATGTTTTCAATGTAGGACTTGGACAACTACTTTATCAACATGAATTTAGTGAATTTACTTTGCCTTATCAAGGATTTGAATCTTTTCTGGCATCAAATCCACTTCCCATAGATAGCATCGAATTGACTTGGCAATCGAACTCCTATTTAGCAGATGAATTTCGAATTTATAGAGCGAATGAGCTTTTGACGATTATAGATGCGACTCAGGCAGTAGGCAGTAATTATCGGTATAAAGATGCGGTGAATAATGGTGAAAGTTATGATTATTGCATAGAAATTTATTCTCAAACATTAGCAACGGCTTATCCCCAAATCTGTGATATGGGGAGTACTCGGGCAATTGATTTTACTGCCTCAGACGGTACTTTTGGAGATAAAGTAGTTTTGAATTGGGAAGATGTGAGCGATGTGGCAAATATGTTACAAATTTGGGGAAATGAATCTTTAATACAAACAATTCCATCTTCTGGAACAAGCTACGAATTGTCGGGTGTTAATATCATTCCGGGAGACACTATTAATTACGAATTGCGTTTGCTGAATAATTCAAAAATTTTGACGAGTGATTATGATAAAGGCTATATTACTGCTAACGGAAAAATTAATGGGAAAGTAACGACTAAAATAGATGACTTCCCAGTTCAAGGTGCTACCATTACGCTTTCTGGTACGGTGAATGGCAATCCGATTTCTACCTCCATGACCAGTTCCGCATCGGGTTATTATGAATTCGATGCTATTTTTTATGGGACACAAACCGATTTTACGGTTTCTATAAGCAAAGATGGAAAAACATTTCTTTTGCCAAGTGTAGAAGCCACCTTAAATTTATTAAATCCAATTGCTGAAATTAATTTTCAACAAGAAGAAAGTTACGAAGAAGGAAATGCTATTTTGTCTATTGATAACATCAAAATAGACACCTTAGCCACCCAAAATGCTTTATCCTTTAAGGTAGATTTTTCCGCAAGCAATTTTCCAACGTTTCTGAATATTCGAAGAGGTACGGAAGTATTAGTGACAGCAGCAGCTAATAATGATGCCAACCCATTTGAATTTATAGACCAAACGGGCGTTCCTGAACAGTTATATACTTATGAAATTACCTTATTTACGCTACAAAATGACCAATTATCTAAGGCCAGTCAAACGGTAACTGCCAGATTTCCTTCGGTGGCTACCGCTGCCAATTTAATAGCTACTTCGGAATCAACTAATGGATTGATTCGCCTTAATTGGCAAAATCCTACGACTAATGTTACTGGGGTAAAAATATTCCGACATTCAGCCGAAGGGAAAGAAGAATTGGCGACCCTTGACCCTGCAACGACCGAATTTAAGGATTGGACGGGTGTAGCCGATAGGTCTTATACTTATGAAGTATCATCTTTTAAAACCATAGAGGGAGTAGATTATGATGCGAGTTCTTTAGCATCGATGTCCATCACTTATCCTGCTTTGCCTGCTATCATCAATCCAATAGCTACCCTTGGAGCAGATAGAGTACATCTTGCCTGGGATGCAGCGGCTATTTTACATCCGGATTATAATTATTCTGGTTTTTTGATTAGAAGAAGTGATGGAGATTCTACGATTATTTACAAGGGATTTCCAACAGTTTTTACAGATTTTACGGGTATCCCTGAAATGAATTATGATTATCAGGTATTTACCTTTAAGCAATTACCCGACTGTATGGTGACTTCTATTGCTGAAGAAGTCAATCAGACCTTTCCTTCTGTTTCTCCACCTAGTAACCTACAATGGGGCAATCCTAGTTATTCAATATCGCTACAATGGAATCGTCCTAATGATTTTGAGAACATTGATGGTTATGGTATTTTTCGACAAAACGAATTGATTGATTCGGTTGCTTCAGACGTCGATAAAATTACAGTAGCAGCTTATCATACCTTGGACAAACTTTATGAAGTTAAATCTTATCGGATTATTAAGGGACAGCATTATTATTCTAGCCCTATTGACAGATTGACCTCCCCTACATTTACAACAAATAGCCTTATAGATATTACCTCTTTCAATGCATCCGAAATATATCCTAAAAAAGTAGAATTGACTTGGGAGTATCCTTCGTTTGTGTTGGCCAATTTCCAGATTTTAAGAGACGGAATTCTACTTGATACAGTAGGCGTGGGTGAAAGTACTTTTTATGATTTGACCGCTCAACCCGGAAGAACTTATTTTTATCAAATTTATGCTTACACAGGGGAAAAGGAAAATCCGGATAATGAATCAAAATATAAAGGCGATAATGGAAAACGATTAACTGGAAAACGGGTAAGCGGAATGGTTACTTCCGCTATTAATAAACAAGGAATAAAAGGGACAAGAATAATTGTTGAAGGCCTCAATTTTAAATTGACCTATACGGACGCTACGGGTTATTATCAGGTGGACGATGTTCAAATTGGTACAAATGTAAGGGTTCGCGCGACTGCGGCTAATGCTAATTTTGAAACGGACCTTAAAACAATAACCGCTGATGGTTCAACGGAATACGTAGTTAACTTTGAAAATAATTTTGAACCTCCTTTATTAGATACGGTATCTATGGCAAGCGTGAGTCATTTCGAAGTTGTCGGTCTACCCTGTGAAAATGGTGCAAGACTAAAGTGGTCGAATACCAATAATAACTACGACGGATTTGAAATTTTTAGAGGGCTAAAACCAATTGCTTTGATAAAAAAAGGGCAGCCAATGATTTATACCGATACTTTGGGTAGCCCAGGCGTGTTTCAAACTTATAGTATTAGAACCTATACGGATACCAAAACAGGAAGGGATTATAGTGAAAATAATACAGCGTATATTTTTATTCCAATTATACAACCTGCTGCCGCTTTATATGCTACCGCCTCTCTGGTAGCGAATGAGTTAAGCCTTTTTTGGAGTCATTCATGTGAGGAAGGGATTCATTATGAAATTCTTCGAGATAGAGAGCTAATTGGGCTTGTTGAGGCAGGGGAATTACTACAATTTACCGATGATACGGGCGTTCCTGGACAACTCTATACCTATACCATAACGGCAAAAAAAGTTAGAGCAGGAACGATTTATTCAGCAGCACCAATTCATTTACAACTAAGCTATCCTGCAATAAAAAAGGTACAAAATTTGAGTGCTAGTACGCCGCTTTCAATTGTTGCTTTAAAGAAAGATGGTGCGGAAGCAAATTATCCATTAAACTATGTGGGACTAAATTGGTCTTATAGCGATGATAATTGCAAAGGATTCATCATCTATAGAGATGCCGAATTGATAGCTAATTTGCCTTGTGGAGTACATAACTATCAAGATTTTGAAGGAACACCCAATGGACAACATACCTATAAGGTTATCGCCGTTTTGGAAAGAGAAGGTGTTGAATTTCAATCTCTTCCAGTACAAGTTCCCGCTAATTTCCCTGATTTATCTACGCCCTATTATTTCCACGCTGTTTTTGGTTTTAATAAAAGTGTCATTAGATTTCGATATCTCTCTGATGCTGTTGATGGCTTTTATGTTTATAGAAGTACGACTCCTAACATAGTGATAGGAGATATTATCGCAACCTTAAAGGAAGATTATGTATTAAATCAAACCATTACTTACGATGATTATAATTTTCTTCCTCAGACTAATTATTATTACGGAGTAGCTGCATTTTCAAAACGAGAAGGTATTACTTATACTTCTTCTATCAATAAATTAGCTAGTCCTATATTGTCCCCAAAAATACCAGCACCAGAACATTTTGAGGTATCCCAATTGACATCTTTTAATACGATTGATATTTCTTATGTTTATAATAGGGCAATAGCTATTGATAGTTTCGAAATAGAGCGTAAGCGAGAAGGACAGCCAGATGCTACTTTCACTTTACTTAAAACATTGGACGCAGGGCAACGGTTTTATAGTGATGTAATTAATGCCGTGACACTTCCTGTTGCTAATGGTTATTTCTATAGAATCCGAGCGTTTAAAAGAATTAACGGCGTCAAATACAATTCTGATTATAGTATTGTAGATTATGGCTCTGTACTGATAGATAAGGCTGGTGAAAAAGTGACAGATGGATTTCGGGCAAGTGATAATGCGGGCTATAGTGTAGCCATAGATGGTAATTGGATGGCAATAGGTATCCCCGGTTTTATGGATAATACTGGAATAGTTATTTTATATAAATTTGATGGTAAACGCTGGATTCAAGGTAATTCGCTATCAGGATTGCCAGACTCTCGATTTGGTCAAGCAATAGATATAGATAATGGTCGAATGGTTGTTGGTGCACCTGCTTGGACTTCCAATCAAGGGCTAGCGTTTATTTATCATTTAGTTGATGATAGCTGGATAGAAAAAGGTGTTTTCAGTTCTACGCTTTATGGCCTAACTGCTAGGATAGGACATGCTGTTGCCATCAAAGGTGATTGGGTATTGATTGGTGTACCAGATGGAGCAAATTCTACCTCAGGGAATTTAAAAGGATTAGGCGTTTTACTAAAATATAATGGCAGTAATTATGAATTTAATGCGCCTATAAATGGTCCAGGAATAGCGAATTCTAGAGATTTAGGATATGCGGTCGATATAAGTACGGATTATTTAGTGATTGGAGACTTAAACCATAAATCTAGTACCCCACTAAATGGGGGAGGAGCAGCCTTTGTGTATAAAAGGGAAGGGAACACATGGGGAAATATGACTCAAATTACGCCTATTCCAATTACCAATGAACAAATAGGCATAAGTGTTAGTCTAGAAGATAACCAGATAATGGTTGGTGCTAATAACGGATTAAATGGGATGGTAGAAACAGGAAAAGTTTATACTTACCAGTTGGAAGGTACAACTTGGGTCGCAAAAGCACCGATTTTCTCTCCAAACACAATTACCAAAAACTTTTTTGGTATGTCTATTAGTATCCATAAAGACTATGCGGTTATTGGCGCAAGTGATGTTGTAAATGGAGGAAATGCTCATTTATTTAAAAAATTAAATAATACTTGGTCTTTTGTTCGTTCCCTTGTACCTACTCAAAATGTTTTACCGCTCACTTCTAAATATGGAACTAGTGTGGGTATTTCTTCCAAGTTTGTAGTCGTAGGAGACGATTTTTATAATAATTTTAAAGGTGCTGCTTATCAATTTCCTATTGATTCTATGATAACTTCGGTTAGTGCATCGGATGGTACATTTCAAACTAGGACTCGGGTTGATTGGACGTATGTTGGGAATCTCGATTTAATACGAGGATTTAATATTTATAGAGATGGTTCATTAATGGCCTCTGCCAGTCCAACCGATAATTTTATTAATGACACCGATGGGATTCCTGGTAAAGACTATATCTATACTGTAGAATCTGTTTGGGAGGATGGTTTGCTGGGTTTTAGTAAGGCAGACGAAGGCTACAGAAAAGGTAATGGAGAGATTTCAGGAAGTGTCAAAACCTTTTCTGGTAATGTGCCCGTTAGCGGAGTCAAGATTACTGCATCAGCAATGATAGAAGGAGAATATTATAGCTATACGGACATCACCGACCAAGCAGGTAATTTTTCTTTAGCTGGACTTTTAATAGGAGAAGACCCCATTGATTTTACCATTAATGCTGCCTTAGACGACCATGAATTTGTTGATAACAATATAGTTTCAATTTTATCAGCTCAGAATAATAGCTTACAAAATTTATTGTTTTTTGATAAAACAGCCTATGTCATATCTGGATTGGTCAAACAAGCCAATACTACTTGTGGTTTAGATAGTATCGTAGTAAAATCAATCACTAAGTTTGATGATGGCACGCCTAATACCGAAAAGGAAGTGATGACCAATAGTGAAGGAATGTATAATTTGGTTATTGACCCTAATTTACCAAACCTATCAGCCATTTTAATAGAAATTGATAGTATTAGAATCATTGGCAGTAGTTTCAATCCAGATACCTTATTCTATGATTTTCAACCGAGGACTCAACTTTATAATAATTTTACTGATTTTCCGATTAGCACAGAATTGAATTTTATAGACCAATTGACTTATCCAGTAGAATTAATTGTGCAGGATGCTTGTGAATTGCCTATTTCTGCGGATGCCTTTGGATTACGCATAACCTCCACAGACGGTTGTTATGATGAGTTGCATTATACGATTAATAATAACGGAAAAGTAATTGTTAACCTGCCTGCTTTGGATTTTAATATTAAGGTGGAAGATGTAGATAATCCAACACAAAGGAATCTTTTAGTATTGGACTATTTCCGATTTAAACCCCAAAAAATAAATTTATTCAACTTACATCGGGATAGCGCAAGAGTGGTTTCTACTCAGCGATTAGCGGAGTTGACCCAGCGTAAATTTACCTTCCATCGCCCTCCTACAATCAGTATTACTAATGGACTTACTTACTTATGCCTAGACAATCAAGATGCAGGAGTTGTTGAACAAGGAAAAGATTATAGGTACACTTTTCAAGTAAAGGAAACACACGAAACAGGAGTTTGTACCGTCCAAGAGGGCTATTTAAAAATTAGCAATCCAGGAGCGCAGAAAAAAGACACCATTATTTATTATGATGCAATGCTAGGTACTTTTCCTGCTTATAGTTTTAAAGGAGGGAATCCGAATGCTGTTCAACCCTATTTATGGACAATTACGGTAGATTATTTTTCAGCAGGAGGGAAATTTCAAGGTCGATTGAATCAACCTGTTTTTGTGAAAGGAACCATCAATTTACCGGGAAATGACGTCATCGTTCAATCAGGTTCAGACAATGGAGACGTTCAATTACCGCTGTTTATTTTAAGAGACCCTCCAGGTGATGGGAGTTCCAGTTCTATAGAAACAGGCACTACTATTAGTAAAACAATTGCTATCAATGAAAATGGAGGAGCTTATGGTGCGGCCTTTGCTGAAACGGGGACGACACTTTTTGGTCAGGGTGTATTTGGTGCGGTTTCTGTGGGTTTTGGGGGCAATGGTGGACAAAGTAGAGATTGGGCCTATTCCTTAACGACTACTCAAACTTTATCAACTTCGGCCGCTAAAACTGGCCCCGATGCAGATGTGATAGTAGGAGTAGGGATGGCACTACAGTACGGTATCCAACAAATCTTTGATTATGATAACACGACTTGTACCATTAAAAGCCAACAAAAGGTAGGTTTTACCCCAACAAAAATAGCGACTACTTGGATTTATACTGTTGGGCAATTAAAAGCTATCATTGCCGAATTAGAGGTGAATATTGAGGAAATTAAGAGCGGAAAAAGATTGATTGAGGGAGCTGATGGAAAACAATTAAAAAAAGAAGATGCTATAGGAAAATTTACCTCTTATCGAGATAATTGGAAAGAGGTATTGCTGTATCATGAAGAAAAAACACTTCCACACTATGTGTTATGTACCAATAGAAGAAGACCTGAAACCCCAACAGTCAATGTCGACATTAAGGCTTGGCAATGCGAGTTTTGTCCGAAGGTTGGTACTTATGATTGTGAAAACGAAAAGTTTACTACCTTTAATAAGGAGGCTGTATGGAATCAAGCGTTAATGGATTTATATAATAAAGCAAATACCGCTATTCGTAAATTAGAAAATGACCCATTAGACGCTGGCGTATTAAGTACGTATCGCTTTACGAGAGATAAATTAACCGAAACTGGCGCTTATGTAGATGCGGCTTATGATGCACAATTTGGGGCAATGGCAGAAAATATCACTTTTGCTGGTGGTACGAGTATTACTAAAAGCATAAATGCCTCAACTGCCTCCAGAAGGGCTTATTCTAATTCTTTTTATATGGATAGTGAGGTTTCTGGAGGGGTCTTGTTTGGATTCGAAAAGCAGGTCGTATTTGGTAGCTTTGCGTTGGCAACAATTGAAAGCGTAACAGAAAGCGATATCAAAATAGGTGCAACAATAAAGACAAATTATACTTTTTCAGAAGACCGCTCCATCACAGAAGCCAAAACTGTTGGGATTAGTTATACTTTATCGGACAATGATATTGGAGACCAATTTAGTACCACTATTATTCAAGGACCTGCTCAGAACCATACGCCTTATTTTGCCCTAATTGGTGGTAGAACTAGTTGCCCTGTAGAACAACCTTTGGTTGCCATAGCAAGAGATGCCGTAGATATACAATTAGTGAATCCTACTACCTTAGCCTCTTATGGCAAAAGTCAAGCTTTATACAATGTACCAGCAACTGATCCAGCCGTTTTTTATTTACAAATTACTAACAAAAATAGTTTTGGAGAAGCTAGGGATATCAATGTTTATTTAGATAATGCTAGCAATAAAAATGGGGCGTTTTTGCGCATAGGTAGTCAATTTTTGGGGAATGTTAATTTTTTGGATAATCCTTCCTTTGAACCGCTAGTATTACCAATGACCTTAGAACGTGGTTTAGTAAGCTATGCCCATGATAGTATTAGGATTATTGCTTGGCCAACTTGTCTAGATGGTAGTTCTTCTATTTTCGCAGGGTTAAGGGACACAGTATATGTGAGTGCGCAATTCCTATCTCCATGCAGCCCTATCACGATTGTTGAACCAGAACCAAACTGGGTCATTCATAAAAATATAAATGGAGATGCTGAAGAATTAAGGATTGGTATTCGAGATTATGATCCAAGTAATGCCAATTTAACAGATGTTCGCTTTCAATATCGAAGACTTGGATTTGGAGAGGCATGGGTAGAAATGGACAATTCTACCATCACCAAAGCAGAACTAAATACACATAATGAGGAGAATTTTGGGCTAACAGGACGAACCCCTATCTATTATTATGTGTGGGATATTACGAATGAAAACGTTCCCGATGGCGATTATGAAATTAGAGCAATTGCTACTTGTGGAGATATAGAAGTCATTACTTATTCCAATGTTGTTTCTGGAACGATTAATCGTTCGCAAGTACAATTATTGGGGACACCTGAGCCGTCTGATGGAATATGGACAACAGGCGATGAAATTGCGGTTGTTTTTAATAAAAATATGGATTGTACTTTATTTGACGACCCTGATTTTATTGCAGACAATTTCTCCTTAACCCTACAGTCTACTGGAATGGAAGTACCAGCTAATATTGTCTGTATTAATAATGAATTGGTGATCACAACAATCGCCGATATGAGCACTTTTGATGGGGATTCTTTAGTGGCGAGTATAGCTAATGCTAGGAATGAAAGTGGAAATATTGCACCAACTGTTCGATGGACTTTTGCGGTAGTGACCCACCCAATATATGTTAAGGAACGAGTGATAAATCTCGAAATGTATAAAGGGACAGTCCAAACGCTTGATGTTGCTTTATTCAATACTACGGATATGTTAGTTTTGAGTACTTTAAATACTATTAAAAATTCAAGTTGGTTGAATTTTCCTAATACACTTGATATTACTGATGTTGGAGCTACTTTATCATTGGATATCAATACGCTCAATCTTGAAATTGGAGCGTACTCGGATACGATACAAATAACCGTTGCTGGTCAAATTAGAAAACCAACAATTACTATCAACTTAAGGGTATATGAAGAGGCCCCTAAATGGTTGGTAGCCGATAATTATACGGAGGAGATGATGATGGTCAGTAATTTTCATTTTGGCGATAATTTATTAAGTTATGATAAGTTTGATGTCATTAGTGTTTGGTTAAATGATACCCTTCGAGGAGTCGGAAATATTGAAAATGTAGGAATGTTTAATGTGGCTTATCTAACCATTCGTGGAAATCCTGTTGATGAGCGAGCGAGGTTGGAATTTAGAGTTTGGGATGCCAGCCAAGGAAAGGAATATAATGCCTTTCCAGTAGCAAGAATTCCATTTGTAGCCGACACCATTATTGGTACAACTGCGCTTCCAAATATTTTAGAAATTGATGGGGCTAAAGACGAGGCCAGATACATTCCATTAAATCAAGGATGGACATGGTTTTCTATCAATAGTACTTTATCGGATAATAGGGTTGATAATTGGTTAAAATCCCTTAAAAAACTAAGCGATGGAGACCAAATTAAAACGCAGGATAAATTTGCTCAATATATAGATGGAGTGGGGTGGATAGCTATGGGCGATCAAGCTTTAATGGAATTAACACCAAATGAAGGATACCTAATTTATCTACAAAACGGACCAGATACGCTAAGAGTATCAGGGAGCAATGCCAATCCACAAAATATTCAAGTGGAGAAGGGATGGAATTGGGTAGGTTATCCTTTGCAATATGCCAATAACCTTGAATCGGGTATTAATATTTCTACTATTTCTAATCAAGATTTAATTAAAACAGTTCGACAAGATAATACTACGGCTTCGGCTCAATATAGTACGGCTACTTCAAATTGGACGGGTTCTTTAACCACAGTAATGCCTAATGAGGCTTATAAGGTTCAAATCAATAATGCCATTGGAGGGGTACTTAAATATGTAGAAGGTGATTTATTTACAGAAGAAACCACCGAAATAATTGCAGGAGCAAGGTCTAATGCAGACCCAATGGATGCATCTACTTGGAATTTGACTAGCTTTAATTATGAATTCAATCTTCCTTTGGTAGCAGAAGTGTCCTTTAATGGGCTTATTACTAATAATGCCAATGATAAAGTAGCCGCTTTTGTTGGGAATGATTTGAGAGGAGTTGGAGCAATTCAACTGGTTTCTGCGATGAATCGTCCTGAAGTTAGTTTCATGATTGGCGGTATGGAAGCAGCGGAGGATTATATACTTTACTATTTTAACGCAGCAGAAAACGCTGTTTATGAAGTTAGCGAGACCATTTCCTTGAATTTGGGCATGAATGACATTGGTAGTATTGGATTTGGGCAATTTGCAGCTCCTTACTTAATAGAAATTGCTTTGTTTACGACAACCATTCAAAAACAAGATGTTTTTTGTGCAACGGATGATAGTGGTACGATTGAGGTTACGCCAATTGGTGCATTTACACCAACCTATAAATGGAGCCATGATGTCAATGAAACGGGTAATTATGTAGAAGGACTTTTGCCTGGAAGTTATACCGTTAGTATTACAGATGCTCGCAATGTCCCAGTGATTAAAACGATTGAAATCATTAATCAAAGTAATGATATTATAGCGCCTACGGTAATTGGCGCAGCAGACCCAATTTGTCTTGGGGAATCTATCGCATTAATTGCTTCTTCACCAGCGGCAGACGCTGAATTCAAATGGTTTGATGTGGAAGGAACAGAATTAGGTGCAGGCAATCGGTTAATATTAAACAACCGTCAGGAGACCGCAACCATCAAAGCGGTGGCTGTAATCAATGGTGTTTGCCAATCCAATTTTACAAATGTCCCAATCGTCATAAGTTCCGTAGGAAGTGCTGGTTTTGCAGTGAGCGATATAACCCCAGAAATTAATACTCAAATGGTCACTTTTACACCTGCCACTCAAATTGCGAATTATGAGTATGTTTGGGATTTTGGAGATGGTCAGATGTCTTCGGATATGATTGCCCAACATATTTTTACAGGAACGGGGCCTTTTAATATTTTATTGACCCTTATTTCCCCTGATAATTGTAGGGCTTCTAATATTAGTCTCAATCTTGTTAGAACACATGAACCTACCTGTGGTATCTCCTTTAATCTGGACGGAGTACTGCCAGAAGGAATTCACAGACAGGCGGAACAAATTAATGCTTCAGGAACAGTAGCAGCAGGAACCAATGTAGAATTGAGAGCAGGTACCAGTATTGTGCTAGAAGCTGGTTTTCATGCTAAGGCGGCGAGTACCTTTTTAGCCAAAATTGACCCTTGTATCAGCGTAAGCTTAGAAGAACAGGCGACTTCACGAATAGCAGTAGAAAATGCAGCGTCCGTATTACCTATCATAGACGAATTGAAAATTGCTCCTAATCCAACCTCAGGTATTACCACAATTTCTTTTAAACTAGGGGATGCCTCCAATATTCATTTAGCGATTTATGACGCTCAAGGAGGATTGGTGCGCCACTTAATCAACGGAAATTACTACGAATCAGGCAACCATGAAGTGAATTTTCTACCCAATAACTTAGCCTATGGCGTTTATCATATCGTATTGAAAAAAGAACGAGAATTGATTACAAGGAAGTTGATTATTGTTCGCTGATAGATAAAGTCGTTTGAAACCAATTCCGAAAAATTAACAGCTTTAGTGGCTTTAGGTCGGTAGAATCAGCTTGGTTTTACCGTACCTTTAGGTACGAAATGTAATATATTTTTACTGTCAAAATAGTTTATACTTTTTCTAAACGACTTTTATAGTAAACACCCATTATTCCCAAATTAAGTATTAATAAACCAAAAATTAATAATTCCCATTCACTCATCGTAGGAATTAGCACTTGAGAAGAGCAAGGCTTTCCATTTATCATAATCTCATCTATTTTTCCATTACAATCATTATCTTTATCATCGCAAACTTCAGGTGCTCCTGGAAATACCGTCTTATCATTGTCATCACAGTCAGCTAATAAAGCGCTTGCTGGAAAGGTAGCACATCCTGTAAAATAACCATCTCCGTCTTTATCTCTAGTAAGGATGGTGGCTGATTTAACCACTTCGCAATTCACCGCATCCGTAACTGTTAGGGTTAGGCTGTGCAAACGAGGCTAAAAAGTTCCCCAACTTTTTACAAGAAAAATCAAGCTGCTCTGGCCTTGTTTACACTTAATTTTAGGTGTTTACATTGGACTGTTTCCAATGCTTTTTTTGTTTCTT
>Ga0208544_10000067_pt1 | contig 74261 bp, 53 predicted proteins | sample DEB08_DNA_9_FD_184526 | JGI IMG/M metagenome (GOLD analysis project Ga0208544, IMG submission 184526) | Aqueous microbial communities from the Delaware River and Bay under freshwater to marine salinity gradient to study organic matter... | ecosystem: Environmental > Aquatic > Marine > Coastal ...
TGACGATTAGTCATATTTATAGCTGGTGTTGGACGTCCTCTACTCATAATTTCTGCTTTTTTTGAAAAACCGCAAAGTTACAATAAATACTATTTAGAACTTCATGCGTAAACCACTAGAGTAAAACTAACAGACGACCTAAAAAAAGCTATATCTGGCTTATCTCATAAAGAAAAGGACAAGTTACTTTTTCGCTTAATTGCTAAAGAACCTATTCTAGCAGAGCAATTGGTTTTTAAATTATTAGAAGAAGGTGTTTCTGCGGAAGATAGGCGTGCCGATTTGGCTAAAGAGATAGAACAATACTTGATAGATTATCAAAAATATTATTACTCGCCAGGCTATTTATTATTAGATTTACGGTCTATTAGTGGTAAAATTACCCTGCACCTTAAAACGACCAAAGATAAATATGGAGAAGTGGCGTTGAATTTTTTAATGCTCAATAAAACGTTGGAGCTATTTGGTAAAAAGATTAGTCAAGTTCGGCCTAACCGTTCTCGTACGTTAAACAAATATGTGGTGAATCGAGCGATTAAATTATTGGGTTTGTTGCGTAAAATTCATGAAGATTATCGGCTTGATTTTTCGGATAGCATGATTGAGTTAGGGCAGCATATTCAAAAGATTGATGCTATGAAACGGATGGCGGATGAGTTTGAATTGGATTTTGAGCTGTTGTTGAGTGGAGAAATAGATTGAAAAGTTGGGTTAGTTGATACTTTTTAATCAAAAATGTAAAATGTAAAAACCAAAATTTAAAAGTAGGCGAAGGTAAGTTCTCAATGCTGGTCAGGAGACCAGCGGATCGCGCGTTCAAGTCTGGAGACTTGAACAATCGAACACCGATATTTTAAGTCTCCAGACTTGAAATCGATATCTCGTCGTCTCCAGACGACGCTCGTTTTGAGAACTTACAGACGAAGCACCTAAGTCCCTACTAATCAATTAAATGATTCTGGCATTTTACTTTTAAATTTTATATTTAAAAACGTTGGCAGCCACAAAATGACCGCCAACTACTATATGGTGGTTATTAATACTGTCTCAATAACATTACTTTTTGCGATACTAATCGCCTTCCATCAACTTTTGCCTGAATCATATAAAACCCATTCTCAAACAAACTTATATCTAGTTCTGCTATCGTAGAATGATCTTGTGTTAATTGTCTGCGCAAAACTTCTACCCCATTTATATTTATCATACTTAGTCGAACGGCTGCTCCTTGATAATTGGTTAAATCCACAAATAATTGCCCTTTAGTTGGGTTTGGAAAGACGGTTAATAATTCTTCTGTTCCTTCAAACTCCACTATTTCTGGATCTATGTACTGATAAGCTCCACCAGAGAAAACCACCTTAATTTGGTAGGTATTGTCTCCTACAACTGGTTGTTCATGTAAAATGCCATAAGCCTCCACATCCGTAGTTGATTCGGCTTCGACCACACTTAATAACTGGTAATTGTCTTTGCCTTTAGCGTATTCTATTTCATAATGTAATGGTCGATTGATTTGCGAATAAACCCAATTTAATCGGACTTTTCTTCCTTTAACTGCAAAAGCTTCAAATCCGCTGGCATTGCTTCTGCTGCTACTTGCTGGAAGAATCGCAATCGCTGAAATTTTAGGATTTTCTACGATACCATTTAGATTAATATTTAAAGTGCCGTCATTAACGGTTACATTAAAAATTTGGATATTAGCTGTTGGTACATTTGCGCCTGTCACCGCATTGATGTCATAATTATTCAATACATTTTGTCCTTCCAAACTAATATTAAACACCCGTTTTCCAGTTCCGCCATTTCCATCAACAAAAAAGATTTCGGCAAAATGTAATTGTACTTCATAAGTCCCATTCGTTACGGGCACATTATAGCTGATATTTCCACCTGCATAACGTTCCGTTTGGTAAATGACATCGCTGGTCGTATTGGCAATCGCTCCGCCAATATTATAAGTACTTCCACCCGAAAAATATTGATCTGCGCCCCAGTTAATCCCTCCAACATTTACTGCTGGTCCGCCTGCATTGATGTAAATAGCATTTCCTGATGGTGGAGGATTTCCTCCGCTGCCCAACGTTATCAATTTATCACAGATAGGTTGGTAATTGCTATCTTCAAAAAAGACTCTATATTTTCCTGATGGTAATCCATTTACAGTAAAAGAAGTACCACAGTTATATCCACAATTATCAATGTATTGCCAATTTTCGTCAAATATTTTAAAGAAACTGGCATTTCCTCCACTAATTAAAGTAATCGTGCCATTGCCATGTGAAATTGTATTGCCATTGCAATCCTCGTTCACTATACCTCCTCCTCCTGTTGGAGTACCCACACAGGTACAATTGCTTTGCACCACATCATCGGTGGTATTGGCATTGCCATCATTACAACTAGCACCAATAATAGTCAAATTAGGGTCATTATCATTACAATCCTCGGATTGTGGAAATCCATCGCCATCATTATCTGGGTCATTATTTCCGCCTCCACCAAGCGTTATCAATTTATCACAGATAGGTTGGTAATTGCTATCTTCAAAAAAGACTCTATATTTTCCCGCTTGTAAACCACTTACCGTAAAAGAAGAACCACAGTTATATCCACAATTATCAATGTATTGCCAATTTTCGTCAAATATTTTAAAGAAACTGGCATTTCCTCCACTAATTAAGGTAATCGTGCCATTGCCATGTTCAATCGTATTGCCATTACAATCTTCGGTAACAGTACCATTTGGGGGATTATCTGAAGCCGTTAGATTAACAATCGAAGAAGGGGCATTATTCCCTGTGTGTTGAATGGTTAATTGTCCGCTGGTATTATTACCAGAAGAAAAACTAACCGCAACCGTTGCACTACCACCAGGCGGTAAATGTAAAGGTAAACCTGTAGCAATATTTGCACTAAAGGCATTGCTATTATCACTAATTCCTTGAATCAAAATCGCTTGTGTTCCATTGGTATTTGTTAGCGTTAGATTTTGGCTCGTATTATTACTAGTAAAATTTAAAGTATTGGCCGAGGTGGTCAAAGTTGATGCGGTAATCGCATTTCCTGTTGGTGTTGTTTGATTACCAAAAAAGAAAGCTTCTTGCGTACGAGTATCACCACCACCTACATTTGGGCTACCACTTGCTACATAAATCCCATTATTATTGACAATTGCTTGCGTACCATGTCGACCTTGCAACATTGGGGCTAAAGTTCGCCAATTATTAGTACTAACATTTAATGCCTCGGTTTGATTATTAGCTAAACCGCTACTTTGTTCTCCGCCAATAATGATTAATTCACTGCCTAAAACTGCTGTAGTAGAAGCCGCTCTTTGGGTTGGAATATTATTCGGTAAAGTTGACCAACTATTGGTTTGAAAATTAAAGACATCCACTTCTCCTACTGTTGGCAAGAAAGTGTTTTGCTGCCCACTTCTTCGACCACCTGCAACATATAATTTATCGCCAATCACAGCTGCATGAAAATGGTCTCTTGCTCTGGGTGAATTCGGTAAAGTTGACCATTGATTCGTACGCGGGTCGAATACATCAAACCAATTGACCCAACCGCTACTATGCCCATTCGTCAACCCATTGACCACATAAATTTTATCTTGATAAACAACTGCGCCCATCGACCCTCTTAGTCGATTATTAGGAATCGCAGGTCCAGTCAACCATTGATCTGCTAAAGGGTCATAAATGACAATGTTTGGATTGGGATTTTCATTTGGAAAATTATTGTCCTGAAAAGCACCGACCATATAAATCAGTCCATCATATTCTAAAGCTTGGACATGATGAACAGGAAAAGGCGCATCGGCTCCAATCGTCCAACTATCTGTAGCAGGATTGTAAATATTGACATTACTATCGTTTTCTCTTCCACCCAAAAGATAAAATTTATTCCCTACTTGTACATAAGCCGCTTCGTGTCTGCCTTGTGCACAACTACCTGATTGACCAAAACCGCTACAGGAAGTACCATCATCAATATTTACCCAATTGCCAATATTTGATGGCGGTGGCGGCGTATTTTCAATAAACTTAACACTTAAATTATCATAAGTCGCATTAAAAGTTGACGTAGCACTAATCGAAGTATTGATAATACCAACTGCTAAACTTTGATTACTTTGTACCGCATTTAAGACATTCCCTTGTAATTGAACGGGTTGTCCAATATTTTGCGGCGTGCCATTACCAACTGCATATTGTACTTGTACTTGCCCAGTCGCAGGCGTGACCTGTATAAACAATCGAACCTCCGATTCAAAACCAATATTATTGATATTCGCTTGTTGGTTACTGGCGACGGCATTAGATTCTTCATACAAAATTTGAATGCCCGTAGTTGCCCCATTTCCATTGACCACTACTTTTAAATAATTAGATTGATCGCCTGTTCCAATAAAAATACCTGCAGATTGATATTGTTGAGGCGTACTAATAAAAATAGGCCCTAATAACCGACCTTCATAGACAAAAGGCTGCGTATTTTGATTGACATTCACCCCAAATTGGAAGCCATTTTGTTGGGTATTATTATTCGTATATGGGTCGCCTTTGGGTACATTATTAAACGTCAATAGACCTACTGCCCCACCCGCAATTATTTCGGTATTGCTATTATCTTCATCTTGAATCAAGTTTAAATAATCTGTGCTTCCATTGCTCATTAAACCTGTAAAACCCAAGCCAAAAAAGCCAAATCCTGGATCCGCATTTAGTAAAGGATAATCGACTGGAATATTAGTCGTCGAACCATTTTGCGCATCCCAAACAAAAGCATCCACATTATCATTAATCCCATCATCATCGTCATCGGGATCATTCAAATTAGAGACTAAAAAGCCGCCAATAAAAGACTTGTCAAAATCGGCTGGCATACTCGCTGCATTACAAGGATCGGTGCCATTTGCTAATTCATCGTTATTGGTATACTGGTCGCCATCTTCATCGTCACTATTATTTCCACCGCCACAACCACCAAAATCTTGTGGCTCAAAAACACTAATGTTATCACTTCCTAAATTCGCTACCCAAATAGTGCCTGGGAATGGGTCATTATCTCCTTGAGCAATTACATCTAAAGGCAATGCGCCGAAGTTCTCCGCCAAAGTGGTGACGGAACTCGTGCTATTAATGCCTCCGCTATTATTCCGTTGTACTCTATAAAGTGGCCCTTTAAAAGATGCTGCTATTAAATTACCTTTCATGGCATTGTTAAAATTTGAAGCCGTGTATTCTGCTAAGCCATTGGTCGAATTATTCACCGTATAAATAGAAGGGTCATCAACACCTGGGTTTTGATAATCTCCTTCTATTGGGTTCGCTAAATTACTAGGTACGGGCGGCCAATCTTGTGGTAGTGGATTAGCGCCACCTGTGGACGTTCGCCAGACCCCTACATTGCCACCTGAACCTAAACTCGCGTCGTGATAAAAAAGACCAGCCCCATTTGGGTTGGCTCGAATTGGATTGGGATGGCCTCCGTAATAATTATTGCTATTGACAAAATGTAATCCATCTTGGTTGTTGACTTGCCCATCATTTGGTCCCGAACCATTAGAACCAGGCTCGCCTGGCACCCAATTATTGGTGGCTGTTCCGAACCCTTCATTGGCTGGATGTCCACCCCAACCACCATTAGCTCCATTATCCCAAGTGTATAATCTATTGTCTTCTGTCCATAGGACATCGTAGATATTTCTAAAGCCACTTGCATAAATTTGAACTGGTCCATTGGGAACTACTTTCGCTTGGTTCAACCCATCATTTCCTCCAAAAGGATCCCCTACATCTTGCCCATTTTGATTAGGTCTAGTGGGGTCATCCAAAGTTGGTAAGTCATATTTATATTGACTGCCATCAGAAGCCGTCTTAGTAGACATCGCATCAATAGCAGGAATATTTACTGTTAAAATTGCTCCAGAAAGCGCATATTCACAAGAAAAAGCAAAATTATTAGAAGGCGACCCAGCATTCGTATTCCCCCCTTGTGCGACATATAATAAGTCCCCTTTCAACTGCATGCCATTATTCGCATGGTTTTCTTCTGACCGAGGTAAACCTCTAACTAAGTCTAGTCGTTGCCAATTATTGCCTGATTTAGTTAATCGAGAAATCATCCCTGAATTCGTGTCTAGATTAACGTCCCCATTACTACTACCACCGCCAATTCGGGAATCACTTGACCCTACATAAATGGCTATATTATTGGGCGTACCTGTTACCAAAATACCAGTTACTTGTCTTTTTGCCAAATTATTTAGCGTTCCATCATCATTATGATTCTGAATCTGCTTGATATTACTAATCGTCTCCGTAGCCGTAATTTGATAATTGGTATTTGTATTTCTTTGAATGGTATAGGCGAGAATTAGTCCATCTTGTTGCGCCACATATAAGCGGTCATCAGGGCCAAATTGAAGAGAGGTCGGACTTTTTAGATTTTCTCCTTGCAAACTGGAGGTCGAAAAATTTTGAGCTAATAACCGAGGGGCTATTAGTATAATAACCGCCAATACTATACACTTTCCAAAAGGGGGTAAAAATTTGTTCATAGTTGTAGAATGTAAGTCGTTAAAATAAGTGTTCAGACAAATTATATAGAAATTGAATCCAGCAAAAACACTCATTTTAGCGTTCATAAACAACGCAATCACCTTTAATACTTGAGTAATTTTAGGCTAAAATAGTCAATTACTAAATGTTGTCCGAACACTTTAAAATGTAAAATATTGCATCGCAGCTAATGTCCTATGAGGGTTAATAAAATTAACCAATAGTCATTAACAATATTAAAAGTAGTAATGTGTGTTTTTTTCTTAAAAAATTAGATAGTAAAGTGGAAAGTGTATTTTGTAAGTTGGCGAATAAATACTTTTTAGGAAATTGATATATTTATTCTTGTAGTAAGTAGCAGCGTAAATATACAAGGAAAATAAAATATTATCCTAATTTTTTGCTAAAAATAAATAGATATAATTTTATCAAATAACAATAAAATTAACTTGGGCTGTTGATTGATTCGTTTTCTCTATTTTTAATCAATATTCAAAATCAATCTTTAGTGCAACCATTCTTATGGAATAGGTTTTTTTTGTAATATCAATAAATTTTAGCAGTTTTGTCAAACATAAAAACAAAATATGAAAAAATTAATCAACACTTTATGCTTTGCTTTTTTCTTAACTATTAGCAGTTATGCCCAGCAAGATTCCATACCACCAGACCCCAATCTAGCTGCTTTTGAACTAGATTCTTTAATAGCAAAATTAGAACCAACAGGTCGTCCTTGGATGCCTATTATGAAGGGCAAAAATGTACTCACAGGTTTATACATGCTTAAAGCGGGTGCGGAAGACCGTCAACGCCCACATGATACGGATGAAGTCTATTATGTTGTTTCTGGCAAAGGTAAATTTGTGGCTGATGGGAAAGAAGTTAGCATTCAAGCAGGCAGTATTTTATTTGTCAAAGCGGAAGTGGAGCATCGTTTTTTTGATATTGAAGAAGCGTTGGTATTAGTCGTATTTTTTGATCAATAAGTAATGTGACAAAAATAAACGGACATCTTATATTTTGACGAGTGTAGCTTAGTTTTACCACATAGTAACATAGTTCATAAAGTGCACATAGTTTTTTGACGAGTATCACTAAATCCTTTAGAACAAAATTGTTAGTTTAAAATTGTCTGGTTACTTAATAGCCAAAAAACAGAAAAATGAACAATCTTCACAAAAAAGCCATTTGCAAGACGCCAATTAATAGAAAAATAAGACAATAATACGGTTCATTCCTTCATCAAATCTTCTAAGGCCTCAGGTGTCCGGGGCAAGGTGGCACTTAATATTTCACATCCATCTTTAGTAATCAAAATAACATCTTCTGTAAATACAGAAATCTGTTCGTCATGATTATAATACCAAGGTTCAACGGTGAAAATCATGCCTGGTTGAAGCGTGACGGTGGACAAATTAGGATCACCCGTAGAAAGGCCTAAATGGTGTCCAAAAAAAAGACCGACTTGCATATATTTTTTGGCATCGGCTGGAATAATTCGATCTGTCAATTGCTTGATATCGTGAAAGGTAATGCCAGGTTTGATAAAGTCAATAATTTGGTTAGTTATGTCCATTTCCATTTGGAGGATTTCTTTTTGTCTTTTAGAAAATTTGCCCGAAACGGGGAAAGTTCTGCCCACATCACTAACGTACTGATTATACTCACAACCTACATCAAAAATCACTAAATCTCCATTCTTCATTATCCGATTGCGCCGATTATAATGAGTCGCTAAAATACGCCAAGGCCACAAAGAATTTGGTCCAGATTTTATAATAGATCCGAAAGCCAGCCGTTGAGCACCATTCCTTTTAAAACTTCCTTCCATAACGCCCTCTAAATAACGTTCATCTATTCCCGATTTTATGGTTTTACAGGCATCGATAATCCCTTGCTCTGTAATGTTTACCGCTTTACGGAGCAATTCAATTTCGGAGGGTGATTTTATCATTCTGACCAAAGCCATTGAGCCATAAATATTTTCGTACTGCAATCCAGCATGTTTACTTTGCAGCGCATGAATTAAAATTTGAAAGGGGGCAGGAGAAGCGATATAATCATCAGAAAGAAAAGCAATCGGTCCTTGTCGGTCGCCATTAATTAAAACAGTTCCCTTTGTTTGAGCCTGAAGATTTAAACGGGTAGAAAATTCGGCTATACTTTTTAGCGTCAAGCCTGATTTATCGGCTATCACCTTATCCTGCAATAATGGTCGACCAGGAAAATCATTCCGTCTCGAACCATTTTCAAACCTTACATCTCTTTCAGGTACATATACTACCGAAGATGCATCCGCTAAATCCAGTACCAAAATAGCATTAGGTAACTCTAAACCTGTGAAATAATAGAAATCATCTAGTTGTCGAAAGGTCTCGCCGTGGGACAACATATCTCTGGAAGGTATCAACACCAATCCTGTTTTTTCTTGCTTCTGCAAAAGGTTAATCAACTTTGTTCTGCGTTGAACTAATTCGGCTTTAGAAAAGGGCAAAGTTGTCCACTCAAAATAGGATTGTTCGGGTGTTTGAGCAAATAAGGATATGGATAGAAATAGTCCTGCTAAAAAATAAATTATACGTGGAATCATTTGTTAGGTATTTTGCAAAAAATGAGATACGCTAATATATCATTAATTCTTCAAAGCTAACTCATCCGTAGATATGGAAGTTTTAAAATAGGCTTGTCTCCAATAAATCGTGTAGTTTTTTAACTGCACTCATCTTATTAATTTTAATAATCAGTTATAGCAAATATACTTTTTTTTGAGAAATATAAAATAGGAGTAAAGGGAAGGATTTTACTTGGATTATAAAAAATGAGGTATTAAAAAAGGACAAAACGGTGGATTTATTCCTCAAACTCGCTCCCTACGTTGCCATTTAAAACCTAAAAACAGTAGCATACTCAATCCCAAAATCCACTTAAAATAAGTCCAAAACCCACTCGATTTCGGAATAGCCTTCATATCCCCATTCCCAATAAAAGCAGCCCAATAAAAAGGGTGCGGATAATTGGTTTGTTCGAGGTATTGCAATTTAGCTTGACGTAAAGCAGCGCTTTTTGTTTGCCCTGCTTTAATCCCACGATAGAAAAACTCTATCAATTTTTTAGTAGATGCATCATCTACAGACCAAAGGGTGGAGACGATACTTTTGGCCCCCGCATAGAAAAAAGCACTACCTAGGCTAACAACCCCTTCTCCTTTGAAAAATTCGCCATCCCCTGTTTCACAAGCACTTAAAACAATCATCTCCGCATTAAGGGATAAATTATAAATATCCTTGGCATACAATAATCGTTCTTTGGTACTATCTGGAGTAGCCGTAAAAGCTAGGTAGGAATAATCGCCAATATTGGCATCTGCTTTTCCATGTGTTGCCAAATGGATGATTTGATAGGCTGCCGCTTGTTGCAGGAATTTTTGTCGAAAAGCGGCTGGGCCTGTATAAATATCTCCTTGTAGTAATTGTTGAATGGCTTGTACTTCTGGGATATTATTAAGCAAGGGGGCAAATAAATTACTATCTGCCGCTACAAATTCAGGGGCAAAAGCTAATAAACGTTTAGAAAAATTAGCTGCTTTTCCATTTTTTATTTGATGTAATAAAGTAGCAGAATAGCCATAACTCAATTCTTGGTCTTTTAATAAATAATGGAAACCCTTTTGCCTATCTAGCCGCTCTGGTGCTTCTACTAATAAGGCTTCAAAGGGCAACAAATTAAGTACGCCTCCATTAATAATCGTTACTTTGGTCGGTAATTTAGTGGCTATAGGCTGCCATAATTTTTGATATAAATAATGCGCAGCCGAAGTATATTGTTGGAGGTAAGCTAAATAAGTGCTGTCACTTTGATTAGGACTATTGGTATGAGGTTTATAGATTCCTGTTCTGAATAAGCTCACTTTTTCTAGTAGGTCATTTATAGGAATCGCCTCAAAATGAGTAGCCGTTGTATTAATCACAAAAACATAAACTATTGAATCGGCTACAAAATATTCTACTAATGCAGTTTCCTTTTCTAATAACTCTTTTTGAATAATTGGTATCGTAATGGTCTGGTCTGCATATTTCAATTGAAAATAAGCGGGGAACTCATTTTCAAACTGTTTTATCAACGCTGCATATTCCTGTTTTTGGGTGAAAGTTTTGTGCCCCAATTCATCTATTAAATCGAGATTTGCTGTTTTTCCTTTTCTATTTTCTGCTTGCCATTTTTTTTCATAAAAAGTAATATTGGTTTTTAAAGCCAATTCTTTATGAATTAGGCTATCGGGGATTCCTGCAAATTGAGCAGCAGCATTGGTATTTAAGGCACCTAATAAAACGCTATTTCGGCTTTGTTCGGAATAAGCAAAGGCAATTTCTTTATATTTTTGCGCACCCGTCAATTGGAATAAAGCATAACAGGTACGGATGGCTTCCGCAAAAGCAGTAAAGCCTTTTTCTCCAAGTAAGCGTTGAGAAGTTTCTTCTTGGTATTGTTTTCTGAGCGATTTAATTAACTCAATAGCGTATTCATAATTCGCTAATGATTCTAGAAGGTAGGCTTCTTCTTTGGTCGCAACAAAAAGTAAATATAAAGTATTCGCTTTAGCATTTAATAAATCAATTAATACTAAAGGTGATTCAATAAAACCTATTTCTTGTTGGTTGTTTAGATTTATTTTTAGGATTGCTAAAGCTTCGTTAAACTCAACTAATGCTTCTGGGTACTTTCCTTGTTCTTGGTAAGCCGTTCCATTACTCGTTTTATATTTGGCTAATAATGGATGCTTCGGATGATATATTTTTTTTGTTATTTCAATGGCTTTTTCATAATGAATATGAGCAGCGGCAAAATCTTTTTCTTTTACTAAACAATTCCCTAGATTATAATAAATAGAAGCGTTTTCTATATGTGCCGTTCCATATAAATCTTCAAAAATGGCCAGACTACGTTGGTATATCGGAATAGCAGTTTTAGCTTGCTCTCCTTCCCAAAAACAATTACCAATATTATTATAAATAGTACCTAGGAAATGTTGGTCATTTAAGCTCGTAAAAATCTTGACTGCTTGGTTATAATGGTCTAGTGCGGTTTCAAATTCCCCTATTTTTTGCAGCGTTGTCCCTATGTTATTATGAGTGAGTCCAACATGAGCATGATTGGGTTCGACATGCTCGTGGAGAATATGTAAATTATTTTGATAATAAATTAATGCCTTATTATAATCTCCCGATTCTGCATAAGTATCTGCCAGGGCATTATAAACAGGAAACAAGCGATAACTATCTGGTTGAAACTGCTTCAATTGGATTTGCAAGGCCTTTTCAAAATTATCCAAAGCCAATTTATGATTCCCTAACTTCGTATAAGCATTACCAAAACCAGTATAAATTTTTGCGACATCTGGATGATTCTCCTGTTGATTATGGGCAAAAACGGCTAAGGCTTGGTTCAAATAGATAATCGCAGTATCTATTTGTTCTAATTGAATATAGGCATCTCCAAGGTTTTGGCAATTCTGAGCAATTTTTGGATGGAAAGCACCCAATGAATCCTTTCTGATTTGCAAAGATTCTAAGAAGAATGGTATCGCTTTTCGATATTCTTTTACTTCTATTTGGCAATAACCCAAATTATTAAGACTGGAAGCCACGTCTATATGTTGGCGTCCGAATAACTTAATGCGGATATCCAATGCCTGCCCGTAATACTGGTAAGCTCCTGCAAGCGCCCCTAAATACAGTGCACAATTCCCTAAATTATTAAAACTATCTGCTACTTTTCCATGATTCGTACCAAATAGTGCTACTCTGATTTCTAATGCTTTTTGATAATTTTCTGCGGCGGCGTAAATATCCTCTATTGCCATATAGCAACGACCAATATTATTAAATACCTGCGCAACATCCGCATTGGATTCACCATAATGGCTAATTAATATATTTTTTGCATTTATATAACAATTTAATGCCTGTTTATAATCTCCAATTTCAAAAATAGCATCTCCTTTGACATTATAGGCCAAGCCAAGTTGAGGAAGGGTATCTGCGGCTAATTGATAAATATAAAGGGCGCTATCGGTTAATTGTACTGCTTCCTGAAAATTTAACGCCTCTATTTGCTCAATCGCCTGGTTTAAATAAATATTTGCCCGTATTGTATCTAGTTTATTAGCATACAATTGGTTAGAAAAAACAAGAAAAATAAAAGGAATGACTTTTTTTATCACAATTTTAGGCTAGACTTTAGATAAATTGAAAATAGTAGGTAATGCCGATAATTTACAAATTTAAATAGGCAAAGTACACAAATAACCACTTTATTCCTTATATTCGTAGTAAAATACCACACATCGTATATATACAAGTATATAAAAAGGCATTTTGAACCACCCAAGTCAATCCTTTTTAAGCCCTCTTTCTCACAATAAACTACTTATCATTTTAAAACCACCCTCACTTTAATTGAACTGGTTCAGTTATAACTAACCGTCAATACATTACCTCCTTACAAGCACACTATAAAAAACAAAAAAAATATTCCAACCACAAATAATTGATAATCAATTAATTGACTTAACCAAAAGAAGCATTTGAAAATAAATTATTTTTTTTCAAATACACTTGGGTACGCTTTTAATTACCAAAACACTCCTTAATGTATCAACGAATTATTTAGAATTATAAAGAAACAATAAACCTCTAAAAATTTAAATTATGAAAAAATCAATTTTATTTTTCTTCTTCTTATCCTTCTTTATTGTGGAGATATCGGCTCAAAAAAGAGCGCAAAATAACAAAGCAAATGAAGATAAGAAAATGATGATGAAACCCGACCGACAAACTCAAGCTACAGGTCGTAGTAGTCGCAGTCTAATTTATAATTATAACGGTTATGTCAATGAAGGGCATTATGTAAACGTTTACCACGAAAAACAATATTTATACCCTGGTTATAAATATGAAGTAGAATTATACGTTACTCAAGGGAATGCTGACTTATATATTTATGGCAGCGGAAATAATAAAAGAGTGATTCGCTATAGTAACCGTTCAGGTAGTAACCGAGAGGATAGTTATTATAAATATGCTGATTTACGACCTCATGAACAATCAATTGCTATAGGTATTTATGGTTACTATGGTTCTAAATTTAGCATCAAAATCTACAAAGTAAGTGACCATAATGGTGGAAATAACTGCCATTATAATGACCCTACTCATGATTTGACTTGGTTGAAAAACATGAAGAATCAATACAGAAATGATAAAATTTGTGAATTTGAATATAATGGCAAAAAATACTTCCAACGTTACCGATGTGGGGTCAGTCATTATACAGAATACTGGTATGATTGTGACGGTCGAAAAATTTGTGAGTTCAGTAATGGAAATGCTTGTAATGAAGTTAAAAATGCTCGATTCATCAAATGTTGGTATACCCCATGTAGCCCTACAGGAAATTGCACTTGGAGATTTTGGTATGACGACTGCCATGACGGAAAAGAAATAGCTGCTGGAAGCGACTATTACGTAAAAGTAAATACCGAAAAATACCAAGATATTCAATGGATGGATTTATATGTAAATGGTCGAAAAGTAAGGAGAGAATCAAGTCACCCTTACGAATGGGGTCGTCCAAATACTAATGGAGATGGTTTATTAAGAAACTTACAGCCTGGGAATTATAAATTGAAGTGCGTAGTGTACGATAAATGTGGTAAAGAACACATAGAATACTGTAACTTCGTCGTCAAGCACAGACAATGTAATTATGGTCTTAGATTCACACATGGACAAAATGGCAAACATTATCAAAAACACTCAAATCTCTACGTAAAAGTGCAAGCGGATAGACACCAAGATATTGAATGGTGTGAATTATATATTAACGGCCACAAAGTAAGAAGAGAAACAAGTGCGCCTTACGAGTGGGGTCCACAGCATAATAGTAATGATCACCGATTAAAGAGAATGGAACCTGGTACTTATAAATTGAGATGTTACTACAAGACCAAATGCGGTCAATACAAAGAAAAATTTAGTACCATTTATGTAGATAATCACTAAATTGTAAACCTCATCTAACACATCGAATCAAGGACAGTTATAGCACTGTTCTTGATTTTTTGTATTGGGGATACGGCTTGCCAGTTGCGGGTTCAAATGAGTAGAATTTGCATAAAATTGGATACACATCCCAGCTTAGGTTAAAATGAGCTGTTTATTTGGTTAACGCAACTTATTTACTTACTTTAGTCATTGTAAAATAACTCCTTCTCAAAGACTAATTATTGTAAGATTTATAAAATTTTTCATTAAAACATTTAGAAAGCATTGTACAATAACTCCTTTAAACTAAGTATCGCTAGGTTCGCTCAAATTTTTGATTAATACATAAATTACACGAAATAATATTCTGTATTAAAAGTATTTTTATCTTTAAAACAGTATTTTGTTCGTATTTATTTTTATTAAATAAATATAATTAAAATATTATTTTTAACCCTAAAATAATAACCTGAAAAGAGTTTATTTAAAATAAATAAAATTCTGCATTTTAAACATAAATCAAAATATTATTTTGATAATATTTTATTTTATTAACTAATTTTGGGCGAACCTAGCGAAGTAACGTTGAAAAAACAAGATGAACAACTAAAATCCGTGGGGAAGTAACTATAGATTGTCCAACTTATTTTTTATCCGTTATTAAACAATTAAATCTAATAACATGGGAATACGTCCTTACCGTTTTAAACAATTACAATTAGTAACTATAGCAGCGACCCTTCTATTGAGTAGTATTTCTTTATTCGCACAACAGAATAAAGTGGAATTAGAATTAATAGAAGAAGAGGCTTTATTTATTGGTGGGTTATCTACGAATGTATTGACACAAGGAGCAGTTGAGGTCAATTTTTATAGCTCCTTATTTTCTAATCAGATTACTTTACATGAGTCAGCAATATCGGAATCTGCGGTTAGAGATCGTTTTAGATTGACTGATTTCACCACGAATGTGGACGTTTATTTAGGGATTACTAGAAATGGGCGTTGGGATTTAGGCGCAAGGTTTAAATATGCTAGAAGAAGGATTGATAATAATGCCAGAATTTCTCCTTTCGAAGTCTTTAACGGAGGCAATTCAGATGGAGCTTTTGGTAGAGATCAAACTTTTAGTGGATTGCGAGAAGTGGGGCTTCGATTTCGATTAATCCCTATTGAGGCCATACCTGAACTAACGGTAACGGGCGGTTATGCTTTTTCTCCTAGAAATGGAGAACAAGAGGATGTCAGAAGCCTTGGTGCGGATAGAGATTTGATTGATTTGAATATTTCTTATATCGCTGAGCTTAATAATAATGCGTATTATTATTTTATTGTCAATGGCACCGCTGCGCCTAGTAGTTTTATTTCTATTAGTGATGAATGGTTGTATAATACCAATTTTAGCTTTTTAGTGGTGCAATTATTTGCGAATCGGAAAATTGCCCTTTATCCGGGCATTAGTTATAATATTGGTTTTAAACCGCCTTTTAGAGGGGATAAAGCTTTGATTAAAACCAACGACCAAGTGGTGGCGACTTTAGGTATCCAATTTCAACCATCAAACGATTTTAGTATCAATGTCAGTACGGCACTTCCGTTATTATTGGAAACTACAAATAAGTTATTTCAACCTGTTCGGGAGAGTTTTTCTTTTGTGAGTATTGGTGGGCGAATGACTTTTTAGAGGCGGATAGAACGAGTTGCAATTAATTCCCAACGGATTAATGAAGGCCAACGGATATTAGTTTAGTTCGTTAGTCAATAAAACAGAAAATCCGTTGTTTACTAAATCCGTTATTAAGAATAGAACAACGGATTTAGTAAACAACGGATTTTTTTTATTTTTATATACTAGGCTTAGCGCTTCCAAAACTTGGAGTTCTGGAAGTACTAACCCTTGAATACAACTACAAAAGCTGTCTATACAATATCAACTGCTGCCCTGTTGTTTCATGCGTTAAAACCATCATAATCATTTTTTCGTCCCCTTCTCCTGGTACAGAACAAGGCCCTCCACCTCTTCGATAAGCTTCCTGTTGAATAGATTGGGGATTCACTAACATGCCTTCATATTTTTCAATCTCTCCTCCTTTTTCTCGTCTATCTATTGCTAATCGCACATAGCCACTTTCTCTATCTACAATGCCTGTGATAGGATTAAAATGATAAGTAAATTGAGGTAGTGTAGGTTCTGAACAGGATTCTGCACCTAAATGCTTTAGGAGTAGATTTACACTAATCTCTCTAGTGCCTGCAATTTTACCATTTGGATGTACATCAAAGGAATCAGGTATACCGGGAACCAAAGTAGGTAATTCAATTGGTTCGCCATTCCCGTCTAATTCATCGCTTTCTTCTGGTACAATCCAAACACAATAATCTGGATCTGATACGCTAAACCAAGTTTTTACGACATTTGCTATTGGTGCGACATTTACTGTTGGAATGGTAATTAAAGGTGGAGCAGGTGTAGTAAATAAATAAGGATTATTTGCAGCAAAACTCTGGTCGGCAATTAAGGCAGAATTCAATGGAATAAACCCACCACAATCTTCATTTTCTACAAAGAAAGTAGTCATGCCTGCGGCATCGGAAGGCACCTTCACAATACTACCTCCAGCGGCTGCCATAAAGGAAGAAGTGGTTTCTGAAATGGTTCGATTTCCTGCACTTACTTTTTCGATAAATATTTTTCTTCCTTCTAAGAAATTTCCTGGTATGGTAGAGATGAGTACTTCTGTTTCGACATTTGGGCGTAATAAGCGCGTATTAGGCGTTACTTCTGCGGTAAAATTGGCTGCTGTTTCGCAAGTAAAAACGGTATTAATTGGAATAAAGCCACCACAATCTTCATCTCTAATAAAAAAATTGGTTGTTGCTGGTAGTAAATTACTAGGTAAGCTTATTAGATAACCGCCTTCGGCATCATTAAAATCTGCTGGGCTTGCGACTTTAGCACTTTCGTCTACTATGAGTGTACTACTCGCATATAAAGGGCCACTTTTCAAAAATTCTGGTGGAGAAGTCGCCACTAAAACCTGGCTTCCAACGGGTGTAACCGTCGCTGTAACTCTTAACGTACTTTCGCAATCTGGATTACAAGCATAAATTAATGCTATGCCAAAAACAAAAAAATTAACCATCCATTTGTTCCTCATCTTGTCGTATATTTTTTTTAAGGTTAAATAATAAGGGGCTTAATTTAGTAGGCAGTAATCAGTTTGCAGTAGCCAGTCTGCAAACTGTAATACTGCCTACTCTATATCTTCTAAAGCTGCTAGGCTTTTATCAATCATTTTTTCTAAATTAATAATTAAGGCATTTAAATTATGAAAAGTTTCATGCCCTAATTTCATAGCTTTTTTCTTTTTATTGATTCGAATATAGCCAATTATTTCACTTACTGCTGGTTGTAACTTGGGGTAATGCAGTTGATGAAATAAGACTTCAAACGTTTGTTCTACTTGATGCGCCAATTGTGGATTATTCCAATAATTCCGAACGCCTTGAATATAGTTTTTGTGTTCTTCATTAATTTTTCCTGTAATGCCATTATACGCCTTCAAGGTATTATTAAATGTCGTACTAAATTCGGGATTATTGCTAGATGGAAAATATTCGCCCACATTCTGCACCAATTCATGCACATCTTTGGTGCGTATCAAGTAATCTTTCAAATCGGCTGAAATCGCTCTATAAATTTGTTGTTGCCGCAAATATTTTTCCTCCATCGCATCTGCTAGTTGAATTTGCAAATCATCGACTTGCGCTTGCTGGCTATTCAAAGCTTCTTGGGCGGCGACTAATTGTGCGTTTAAAGCTTCATTTCCCGACTCCGCAGATTGTAAATTAGTTTCTAAATCAGCAATGGTATTTTCTAGTTGTGCCCTTTGCGCCTCATTTCGTTGGATATTATTTAATAGCGAATCATTCATCGCATTGAGTCGCTTTTGAGAGAGCGTATTCTCTCCTTTTAATTTATTGAGCCGTTTATTCAACTTAGTCACTTGCTTGCGATAATTTGTATCTGCCCCTTTTCCAATTACCAACACATCCCATATCATATCATAGTCTAAAGTATCCACTAAAAAAATACCATCTAATGGTCGCAAGATTTCGTAATTAGCTATTTTTAATTTAACAGCTACTTCCGCATCAAATCTATTGAATTCTAGAATTGGTAATTTAAAAGCAAAAGCTCCTTGCCCAGTTGTCTTAAAATCGCCGACCCCTACTATTTTTAAATTCGTATCTCCCACAGCTACTGTCTTGCCTCCAGTCTGTTCCATTATGTTGCCCTGTACCTGTATCGTATGTATCGTATCATATTGCGCAAAAAGGGAGAGGTAACAAGTGCATAGAATAAGAGAGAGGGTTAGCCTTTTTAATTTCGTCATAGTATCAAATATTGGTTTTTTAAAATTATTTTCTTGTTTTATTAAATGCAGTTATTTCAGCGAAAATATCGTATTTGAAACTTAAAAATAAAAAACTCAATTGGTTATACTAAAGCTAGTTAAAAGTAATCATTTTTTTAGTAAAACCTAATATTCGTTTCTGTTTTTTTAAAGAAAATACTATTGATTTTCAATAGATTATCGAAACATTTAACCTATTGTGCTTATCAGTGTTTTTTTGAGAAGTCAGCGTCTTCAGTAGACAACTAGATACCCATTCCTCCAGACTAGAAATCACTATCCGCAGGTCTCCTAACCTGCATTGAGAATTTTACAATTAAATCTGACTCTTATGCTACAATAAGCCTATACTAAATCATTCTCTACTCCTTAATACATCGACAAGACAAAGCCGTATTCTTATCCAATTGTTCTTTATTGACCGTTCCAAATTGTTTATTAAAATCTGCATAAATAGCTTTAGAAACACTACTCTCCGAAGACCAATAATTACCAAATTCTCCTTCACAACAGAAATTATTATCGGATTGACGAATACCACCAAGCTTTATTCCAAAGTTACTCTCTCCACTTTCCAATAAAGCATGGTAAGCCGCTTGGGCACCACCATAATAATTGATTAGGTTTTCCCAATCATGGGCAGTCGGCAATCGCCAACCATTTGGACAGGCACTTAAGGATGCATTCCAAGTGTATAAACGACCATTCGTTTTACAATTTTTCCCTTTATTATCAAGACACCAAGAGTCTTTTTTGACTTCGTAATTTAAATTTTGAGCCATCCATTTTTTGCCATCTTTTAAGCGCACCCATTTGTACATTTTATTGTCTCGATTATCCTTAAACAGACCATTAGTAGGTCCTTTTAAATCTGCTTCAGCTATCGATTCGGGACACCCCATATTAGAAAGTTCTCCATACTTATTTGGACACTTATCTGTCTCATCTGAAACACCATCTCCATCGCTATCCATAAAGGCTGGATTAGTAGGAATAGGCGTAGATCTCTTATTTGCTTCCAATCCTTCTTCAGGAAGTGGCAAAGGAATCCATCCTGTATTGGAATTTTTACTCGGAGGCACATAACCCGATAAAGCATAAATAGGAAAACCCATGCCCAATTCATTGGCAATAACATGGGGTTTTTGGGTCCCAACACCAGGTTTATCTCGCTTGACGATAGCAGGAACATAGGCTTGGATATAGTCTTTTAATTCGCCCAATTCTAATATATTATTGCCATCTTTATCTGGCTTTTTTCCATTAAAAGGTACATTATTAAAAGCGGCTAAAATGGCTTTGGTAAAAGCTCCATTCTTCCATTTTTTATCTTCATAAGATAGTTCATGCTTTTGACAGGAAGTGAACGTACTCAATCCTGGACTAGTTTCTAATAAAGTATGAAGTGCTTTTGCCATTTCTTCATCTTTGATTTCTTTACTTCCCGTTCCTTGTTTAATCGAGCCACTATTACAAGCATCTATGAAGATTAGTTTTTTACAGTTAATCTGTTCTAAAAATTTAATAATATCGTCTTCAAAGTCAATGGAGTGATAATTCGCCAATCGGGCAGAATAACCCGTTGTTAAAATTTTGAAGCGATTATTGACTTCTCTGCCATGAGAAGAAATAAATAGAATCAATAAATCTTTATCGTTGATTTTGTCCTCCACCATGCTTTCATACCGCTGTTTTAAATCCTCTAATTCTATTTTAACATCCATCAATTCTGTATTCTCTGCTTCCGCAAGCGTGTGAATAAAGACCTCTTTGAATAATAAATTCTGCTGGCGTTTAAAAGCATTAGCAAAATCCTTGGCATCCTTTGCCGTAAATTGTAAATCCGCATGTTTTGGCCCAATCGCCAAAACATGCAGGTTGATTCTTTCTGGAAAGTATTTGATGGTAATTTGTCTGGTTTTAATTAATCCCCCTTGTTCTCTCACCTGTATCTCAATTACATTCGCACCTTCTTTTAATTTTAGTTGCCCCGAAAAAGTATGAGAATATTGGTTATTCTCTTGTTTCTGAGGTCTCGTAATCGCTCCTTCTCCAAATTTAGAATTATCTAAAGTTTTATTATTAATCACTACTTTAATATCTTGGGAGGCGAGTTTTTTATTAGAAATCGCCTTTATCTTAATATCTTGTATTCCTTTTTGAGACGTAAAAATATAGCCCGTTTCATCTGGATTAGGAGACATCCAAGCCAATACCGTTTGAGAACGATCGGTTTTAACTTTATCCTTTTGGGTAGGCGATGTATTTTTTGTAGGCGGTTTATCTTGTTGTGCGTTGACCCAAAAAGTAGGAATGATTACTAATAATAGTATCATCCATAATTGGTAAATTAAATACTTCTGGTTCATATCCGTTGAGTTTTAGTTTTCTTCTATTAACAAGTGTTTGAGTAGCTTAGTCAAATAATAGTGTTTCCTAAAACACTTTTGTACCCTTCTACCTTACTTTGCCTCCAACTCCACCACAATCGGTACAATAAATCCACGGGTACTATTTGTCGTAAAATCAATACTATTCGGTGAAAACTGAATATCATTTGTTGGTATTATAAAATCCTGTAATAAACCAATCAAACTTTCATAAAACTGGTCTTTCTGGTCTTCCATATATTCGCTTACCGCTTTAATATTCGTGATTCGCTCTTTTGAAAATAGGATACATAACTGTTCTGTTCCTTTTTTCTCTAGTTTTAAACCGCTGTCTTTTCCAGGAATGTAAATTTCAGCACCTATGGAAGTAACTAAAGCACTCTCATTCATTCCTTTAAAATTGCTATTCAATTCCTCGCTTCTTGGCCAATGAATATTCACTTCACCAGACATATCCACACTAAAAACATAAATATATTCATTTTTGGAAGCAGAAATGGTTAATAACTGAAAAAGTTGCCCAATTTCCCAGTCGGTACGATTTACTCGATAATACTGTCCATTAAAGGTAACGGCTGCTGGTTTTATCAAAGGTTCATCGTCATAGGCTTCATTATCAACATATAAAAATTTAAAACTACCTGCAATCCGTGCGGATTCTTTTTGGATGTTTAAATTAGTTGGTTGCGTTGGCGTATTCGCTGGCGCATCTTCCGCTAATTTTTTAATATCAGCTTCCACATCTGGGCTAATCGTAACGGCCTCTGCATTCGCTCTATTTTCTCCCAAATGTATGGTATAAGCATACTTACAATATTTCCCAAATTCTTTATATTTTATCCAGATAAAACCATCCTTCCCCCATTCTTTTCCCCAACTATTCATAATCCGAAAAGCACCTCTTAGTTCATCATAACCAACAACGACCATGGCATGTCCTCCCGCTGGCAATTGGCTGCCTATTTCTGGTCGCCAATAACCAATATCTTTTAAATGAAAGAAATTTTTAAGCACTTTGAGTCCTACCACAACAGGTTGCTGATTCGCCAATGCTTTCTGAACTTTTAATATCTTTATTTCTGGAGCTTCGTCCTTTGCAAATAAAGTCATAAAATCGGTTACCGCAAAATGCTTAGCTTCTGCTTGTAAACTTGGATTTGGTACCTTGCTACAATCATTCACATCGCCATCAAAATTATTAGCTAAACAATCTCCATTATTCATGAGTAATTCAACCGCATCAGAAATTTTAGCACCACTTCCACAATAGTCACTTTGCTTCACTTGATTATAAATAAATAAAGCTGAATTAGCATTGGCAGTAATCGCCTGTTTATCCGTTATATTATCTTGAATCGCTCTTTGGATGGTTAATGCACCATATCCTAATGCCCAACCGACACAAGATTGAATTTCTCCTTGGTGACCTACTTCTGGACAATAAGGGGTTAAATCTACCTTTATCGGCAATTCCAAGTACTTTGACCCTTCAAAACGAGGTTCTCTAGGTTGTTTTTCATAGTCGGTATCGTCCATTATTAATCCCATCTTATATTCTAGAGCAGATTCCGTCTGGGCAGTTAATGGTAAAATAGACCATAGAAAAACAAAAAATAAGCAATAGGATTTCATTTTTATTATTTGGTACAAGAGTCGCGACTCTGTAATTAAAATTAATGGAATATTCGTAATACCATCCGCGGAAGTTATCCGTAGGAAAATAAACCTTATTTCCCATAGACTCCTTCTCCCTTAACCATTATTCTTCTTCTTTTTCGGAGGTATCGGAATAGCAATTTGCTTAGGCTTTGAAGTTTGCTGCGATTTTATGGCTGGTTGCTTTTTGTTGATACTTCTTTGATTCGCCGAACCGTCGTTGCTTGTAGCACTATTATCAATAGGGCAACCTTCATTCTCCGCAGGACCAAAGAGGTCTGGACAAGCATCCGAATCGTCCGAAATACCATCGCCATCAAGGTCTGAACTAGTATTATTGTTGAAGTTCGGATTATTAAAATCAGGATTGTTATTCGCATTATTTGAATTAGGACAACCATCCGAACTTCCCAGTCCACTCTCCATCGGGCACTTATCAAATTTATCTCCTACCCCATCCTTATCCGTATCTGGGCAGCCCATTTTACCAGAACCATATTCATTAGGGCAAAGGTCTTCTGTATCTGCTACCCCATCTCTGTCTTTATCAGGTTTATCGGTAAATCTTTGTTCATTTCGCTGAACTTGCCAACTCCAACTAAAATTATCAGAAGGTTGCTGAGGCATTTGATCATTAATTTGTCCGCCAGAATTATAAGGATCATTAGGCATTCCTAATGCAGTCCATTCTGGAAATTTGTGTGGTTCGATTAATTTTTTATCTAGCTCCTTTTCGGAAAATATTTGCTTCATTTTCTTATTATATTTAATCGTACCAACAATCCCTTTCACCAATTGAAAAACACCAATTGAAGTAAATACTAAATCATTTATTAAAGCCAATACTGCGACCCCATCTACATGTTCGCCCACAACATCTGCCATCACTTGCTGATAATTTACCGCATAAAACTCCGTTAATTTAATCATGTCATACTCCAATTGTTTTCGATAACCATCGGGGTATTCTGTAATCATTTTTAACTTCTTTCTGTCTAATAAATCATTTTTTAAATTTAGCAAGACAAAATTGAATTTTTCAGCAGTTTGTGTATATGCCTGTTCTATTCGTTGTTGGTCAGCTGGTGAATAATTACCGCTATTCTGTTGACTCTTAAATGCGGATGCACTTGATACCGCAGAAGTTTTCATTTCTTGAAATTGCTTGATAAAATCAGATTGCAATAAAGCATCCAAAGAAGCGGTTACCTTTTTTTGACCAAAAGCATTCATAGAAAGGCCTATCAAACAACAAAAAAAAGTAGTAAATATTTTAGATTTCATGATAATGAGGTTTATGCGGTAAATGTTAAAGTATTTGTCTTTATGTGTTTTTAGGGATTATTCTGTACCCATGTTCTTTCTAAAAATATAAGTAATTGCGAGTTACGAGTTGCGGGTTGCGAGTTCTAAGAGAAGCAATCCGTATTTAATTATCGACTTTTAAGCTTTATTTAGTTGGCCTATTAATCCAATTGCTTATTCCTTGCAATGATTTGCGATGTTGCCATGTTGCGGTGTTGCGGTGTTACGATGTTGCCATGTTATCGATAGAACACGGCAACATGGCAACATCGTAACACCGCAACATCGTAACAATTTGTAATTTCCTCGTACTTATCTCAGGTTATTTTTGTGCTTATTTTAAATAAAATTATAGCGGTTGGAGGTAGGATGGGCAAAAATAATGACTATTTGCTAAATAGTAGCCTTTTTGCAAGGTACAAAAATGCTAGGATAATTAAGTATATTTATCCTTCTTCAAAAAAAAATTCCGTTCTTTGGGTACATATTTATTTGAAAAAACACATATAGATGAATACATTGACATTTTCTGATGAAGAAATTATCGCTGCCATAAAGTCGGGAGGACGAAAACGGCAAGATGTTATCCGATTCCTTTATCGAGATGATTCTTTGAAAAACAAGATTATCCATTTCGTAAAACGCAATAGTGGAAACTTTGAAGATGGACAAGATATGTTTCACGAAGGCATCATTGTAATAGACCGAAATATCAGGCAGGATAAATTTAAAGGCGATAGTTCGATTCAAGGCTATCTATTCTCGATTTGTCGCTTTTTATGGATGAATCAAATTCGTAAACAGAGCAAAGTGAGTTTGACGGAGGATAATAGCAAATTGGATTCCACCGCAGAAGAAACGCCTGAATCAAAGCTCTTTAGTAGCGAACAAAAAAGCGTTTTAAAACAGTTAATGAGCCATTTGGGGGAACGCTGTCAAAAAATATTAGAATTGTGGAAATTATCCTATTCGATGGAAGAAATTGCACAAGAGCTTAATTTTAGTAGCGCTGCCATGGCTAGAAAAAATAAATACAGGTGTCATAAATCTTTATTAACCATTATTGAAGAGCACCCACAGTTAGCCAATTCACTAAAAGTATAAAACAATAAAGACATGGAATCGCAAATTTTTAATCGAATAGAAGCTTACTTAAGCGGAGAGATGAACGAAACCGAAGCGACCGCTTTTGATAAAGAAATTGCTAATAATGAGGAATTAGCCGCAGCAGTCGATAGGCATCTATTAGCCCATGATGCGATTGAAGTGATGATTGAAGACAATCTGCGAGCAGAAATGAAGGACTGGAGCGCAGCAGAAAATAAAAATAAAACAGCCAAAATACATCAAATTGGTCAAAAAAAAGGAAGTAGTGGGAAGGTGCGCCGTTTGTTCTATAGTTTAGCTGCCGCTGCTAGTGTAGCAATAGTAGTCGGTTTCTTTGGGCTACAATTTTCAAATATTAATTATTCTGATGATGCTTTATCAGCAGGCGCTTATAATTTTGATTTATCCGCCACTCGTTCTACCAATACCGATCAAAATCCATTAGCAACAGGCTTAACGGCTTATGAAAATGGCAATTATGCAGCCGCTATCCAATTTTTCCAAAACATACCAGTCGCTAATCCTCAATATAATGAAGCTCAATTTTATTTAGGACATAGCCTTTATCAAAATAAAACATACGATCAGGCAATTAATGCTTTTCAAAAGGTGATTAACACCAATGATTTACGCTATAAAGAAGCGGCTGAATGGTATCAAGTAGTCAATTATTTAGCAGCAAAAAAACAAGGAAATGAGTTTACCACTTTATTAAATCAATTAGTAACGGACGAAGGTCACCCTTATCATAATAATGCTGTGGAATTGGACACTAAATTGAATAGCTTTTGGCGAAAATTTCAAGAATAATATCAATTTTAAATATAGGTTTAGACATTTTTATAAACTTAAAAAGCCCAGCTAATCAAAAGGTATTAGCTGGGCTTTTATCATTTGGTAATTTGCATAGAACATCAAATTGTTTCTTAATCTTTGGAAGGCTACGATGTTACCCGAATGCAAAATTTTGTTAATAGAATTCAAAACTAAGATTTGTTCGTTTCATGAGATTCATTTTAGTTATAACTTGCCGCATCAACAAAAAAGCTATTAGAAATGCCCCTATCCATCATTCTAAAAAAAGCTTTACCTTTTTATAAACTTGACTAATATGACCATCCGACGAACTGTTATCACGCTTTATTACTGTTTATTTTTTGTAATAGGTCTAACGGCACAAAACACGAAAGTCCAATTGAGTGGACAAATAGTAGATGCCGATTCCAAAGAAGTACTGCCGTATGTAACCATCATTGCCAATACGCCTGAAAAGATTTTTGTGGAAGGTACGGCTACGAATGATAAAGGGGAATATCTACTAGAATTACCAAAGGGAAAATATGTGTTGCAATTTAGTTTTATAGGGTATCAAAACACCGAACAAGAAATAGAACTAACAGGTGACCAAAAATTGGAATTAGTATTAGGGAGTGACTTAACTACTTTAGAAACGGTCGTTGTAAGTGAAGAACGTACTTCTGTAGAACAGCGGATTGACCGTAAAGTCATTAATGTAGGAAAGGATTTACAGTCAGGTGGAGGCGATGCAGTAGAAGTGTTAAATCAATTATCAGAAGTACAAACAGGCATTGATGGGGGGATAGAATTAAGAGGGTCGGGTAATATTAATGTTTTAGTCAATGGCAAACCATCTCCTTTAGAACCACAAGATTTACTCCAGCAAATTGATGCGAGTGAGATTCAGCAAATCGAATTGATTACGACGCCTTCGGCAAAACATCAAGCAGATGGGCTGACGGGCATTATCAATATTATTACCAAAAAGAAAAAGGAACAAGGATTTTCTGGGACAGTATCGGGCAGTATAAGCTCGAACCAACAATATCGTTCTGGACTCGCTTTGTCTAATGGATTGGGGAAAGTGAACCTAAGTTTAAACCTCAATTTTGCGGATAGACAAACGGATTCTAGAAATAGCCGAAGTCGAATTTCTGAGGCGCTTAATTACACACAGGTAGGCGATAACTTATTTGATGGGCAAGTGAAAAGTATCAAGGCGGGGATGGATTGGTTTGTAGATGAGAAAAATGAATTCTCTTTTTCTGGTGGGTATACCGATAATTCACATGATATTATTAACACCACTCAAATTACCGAAGATGCCACCGCTTACCAGTTTTTGTCAAATAATCGACACGAACATTTAAGTGCAGAATATAACGCCAATTATCGCCGAATCTTTACCAATAAAAATCATTTTCTAGAAGCGGAGGTTCATTTTACTGATAATCGAAATGATTTGAGCGCCAATTATCAAGCAGGAGGCGATTTTAGAGATGACTTTTTGGAATACGATTCTAAAGTCAGCAATTTTTCTTTGGACTATGTACAGCCATTTAGCAATGGAATGGTGATGGAAAATGGTTTATTGTATACCATTAAAGACGTTAGTAATGACCAACAGGTCAATGATTACGATGATACCAATCTGCAAAATCGTTTTGTTTTCGAGGAGAATAGTATTGGTTTATATACCTTGATTAAAAAAGAATGGGAGGATTTAAAAGGGCAATTCGGTTTGCGCTATGAAGGGTTTTGGTCAGAAAGTCAATTTGAAAATACGGAACTAGGAATCAAACGTAATTTTCACAACCTTTTTCCTTCTGCTCATTTCACTTATGGTTTTACAGAAGAAAATAGCGTTAACTTTGGCTATAATCGACGAATTTCTCGACCTAGTTTAAGACAAATTAATCCCTTCTCCAATGCTTCTGACCGCTTTTATAATAGACAAGGGAATCCAAGTATAAATCCAGAATATTCCCATAATCTTGAGGTCAATTTTCTCAATAATTTTAAAAAATGGTCTTTTAGTCCAGGGCTATTTTATCGGTATAAAACCAGTATCATTTTACCCTTCTATTTAACCAATGAAACGGATAATACTATCTTGCGAACCTATACCAATGATGGCAATAGTCATGCTTATGGAACAGAAATAGCGGTTTCTATTTTTCCTTTAAGATTTCTAAAGACCAATATTAATGGTAATTTCTATTGGGAAAAAATCAATACAACCGTTGATAATAATCTGGGTTTTCTCCAATTAAATAATAGTAATTGGACGATTAAAAATCTTTTTAAAATCAATAAAAAATTAAGCTTTGATATTACTTGGATTTATCGAGGAGGGAGTACTCGTCGCTATAGCGAATCCATTCAGACACAGAAATTTGATACTGCCTTGCGTTGGAAAATTTTAAAAGGAAAGGGGAATCTAAACTTTAGAGTGACCGATATTTTTGATACCTATCAATCAGAATCTGTCCTTTTTGGAGCTGGTTTTGAAGAAAATTCACTACGCAAACGAGAATCCAGAATTGGGTATATTTCTTTTAGTTATCAATTCGCTAAAGGCGTTTCTATTAAGAAAAGAAATCGAAAAAAGCGTCGCTTTGAAGGTGGCGCAACGGAGTAATTAAAACTCCTCTTTCAAAGACTCTTGTACCATTTCCAAAATTGCCAAAGCCATAAACATTTTTTCCTCTTTACTTTCCATTGGGCGCAAGAATTGAAAAGCTCTTGGATTGTGTTTGTCCGTTTTGGTGGGGTTTTGCACGCTTGCGACTTCCTTGTCGCCAATTACAATTGGATGCAATTTTAACTCATCATCTCGATTGATTTGAGCCAATAATTTATTTCTACGACCACCATATAAACCACCATTTTCTTTTAAAACACCTGCATACTGCCCATCAATATTCACATCAATGCCTTTCTTTTTAATGCGGTAAGCAAATTCGTTTTGAGAGGTGCGTGCATATAAAATAGCATTTTCTTTAGTGGCAATATATCGCCGATAACTATAAACTATTAATGGCTCATGATAAATAGAAGTAAATATTCCTTTTGCCGTTTTAGTCATGCCTCGCTTTATCTTTTGGTTGACTTGACGCAAGGATAAAAGGCTCATTTCTTCCTTATTCCAAGGTACTAATTGGTCACTCCATTCTTTAATCTCTGTTCGCATTTTTCTAAAATCTGCTAAGATTCGACTTTTGCCCGGTTGGAAATTCGTGAGTAACTGATACAGTAGATAAATCGCCAAAGACGCTACCGAAAAAACGGCGATTAAAGAGAATATGAGAAATATGATTGGTGGCATTTAATTTGTTTGACGGTGGATATGATGAACGAGTGACTTCTATCTACGTTCTTGTATCCAACCTTTTATAAGCTAACTATACCACAATTTTAAGCCTTTGTTTGATAGAAGTGTCAAAAAAATCTACTAATTGTTTGTTTTTTTAGGCAAAAAAGAGGGTTGAGGAAAATCGTAGGGTAATTTTCCATTTTCCTGTATTTTTTTAGGCACCTCCATTGACCCCAAACTTCGATTTCCTAAAAATTGATATTGCCATTAAGCTATCTTTCCCAAAGCATTAATTATTTCCAATTAAGTTAATTTCAAAAATATCACTCAATTCATTCGTTCCATCTGCTAATTTAGTCGTTATTTGATATTCATAAACTTGAACTGCAGGAACATAAAGAAAGACTTTTGACTGTTTGGTACGGAGTGCCGTTAACCATTCCGTAGTAGTACTTAATCGAACTCGAACAAATTAAAAATGAAGGAGCATGGCAAGAGTTGCAATAATTACTCCAAGCCCCCAACAATTTTTTTACAAATCAAAATTTGTCTTTTCAATTAGTAAAATCAATATTATCAAAAAAAAACAATATTCTTCTTAGTTCAAATAAAATTTTATCCTACTTTTACATTCTTATTTTTAATAAGTCTAAATAACAATATAGTAAATTTATGACCGCATTAAATTCATTAGCACCTGGTAAAAGTGCCATTATTCATTCTTTTTCGGACGAAGCTACCGCCTGTAAAATGATGTCAATGGGAATTTTGCCAGGAAGTAAAGTAAAATTGATTAGAAAAGCCCCTTTCGGTGGAGCCATCTATATCAAAGCGGATAATCAACAATTTGCCATAAGAAATAATGAAGCTGAATGCGTAGTGCTGAAATAATACCCTCTGCCACCAAAACTTTAACAATTGCTTTATTAGGAAATCCTAATTGTGGCAAATCTACCGTTTTTAATCAACTGACTGGATTGCGCCAAAAAATCGGCAATTTCCCTGGCGTTACCGTTGATAAAAAATTGGGCCAAGTAAACTTAACCAATGGCAAAGTCGTTACTTTAATTGACTTGCCTGGAACTTATAACCTCTACCCTACTTCACAAGATGAACGAGTGGTGCTAAATATTCTCGCCAATCCTGCCGATGAATATTACCCTGATGCTATTTTATACATTGCCGATGTGACCCAATTAGAAAAGCATTTTTTGCTATTTTCTCAGGTTAGAGATTTGGGTATTCCTATGGTTTTGGCTTTGAACATGTCAGATGCCGCTGCGGAGCAAAATATTCACTATGATACGGGAGCTATAGCAAAAGCATTTAATGTGCCGACCGTTGCGATTAGTGGTCGTTCTGGCGATAACTTTCAACAATTAAAAACTGCTTTAAATCAATTAGTTACGGAGTCATTTACTGCACCTAAATCTTTTTATCAGTTCTCGGATACAGAAAAAGAAATTAGTCAAACCATACAAAAAAAATATCAACTAGACAATCCATTTCAAGCCTTATTATGGGCGCAAAATAGCACTCGATTGACTTTTTTATCGGAAGCAAAAAGAGGGGAGATTAGTCAATTAATTTCAGATAAAAATTTTAACCGTCTAGCCAATCAAGTAAGAGAGGTCATGCAACGTTTCGACCGTTTTACGCCCATGCTCAAAAAGGCGATTCAGCGGACGGAAACAAATAAGATTTCGCATACTGAAAAGATTGATAATGTGGTCACACACCGATTCTGGGGGCCACTTATCTTTTTTGCTTTAATGCTAGTTGTTTTTCAAGCTATTTATGCTTGGTCCAGTTTTCCAATGGATATGATTGAGGCTGGTTTTGCTAGTTTGACGGAGGCAGTAAACAGCGTAATGCCCGATGCTTGGTATACAAGTTTATTAACAGACGGTATTATTGCAGGTTTGGGCGGTATCTTGATATTTATCCCACAAATCGCCATCCTATTTTTGCTCATTAGTATTTTGGAAGAGGTCGGTTATATGGCAAGGGCTGTTTTTATGTTTGATCACCTCATGCAACGCTTTGGGATGAATGGGCGGAGTATTGTCGCCTTAGTTTCTAGCGGCGCTTGTGCGATTCCTGCGGTCATGTCTACTCGAACAATTAGCAATTGGAAAGAACGATTGATTACTATTTTAGTCGCTCCTTTTATTTCTTGTTCTGCCAGGATTCCAGTTTACACCGTTTTGATTGGTTTTGTTGTACCTTCTGCTACTATCTGGGGCGTTTTTAATCAGCAAGGTTTAGCTTTTATGGGCTTATATCTCGTTAGTATTATTGCGGCTTTAGGCTCGGCTTGGGTCTTTAAAAAAATATTAAAAACAGAAGAACGTAGTTTTTTGTTATTAGAATTGCCTGAATATCGTCCACCTGTTTTCAAAAATATCTTATTTACGGTGTACGAAAAGGTAAAAACTTTTGTCATCGAAGCAGGTAAAGTCATTTTTGTTATTTCCATTATTTTATGGGTATTGGCCTCTTATGGTCCTAGTAATAAAATGGAATTGGCGGAAAAAGAGGCCACTACTTTAGCCACTCAAAATAATCTAAACGAGGCTGAAACGGCAGATCTGATTGCTGGCAAACAAATCGAAGCTTCTTATGCTGGACATTTAGGCAAATTTATTGAGCCTGCGATTCGACCATTAGGCTATGATTGGAAAATTGGTATTGCCCTGATTACTTCCTTCGCTGCTAGAGAAGTTTTTATTGGTACGATGGCAACTATTTACAGTATTGGCAGCGCCGATGATGATACAGGAACGATTCGAGATAGAATGGCCAAAGAGGTCAACCCCATAACAGGTAAACCGACTTATAATTTTGCCACTTCTTTATCGCTACTCGTTTTCTATATTTTTGCGATGATGTGTATGAGTACTCTGGCAGTCGTCAAACGAGAAACAGGCGGCTGGAAATGGCCGATTATTCAGTTTTTATTTATGACTGGTTTGGCTTATTTGGGGGCTTTTGTGGTTTATCAGATTTTTTCTTAAAACGCATACCCCAAATGCAAACTAAAATTAGCTCGTTTTTGCTCCGTATTATATTCCGCAGTAAATCGACCTGGACCTAAAGGCGTAATAAAGCCCAATTCACCACCAATGCCAATCATCTTATCAGTAATTGCTTCACTTATAATGGTCTCTTCGTCGATAACTTGCAAAAAGGACTTGGCTTTAAATTGACCATAATTAAAAATGGCAGAAGCATAAATATTCGGCTTAGGCTGTAGCCGTAATTTAACACCAGAAAAGGCATAAGAGGTTACTGCCAATTCCGCATAATCTAAACCAATAAATTCAACGTGGGTTAATTCACCTGGAACAGCACGACCTAAATAAAATAGATTCAGATAATTATCTTGTTCAAAATCAATCCAACCCGCATCATTATACCATTCAATCGAAAATTGGGAGCTAACAGGAAAGACCTTTCTAAATTGAAAACGAGCAAACTTATTGAAGTCTCCTAATTCGGTCTTATTGTTAATTATACTTTCTTTTAAACTACCTGCAAAAGCAAATTTACCATCTAATGATAAATAAGAACCCTTCGTAGGAAATAAGACCCTATCTTGATTATCTCTTAAAAATCCAATAGTCGCAATTGCTTGGTTCAAGGCTAAATCTTTGGTGTCTCCTTCAAATAATTTTAGTCGTTGTGTATACCGTTCTACCCCAATACCTCCACTTAATTTGGAGTGCTGACCAAAAGTTGTAAACACCTCCATATTGGTACTATAATGGGTCATTTTGAAAGATTCATCCAAATCTCCATCTTCATCATAATAAAAAGCTGGATAATGATTGAGTTTTAGTTTTACATCTAATCCCAAATTAGCTTTGGAGTTAGAGTGGACTAAATATTCTGCCAATAATAATGGATGTTCGGATAATTTGAAATCCGCACTTAGTTTTACCGCCCGCAATCCCTTACTTCGATAAGTGCCATTCAATAGTAATGCTGCTTTTAAATCGCTGTCATAATTCGCACTAAGCTGCATGTATTTACCGCTTTCCAGATTGGCATCAATGTCCAATTCATAAACCCCTTCCTCGCCCTCAATGACTTCATAGTAAGCATCTTTGATATAATTGCTACCAAATAAAACCTTAATCCGTTCTTCTACTTTTTGTACAGAAAATCCTTTTTTGGTTTGGGTATTCGCAATTTTATCTGATAATTGACGGCTTGCTTCCGAAGTCCCTTTGACATAAATATTGTCAATATTATAAGATTCTGGAATGGTAATCCCTCTAGGGCTTAGCACTTCTTGTCGATTATTGGCTAATAGTGCTAAAATTTCAGGTAATTTTGCTCTCGCTGCTGCTTCGCCTCTTGCCATCAAGGTATCATTATTATCAAAATCTAAAGCGCCAAATTCATCAATTTCTGGATGGATAAAAATATCTGCTAATTTCTTAGATTCTTCTACAGATGTAGCTAGTCGGTAACTACCCGATTGTTCTAAGACCGTAACAAAAGAAGACAATTCATCCTTTTTGTATAAAGGGCTCGTTACATCAATGGCAATCACAATATCTGCGCCCATTTCAATCACTTCTTGCACAGGTAAATTACGAACAATACCGCCATCTACGAGTAATTTTCCGTCAATTTCGATGGGTTCAAATACAGAAGGAATCGACATACTAGCTCGAATAGATTTTGCTAACGACCCTTTGCCTAAAACCACAGGCTCGCCTGTTTCAAAATCAGCAGCCACACAACGGAAAGGAATATCAAAATCATCAAAATTGTCTATTCCGTGGGCAGGCAAAGTTAGTTGAGACAATAACAAACCTACTTTTTGACCTTGCACAAAACCACCAGGTAATTTGATGGCACCATTCTCAATATTTAACTTGAGCTGGTATCTATCCGAAATTAAGCGTTCGCCAATCGGTAAATCTGTTCGATTGAGTTCATCATTAAAATAATAATTCCAATCTACTTCATTGGATAGTTTTTCTAAATCTTCGACAGAATACCCGATAGCGTATAAGCCACCAACGATACTACCAATACTCGTTCCAGTAATATAGTCAGGTCGAATACCCGCTTCTTCTAAGACTCTTAGTACACCAATTTCTGCGATGCCTTTTGCACCACCGCCACCAAAAGCATAACCAATTTTAGGGCGTTTTGCCTGACTAAATAAAAGCGTTGGTAATAATAGCCCTAATAAGATAAGTTGTGCAGTAAAAATTTTTCTCATTTTATAATTCAATTTAGGCTTGCTTGGACAAGTTTTTAACCAAGGAGTTGTTGATAAATTTCAAATTCAACCTCAGCTTCAAATCTTCCCACCTAGGTGGTTGAAAATTGAAAATTTGAAATTGAAAATTGAAAATTAAATTTTACTTAGTAATTTATGCGCACGAAAATAGGCATTCTCGCTAGGCACGGCAATAAAACACCGCACTTTTGGTGAACATTTAATGGAAAAACGATAAATTTTAAACAAAGGCTGCCATATATCAATTGTATTACCGCATCAAATTTTACCTTTGCAGCCTATAAAAATTTTGAAACGAATAGAAATTATGATTTTTGAATAAAACTATAATTTCAATACACCTAACTAAATCTATATTTTAAATCGATGATAGCTATGAAGAAACTCGGCTTGTTTTTATTAATGATTAATTTCTTGCTAACGAATGCCTGTAACAATACCGTACAAAAATCTGCACGAGTGATGCCAGAAGGGCAAACACCTAAAAATATTATCCTGCTAATTGGAGATGGCATGGGCTTAGCTCAAGTTTCGACTAGCTTTTATTTTAATGATGAAAAATCTAATTTTCTTCGTTTTAAGGAAATAGGGCTACATCAAAATACACCGATAGGCGCTAAAATTACGGATTCGGCAGCAGGCGCAACTGCATTTTCTGCGGGCGTCAAATCTTATAATGGTGCCATTGGGGTAGATCAAGATACGCAAGCAGTAGAGACTATTTTAGAAATTTTATCCCAAAAGGGTTTAAGTACAGGAGTCGTGTCTACTTCTTCTATTACCCATGCAACGCCTGCTTCTTTTTATGCGCATGTTCGGTCAAGAAGAATGCAGGAACAAATTGCACGAGAATTAATGGATTCGGATGTAGATTTTTTTGCTGGCGGAGGTATTAAGTTTTTTAATAAACGAAAAGACGGCGAAGATTTAATTAAAGGCTTAGAATTGAAAGGCTTTACGGTAGATACTGCTAAATTAGCTAAAAGAGGGATGTCCATTAACAATAAATATGCTTTCTTGTTAGGTCAAGATTATATGCCTAAAATGGAAGACGGACGAGGAGATTTCTTACCAAAGGCAACTAACTTAGCTTTAGATTATTTATCGCAAGATCCTAAAGGTTTTTTCTTGATGGTCGAAGGTTCTCAAATAGATTGGGGCGGTCATGCAAATGATGCGAATTACATCATCGAAGAAATGAAAGATTTTGATAAAACAATTGGAGAAGCCTTAGATTTTGCAAAAAAAGATGGCAATACCTTAGTCGTTGTTACCGCTGACCACGAAACGGGCGGATTTGCTTTATCTTCTGCCAAAGTTCGGAAACAAGATGATTATCGAGGTTTAGCGCCTACTTTTTCTACGGGTGGACATACGGCAGCTTTGATTCCTGTTTTTGCTTATGGACCAGGGTCAGAACGATTTAAAGGGATTTATCAGAATCAGGAGATTTTTGGGAAGATGTTGGCTGGGGATGGTGCGGCTAATTAATTAGACAGGTTTTTATTTTATTTAGACGCTCCAAGGTCTGAAAGATACTTGGAGTTAGGCTGTTCAGAATATGGGATAAAGTTCCCCGACCTTTTTTGTCCGATGAATCTAGTCTCCAGACTAGGAATATCGAAGCAAAAACTACTGGGTAAAAAAAATCCTATATCTCTGTAATTCTGAACAGCCTAACTTGGAGCTCTACCCATCAATACTGAAGTCAAATGGATGCTAAAAATGAGAAAAAAGACTTTGCCAAATGGGATACACTTATATTTTCTACGGCTGCCCAAATTCCATTTTGGAAAGAATAAACTCATCAGTAACACTTCTGACCGAAAACTATCATTTTTCAAAACCTTCGGCTTTTATTTTTGTGTTAAAAAATCATGATATTAATTCCGCAACGCCTTTTTGACAATCCACAAGTAACAACCATTTTAAGAGATGGCAATGTTTGTATTGTAGCCAAAGAATTGACTCAACCCGTTTTGCAAAAAGAGGGCTATATTTCCAATCATGTAATTTCTATTTGTTTGACTGGACAGCAGCGGATAGAAACTTATGACCACGAAATTTTCACCATCAAAGCAGGCGAGGTTTTATTCATTCCTAGAGGCATGTATCACATCACGGATTTATTACCAAAAGGAGGCACTTTTAAAAGTTTATTATTCTATTTTGATGATGCCATTATTCAGGAGTTTTTATCTACAACAAGGGTGGCAGAAGTATCCAGAGAAGCCGTTCCAAATCACCTGAAATTTGGTGTGGTACCGATGTTAGAAATGTTTGCAGAGTCGTTGATTCATATCTATCAAAACAATCAACTGCGCCACAAAAATTTACTAAATGTAAAAATTTTAGAATTGCTGTATCTATTGAATACGCTTGCCGAAGAACAACAATTTGCCAGTTTTCTTTTCAGATTGACCTTGCCACAAAAACGGAACATCAAAGCCTTCATGGAAACCAATTTTGATAAACCCTTAAAAGTAGAAGATTATGCCTATTTAACGGGTAGAAGCTTAAGTACTTTTCGACGGGATTTTAAAGCGTATTATGACCTCACACCGCAAAAATGGTTGAAAGAAAAACGCTTAGATAAAGCGGTTAATTTACTAGCTAAAAAAGAAATGAGTGTGACCCAATTAGCTTATGAGGTTGGTTACGAGAATATCTCCTATTTTATCAAAGAATTTAAGCAGAAAGTCGGGCAATCTCCCAAGCAATATATCTTGACACAGTATCGAAATAACTTACCGAATTAAGCTCAATTACTCTAATTTAATCTTTATTTTCTTGTACCTTTTCTGTACGCAAAAGTGCGATTTCTGGCGCTTTACAACTAGTTTTAATTGGTCGATAAAGTGATTTTTGTAGAATCAAAATTTTCACTAAGTAATGTTGAAAAAAATAAAAGGAATAATTAAAATCCGTGGGGTTAATAAATTCGTGGGGAATCAACTACAAATTATCCAACTTATTTTATCCGTTAACAAAACAGAAAGAACATGAAAGTAACATTCATCGGTTTAGGTATTATGGGCAGTAGAATGGCCGCTAATTTATTGAAAAACGGCGTAGAGTTAACCGTCTATAATCGGTCGAAAGAAGTGGTAGAATATCTCGTTAGACAAGGAGCAAAAGCGGCTAATTCTGCCAACGAAGCCGTAGCAGAAGCTGATATAGTTTTCAGTATGCTATCGACTCCCGAAGTTGTGGATACCCTATTTATGGGACCAGACGGTGTTTTATCCAATATGAAAAAGGGAGCGATTTGGGCAGATTGTACAACGGTAAATCCTTCTTTTAGCCTCAAAGCAGCAGCAAAAGCGGTAAATGCAGGTATTCAATTTTTGGATGCTCCAGTAGCAGGTACTAAACCACACGCAGGGGATGCCGAATTAGTCTTTTTTATAGGGGCAGAAAAACCGCTACTAGCAGTAGTTCAACCTTATCTTGAAATGATGGGAAAAAAGATAATTCTAATTGGGGAAACTGGCAAAGGGGCTTCTTTCAAAATGCTAGTCAATATCATGCTGGCGCAATCAATGATTATCTTTTCCGAATCAATTTTGCTGGGTGAGAAAATGGGTATTGATAAGGAATTTTTATTGAATATTATTCCTAATTTAGTGGTCGCTGCACCTTTTACCAAATCTAAAGCAAGAATGATTGAAATGGATGATTACGATTTGCAATTTCCTTTGGAATGGATGTATAAAGATTTGCATTTGGCAGCCCTTACTGCTTACGAACATAACCAACCTTTGTACTTAGCGAATGTCGCCAAAGAATTATTTGCGGAAGCAACTAAAAGTGGGATGGGGCGCTTGGATTTTGCGGCGATTCATCGGTATTTGGAGAAGAAATAACCGTATAAATTAGCCTGTTCGACAACTATCATCGAACAGGCTGAATGGAAATAGGTATAAGGAAAATATATGTATCTCGTATCGGTGAATTTATTCAACGGGTAAAGATAAAATTAGTAGCCTATGAGAATCTCCTTTTTTTGCTATTTCTGACCTCAGAGAGGTCGAAGGTTTTTAGAAGATTTGCTACAAAAGTGCTTCTTCTCTAACCTTTTCTAAAGACTTTTGACCTCTCTGAGGTCATTCGATAGTGAAATTCTTAAACTATTAATTTTATCTGTACCCGTCGAATTCATTCGCCACGATAATATTTTTGATTTTGTAGGTTTCTGAAGGAATATTCGTTTGGCAAAGTTGGTAAGAATTAAACAAGGAAATTTGTCTAAAAAGGTCAAATAGATGGAGAAAAAGGTCAAATGGCTTTTGTCTAGAGGGAGGTAGCTGATTTTTTAGATTTTGAAATCTTATTTTTGCAAAAAAATGATGATGGAAAATACACTTTACGACCAACTAGGCGAAGAAAATCTAGCACAATTAGTCCATAAATTCTACGAACTGGTAGTAGAAAACCCAATTTTAAGTCCACTTTTTAATACAGATATGGAATTAGTGATAGCCAAGCAAACAGCTTTTCTAACCCAATTTTTAGGTGGACCACAAAAATACAATCAAACTTATGGGCGACCGATGATGCGGGCTAGACATTTGCCGCATAAAATCACAAAAGAAGCAGCTATGGAATGGTTACGTTGTATGAATTTAGCAATTAGGACGCTAGATATTACAGATGATTTTAAGCTTACTTTATTCAATTGCTTTCCTCGCTTAGCAACACACATGGTGAATAGTTAGAGGCAATTTTCAATGTTCAATTTAAAATTTTCAATTTTCAAAAAGCGTAGGGTAGTATACTTCGATACTATTTGTTTTTAGCGTCAATTATAATATAGATAGAAATCCGTTGTCCTTTAATTATCTGTTGTACAATTTTTACAACAGATTTTAAATCCTTCAAGGTAAATTATCAAAAATCATATTATCTATTTTCTTCTGATTCTCTATTAAAGGTTCATCGTTTATCATTCATCGTTCATCATTTTTTTAATAGCTACTCAATTTCTCTTTAAAAAACCGCCCTTGCCGAGAAGGCGTAAACTCCCAATCTAAAAATAGCATGGGCGACCATTGAGGGTCAAATACCCAAACGACATAGGAAATATCCTTTGCATCACAATAATCGGTAATCGCTGTTCCATAAGATTCGTCGCTAATTACGGGGATATGTGCGCCCTTAGCTTCGGGTTCACAAAAACCAACTTCGGTTAAAAACAAGGGGTAATTTGCCTTCATAAATCCCCAATCAGCTGTCCATTTATCGACCCAAGGTTTATCTCTTTTTTGTGGGTAAGGATGACTGATATAGCCAATTCCTTCCGCATTAATGGGTTGTTTTTTAGCATCCGTTAAATCATACGCCCAATTGAATCCAGCTACTAAAGGCACACCTTTTCCGCCTTTTTTGCGGATGGTTAGAATAACGGCTTCCATCATCTCTTTCCATTGTGCCCAAGTACATTCCCCTAATTTACCGCCTTGTAAAGTTGGTTCATTAAAGAGTTCATAGAAAGCGACGGTAGGGTTGTCTCCGTATTGTTTGGCTATAGTCGTCCAAAATTTTAAAGTTTGATTTAGGTCGGTTTGATACATGGGGGCTTGGTATTTCTCCGTTCTCAAATTACCGATACTATGCCAATCAATAATGACATACATTTCCAATTCTGTTGCCCATTTGATGCCATCATCTAATAGTTTTAGATAATCTTTTTTACCTCTTTTTACCCAAGCAGTGGGGTGTATAGGAAAGCGGACGACTGTTGCTCCCCAATTTTTCATTTCCTGAAAATAGCGTTTATTCCATTGCCCTTCATTAACTAATTTATCGGGGTCACTAGTATTCAAACCACGAAAAACAACCGTTTTACCAGCGGCATCCACAAATTGATTGCCTTTGACTAGTATTCTGCTTAGTGGCGCATTATTTTGTGCGTAACTAGTACTGATAACTAAGCCTAATAGGATAATACTATAAAAGGAAACCCGAATTAGAAAGGTAGGTATTTGAAGGTTTCTCATAGTTTTGATTATTATTATCCGTGGAAGTTATCCGTGGAGAAAATAAATTTTTTACGCCCACGGATAACCTCTACGGATATTAGTTGTTTTGTTTTTCTTCTACTATTAGATTATCTAATCAGCGTCAAAAAAACAAAGTAGATTACTCCGACAAGACATTATCATAAACCTGCACCCGTTCCCATAAATGATTAAAATCTTCCACAAATTTTAGGTGAATCGGTTCGGTCTGATAAGCATCTTGCTCCTCTTTACTGCTAAAGTGACAAATCCAAGCATAATCATAACTATTGTCCACGACGTCTCTTGGCGTACCTGCTGGAGGACCATAAAATACTTTATAAATCTGTGGGCATTCTTTTAATTTGCCCATACCATTTTTGACAAATTCTGCCTTTTGTTCAGCGGTAACTTCTTCTTTCATCCAGAAAAAAACGGTGTGGATAAAGGCAGTTTCATCTTTCGCAGGGGCAGCCAAGGCTTTTTCGGCTGCTGCTAATTTTTCTTTTAAACTAGTAAGTTCGTTTTGCATAGTTGTATCGACTTGATTGCAAGCAGTTAATAAAAGGAGTACTAAAGGTAGTAAATATTTCATATAAAAAATTGGGTCGTAAACCGACAATTAAAAATATAAAGGTAATATACCAAAAGGAAAAACCCCTATAATGTCGGCTGAAAAATGAGGAAACCAACAAGGGATAACCGACAAGTATTGGAACTAATTTACAATAGGATACAATAATTAAGCACCTCCTGCTTATATTTGTAGGGAATCCTGTGGTAAAGGCAGACTAATCACCATCTACTGCCAGCCGTTAATTGAATTATTTTACACCTAATTGTTTCTTATGAAAAAAATATCCTATACACTTTTTTATTGCTTTTTGGCTATCGGATTGACCGCTCAAATTAATAGTGATTTAGCCAATTTAACGGCTACTTTATTAGGCGATACGCCCATAGAAGAGGACTTGCAAGAATTATGTGACCAATACGGTGGTCGAGTAACAGGCACAGAAGCGAATGCGAAAGCAGTAGATTGGGGCTTGCGTAAATTTATTGATGCAGGGGTCGCTGCGCAAAAAGAATCTTTTAAAATTGCTTCCCTTTGGGTAGAAAACTCGACGATTGCGGAAGTATCAGGAACGACTAATTTTACCCCAAAAGTAGTCGCTAAATATTTTTCTAAATCAACGCCTAAAGATGGGATTACCGCTCCGATTATTGATGTGGGGTATGGCACTCCCGAAGACTTTGCCAAAGCTGGAGATGCCGTTAAAGGTAGTTTTGTCTTGGTAGAAAACGATTTATGCTTAGATGTCGATGGTCTCTTTACAGAATATGCGAATGCAGCTAAAGCGGATGCCCTAGCGGCTAAAGCAGGAGCAATTGGCATTATTAATATGGCTTCCAGGCCAAAAAAATTACTCTATCGTTTTATTGCTTCAGATGGCTATGACCACGGATTGATTAATTTAGTAATGGGTAGAGAAGATGCCAAACGTTGTCAAAGAATACTAAGAGCGGATGGGAAACTCGATTTTTCAGCAACCTTAGATGTGGCTTATTCGGGCGAACAAACCAGCCATAATGTAATTGCGGAAATCAAAGGCTACGAAAAGCCAGATGAGGTGGTCATCATTGGCGCTCACTTAGATTCTTGGGGCTTAGGAACAGGCGCAAACGATAACGGTTGTAATGTAGCGATGATGATAGACATTGCTCGACAAATGGTCAAAATGGGCGTGAAGCCTAGACGAACCATTCGATTTGCCCTTTGGAATGGAGAAGAACAAGGCTACTTTGGTTCACAAGCTTATACGCAATTACACCAAGGAGAATTAGACCAGCACATTATGAAAATGTCCGTCGATATTGGAAGTGGCGCTATCATTGGCTTTTTTACCAATGGCCGCCCAGAGTTGGCAAAAGTAACCAAAGAAGTCATGAAACCTATAGCTGGTTTAGGCGCTAATTCGGTGTTAGATATTCCAATCGTTGGGACCGATAATTTTGATTTTATGTTAGAAGGCGTCGGTAATTTGGTCGCTAGTCACAAGCCGTTTAATTATGGACAAAATTATCATGCTGCATCGGATACTTATGATAAAGTGGATTTAGAACAGTTGAAAAGAAATTCAGCAATTGTTGCAGCCGTTGCTCTGGGTTATGCGAATTTGCCTGATTGGAAAGTTAATTGGCAGCGACAATCCAGAGCGGAAATCGCTACAGAAATTGTGGAAAAACATAATTTAGAGTTTTCTATGCGGATGTTTGGTGTTTGGAAATCTTGGGTAGATGGAAGTCGTGGTCGGAAAGAATAAGTATAAAGTTTTCGTAGTTTTTGAGCCAGCGACAAAAAATCATTAAACCACCCCTATCAAAAACCAAAAAATGGATACTTTCCAACAAGTCCTTGCCTTACAGACCAAAGTCCACGACCAAGTCAATCGACAAAATTTGCGATTGGCAACAGAGACCCAATTAGATGCTTTAAAACTAGCACAAGGTTTAGATAATCCTAAATTAATGGCGTTGCTCTACCAAAATTTAGGGCAAATTTTAGAACAAAAGGGCGATATTCAAAAAACGGTTTATGCCTATGAGGCTGCCTTTAAAGCTTTGAATGAGGAAGACCACCAATTAGAAATGACCAGTCGCCGACTCCGACAAGCCACTAAATCTTTCCAACGAGCCACCAAAATAGAAATTCCTGATGTCTATAGTCCTGCTGTGGCGGAATCATTGGAATTGGCATTAAAAGCAGATAATTTAAACATCAATATCCTTATCCATATTGGGAATAGTTATTTTGCCCAACCGCAATTATTACCCGCTTTAAATGCTTATGAGCAAGTACTAGCCCAAGTTAATATCGAAAAATACCCATTGCTGAAAGCGCAAACCTTAATTAAAATTGGGGAGATTTTTAGGCAGCAAAAAAAGCCTGCTTTAGCACAAGAAAAAATAAAGATTGCTTTAGCAATTTTTGAAAAACACGGAACAACGGAAGACGAACGATTTGCCATTGCCCTTCAAGCTAGACTACATTTTCAATCGCAAGAAATAGACCAAGCCATTCCAGCTTACCAAAAAACAGTTGCCTTATTTGAAGCATTAGAAGACTATAAAAATGCAGGAAAAATATTGGCACAAATGGGGCAGTTATACTTAGGTATCGAAGATTTTTCTTTAGCAAAATCTAGTTATGAACAAGCGCTAAAATATGCAGAAACAACTAATGCCAAAGATTTAGAATGGCATTTATTTTGGGGTTTGGGCTGTTGTTATTGGGAAGCGAAAAATTGGGGACAAGCTGCTATTTATTTTGAAAAAAGTAAAACAAAAATACTCGCTAGACAAAATAAACTCTATACAGATGAAGGCAAAGTCGCTTTTTTAGATAGCGTCCAAGATGTCTTTAATCGCCTTATAGAAACGTATTTAAACATAGGGACAAAAGAAGCCATCCAAAAAGCGTTTGACATTACAGAAACGGCTAAAGGACAGTCGTTATCTGATTTAATGCAAGGAAGAGATAGACGACGGGCGCAACGAAAAACCACGACGCTTAGAGATATGCCATCCATTTTCCCTGGGGCGAATAATCCGATGCAGCAAATGAGTTCGAGTGTGCCCGTTATGCCTCCGATTACTCCCGACTCAGAAGACGATGACTTTAATCGAATTATTACCGCTTTTGAAGAAGACGAACCACAGGCTATTATGCAGCAAGCAGCTAGTGAAATGGCATCTCCGAATGCAATACCCGATTTTTCTTTTCATACCGTTGCCGATACAATTGAACCGAATAAAAAACTACCTATCAGAACTATCTCTAAAAGGTGTTTTTTATCGTTTTATAGTTTAGCAGATAAATTATTGATTTGGTTAAAAAAGCCAAATGGGGAATTAGTCTTTCATCAATGGAAAATCTCTAAATCTCAATTAATTGCTAAAATAGAAGCGTTCCGAGCAGCAATGATGCAGGATGCGCAAAGTAGAGGATTGACAATGGTACGAGGTGTCGAAAAGGTAGGAGTCGATTCCGAACGAGCAGTTGTGACTAGAGCGATGGTTAATCAAGACATCGACTTTGACGAGTTATCTCAAGAATTATATCAACAATTATGGCAACCCTTTCAAGCTTATTTATCGGAAGAAAAAGCGACGGTCGTAGTCATTCCTCATGAGGCACTTTGGTTGTTTCCTTTCGCTGCTTTAAAAACCGAAGCGGAAAAATATATCGGTACGCAACACACTTTATTATATAGCCCTTCTATGAAAGCGCTTACCCAAATAGATGGTGAAATCCCATATAGCAGTATCCAAGATGCCAAAGCTTTAATTGTCGGAAATCCCATCATGAGTCAGGCAGATAAACGATATCGTTTTAGCGAACTAAAAGGAGCAGAGACAGAAGCCATTGCTTTGAGTCAATTGTTCCGAACGCAACCTTTATTACAAGCCAAAGCGACCCAACAAGCAGTCGAAGATGGTGCAACGAATGCTAATATACTACACTTAGCAACGCATGGAATGGCGGACGAAGCAAACCCTTTAGATTCTTTCGTGGTCTTGGCAGACCTTTTTAAAGCGGATGGTTCTTTGGAAAAAGACGGCATACTAAAAGCAAGAGAAATTATGCATTGGTCTGTGCCTGCTGAATTGGTCAATTTAAGTGCTTGTCAGACGGCTTTAGGCAAAGTTTCAGGGGAAGGAATTATTGGTCTAAGTCGAGCTTTTTTAGTAGCGGGTAGCCGAAGTGTTTTAGTGAGTTTATGGAATATTAGTGATACCGCAACCGCCGCTTTTATGCAACAATTTTATCAGTATTATTTAGCGTCGGGTAATAAAGGATTGGCTTTACAGCAAGCGATGGAAGCTATGCAAGGTCAGTCGGATTATGCGCATGCAGTTTATTGGTCAGGGTTTACTCTAGTAGGGTCAGATGATTGATTAATCAGCAACTAATGATACTTTTGTCTTACTCCTTATCAACAAGAAAAGACTGCACCGCTTCCCAACTCAAAGTAGCACAAGTCAACCGCCCAGGAAAATCCTTAGCCGCAGCAAAAGCTTCAAATTCTTCTAGTTCATTTTTAGCAGTCACATCAGGCGAAACAACTTGCTGAAACTCCCCACAAAGCGCGAGTGCCTGTTTCATTGTTTTGCCCTCTAAATTTTTAGCTAAAACAGAAGTCGAAGCTTTAGAAATCGCACAACCATATCCATGAAAATGAATGCTTTCAATGATACCTTCCTTTACTTCTAAGAATAGTTTAAACCGGTCTCCACATAAGGGATTATACGCCTCTAATTGATGTGTAGCTGCTTCCTTTTTTTCGTAATGAAAAGGGGCTTTATTATGTTTTAAAATAACGGTTTTATAGAGTTGTTTTAGACGGTCGTTCATAAATTTAAGCGATTAATAGGCCAATGATAGTTACTCCAGACATAAAAATAGCTAGGATGATGGTATAAATAAGAAGGAGTAAAAAGAAATAAACTATTGTCTTTAACCAGTTCAATCCATAGAATTGTTTCATGGCTATGGCAATATAAACCAATACGCCAAGGAATACTACCTCAAAGATACTGCTGCCAATGACTAGTTCAAATATAACATCAATGGATAAAAATAAAAAGACAATAGCATGAAGATAAATAGAAAAAATTAAATGCTCCATATAGAACGGATAAATGGAAGCAAAGAACAAATAAAGTAGCCATCCAAATAAGGGCATTAATAAAAACATGCTAGTTGAAAAGAGGGAGATTAGTTGTTCGAAAAATGGATTGATACCTCCTGTAATCATCTTTACGCCTTGTTTGAGCATCATACGATTATAAAAGGTCGTAGGAATTTGCTTTATTTGTAAGACAGAATCTATTTGTATATCAGAATAATCAGGAATAGCCGAGAATTCTGGTTTACTTACATCAATTCTTCGAAATCCAATACTCATCGCAAAGGTATCTTGAGTAGCTATCATTTCTTGAATTGCAATATCTGTGGCGGTGCTAGTTTGTTGATTATTCAAACTTAATAACAAGAAATAAAAGACACTACAAAATAAATAGAACTGAATTGGCGCGACATACTTTTTCCGTTTGCCTTGATTAAATTCTTTAGCTAAATGCCCAACTTTAAAAAAAGCAGTTTTAAAAGTTACCCAAAGTCGTTCATCTACATTAAAGACAGAATTAAAAAACTCTGTGGCAAAAGACCGCCAAGTATCTTTAGTTGCATGATTTTTTTGTCCGCAATTAGGGCAAAAATTTTCTTTGCTAGCTAATTCTTGTTGACAATTTAAACATTGCGTTAGTTTTTGCATAGCAATCATTTTTTTACCCAAAAAAAGCCTGAATCCCTTTCACTTCTGCCACTAAAAAATCAATCTCTGCTCGATTATTATAAATAGAAAAAGAAGCCCTACACGTAGCAGGAATACCGTAAAAATCCATCAATGGTTGCGTACAATGATGCCCTGCCCGAATGGCAATATTTGCTTCGCCTAAAAAAGTAGCGACATCATGAGGATGGGCATTTTTTAGAATAAAAGAGACGATGCCTGTTTTGTTTTGGGCGTTGCCGATGATTTCTAAATCATTAATCATTAATAATTTTTCTCTAGCATAATTACCCAACTCTTTGACATAAGTAGCAATGGCTTTTTTATCAAATTGGTTTATAAAATCAATTGCGTACCCTAAACCAATAACGCCTGCAATGTTCGTCGTTCCCGCTTCAAATTTTTGAGGGGCTGGGGCAAAAGTTGCATCTTGGTAAGTAACGGTTCTAATCATATCGCCACCAAATTGATAAGGGGATATAGCTTCTAAATGAGCGGCTTTTCCATATAAAACACCAATTCCAGTTGGTCCAAAAAGTTTATGTCCAGAAAAGGTAAAAAAGTCGCAATCCAAAGTAGTCACATCAATAGGATAATGTGCCGTACTTTGTGCGCCATCGACTAGAATAGGAATATTTTTTTGATGGGCTAACTCAATCATTTCTGCTATTGGATTAATCGTTGCTAAAGTATTAGAAATATGCACAATCGCTACCATTTTAGTTTTAGCAGAAAGTATTGTTTGATAAGCAACTATATCCAAATTTCCTGCTTTATCAATGGGGATTATTCGTAAATTCGCCCCTTTAGCTTTGCAGGCCATTTGCCACGGCAATAAATTAGCATGATGTTCCATCGCGGAAACTAAAACTTCATCGCCTTGTTCTAATCGAGGTAATAAAAAAGAATGGGCAACTAAATTGATCGCAGCGGTAGTTCCTGAGGTATACACAATTTCTGACCGATTTTTTGCTCCAATAAAATCCGCCACCTTTTGCCGAACACTTTCGTATTTTTGCGTAGCTTTCGCCGCTAAATCATAAATGCCTCGGTGAATATTGGCATTTTCTTTTTGGTAAAAATTAGTAATGCCGTCAATCACGACTTGCGGCTTTTGAGTAGTGGCAGCACTATCTAAATACACCAAAGTTGGATGGTGCTGAAAAATTGGAAATTGTTGCCGAAAGGTTGGTGTACCGAACATCTTTTTTAGTGATGAGTTATTAGTGATAAGTGATGAGTAAAATCAGCGTCGCCAGCAAGTTAAGCAATTTGAATATTATATTAAAAATAGAATGTTGGTAACTTTGGTCCAGACTGTTAGTAACTGCTCAACTAACTGATAATTAACATTTTAAAATGTTGGTAAAATAGTGAATTAGTTAATAATTAATTAACATACGTTATTATTTAAATTTGAATTATTGGGTTAATCCAAAATAAAATTTGATAAAAATAAAGTTATAAAAAATATATATGATTACAGTAAAAGAGGCTTTAGACATAATAAATAAACAGCAGAAAGACTTTGGAACGGAACTCATTCCAATAGCGGAATCCATTGGTCGAATCCTAAAAGAAGACTTATCTACCGACCGTCAACTGCCACCTTATGATAGAGTAACCATGGATGGAATTGCCATTCAATATGCGCATTTTGCGAATGGTCAACGTGCTTTTCCAGTTGCAGGTGTTGCACCCGCAGGTGCAGCACAGTTGACCTTAGAAAAAGATGGACATTGTTTGGAAGTCATGACGGGGTCGATTATGCCAAATAAAGTAGACACGGTTATTCGGTATGAAGATGTAGTGATTGAAAATGATGTAGCGACTATTCAAGTAGCTACCCTAAAAGAAGGGCAAAATATTCATTGGAAAGGAAGCGACCGCCAAAAAGATACTTTAGTCGTACCTTATGGAACGGTCATTTCTCCTGCGGAAGTTGGGGTGGCCGCAACGGTTGGAAAAACGCATCTAAAAGTTGCACGTTTACCAACGGCTATTATTATTTCTACTGGAGATGAATTGGTAGAAATCGAAGAAACTCCTTTACCGCATCAAATCAGAAAGTCAAATGTGCACCGTTTGCGAGCGACTTTAGCCAAATATAAAATAATAGCGGATCGCCATCATTTGGATGATGATATGGAACTGATAAAAAAGGATTTGGCGGAAATTATTAATAAATATGAAGTCGTCATTTTAAGTGGTGGGGTATCTAAAGGAAAATTCGATTTTTTACCCGAAGCATTAGCCGCTTTAGGCGTCGAAAAATTATTTCATAAAATCAAACAACGACCAGGCAAACCATTTTGGTTTGGCAAAGCGCCTAATGGTACTTTAGTTTTTGCCTTGCCTGGTAATCCAGTTTCTTCTTTTTTATGTACGCAACGCTATTTTGTTACTTGGTTGACGACTAGTTTAGGTTTATCTAAGGAGACTATTCCTCATGGTATTTTAACTAGAGCGACCACTTTTAAACCTGACTTGACTTATTTCCTACAAGTCAAAGTGAGCTATAATAAAAAAGGGCAGATTTTAGCGACCCCTGTAGATGGCAATGGCTCAGGTGATTTGGCGAATTTGGTGGATGCAGATGCTTTTTTACAGTTGCCTAGAGGTAAGGATTTATTTGAGAAAGGGGAAGTTTTTCCCTTATTATTCTATCGTTGAATTTAAAACTAGAAAAGAGATTCGATAATAGAGGCTTGTACAATTGGTCTCTCTACTCTTAAAAAACGCCTGCCCCGACCGATAGCACAAAACCACTATTTACAAATGGATTAAAGCCCACATTTTTCCAACCCAATCGAACACCCCCAAGCATCCATACACAGGTAGAATTGAAAAAAGGCTGCCTCAAAATTAAGGCAACCTTTTTATAGTGTCATAGTGAAGAGGGCAACCTTGCAATGAGAAAAAATCGTTTATTGAGAGAATCTTGCAAAAATGCAAATCATAATAAATCTAATGTTTCTATAAAATCTTTTCTAAAATTTCGACTTATGGTATATTGATGATTAGAGATAGCTATTTGGTTAACTGTTAAATTGACGTGGTCAATTCTACTAACGGGTAATAGGGTAGATTTATTGACTTGAATAAATCCTTGTTCCTTGAGTTTATCCTTCATTTTGGTTAAAGAAGATCGTTGAACATATTCTTGGTTATTTGTCTTAACGGTACAATAATTACCTTCGGATTCTATGGCGTAAATATCTGATAGCAGTACCTTATCAATAGTCGTCCCGGTCTTAATAAAAATGAATTTGTTGTTGGTCATGTGTTATTACAATCTGTATTGAGAGAATGCCACAAATTTATAGCAGAACCAATAAACAAGCTTGCACTCCTGTAACGAATGTTTGCAATCTCGTAACAAATAGGTCAAAAAACGACTATTTACTGCCTATTCATGTATTTGACAGGTACTTTTTCGGTTAACCAGACGCCGTTTTTAGACAAATAAAAAAGGAAACCCTCTTCCTGCATTTCTTGTGCATTGATTTCTAGAATGACTGGATTTCCTCGTCTTTTGCCCACCATATTAGCAGTAGCTACTTCTGCACTTAAATGTACATGATGGCGTTTGCGTTTATCTAAACCTGTTTGAAAAATACTTTCTAAGAACCTTTCTATCGTTCCGTGATATAAAATGTCAGGAGGGGTTTGTGGCGTGTAGCCCAGTTCAATTTTTAAAGAATGACCTTGATTTGCTCTAATTCTAGAACCATTAATATTAAAAGCAAATCGTTTTTTATCGTTATTAGCAACTACAGCTTGCAAGGTTTTTAAATCTATTGATTTTCCAGATTGCTGTATTTTTTGTAGTAATATTTGAACATCTGTCCAACCATTTTTATCTAGCTGAATACCAATCGTTTCAGGTTTATGGCGTAAGATAAGGCTTAAAAATTTACTTAATTTGACGTAGGTATTTGTGGTTTTCATTTTATGATTATTTAATTGAAATTTCGGGTTGCGGGTTTTATACGATTTCATTCAAACGCTGAAGTTAATTGCTTTTTGTATATTTTATGCTCAAAATCTATTCATTTTTGAACTCGTAACACGCAACTCGCAACTCGAATTATTTAGTTGAATAGTTTTAAATTTCCCGAAGCGTTAACTCAAAATAAGCTATATTCGTTCCCTGTTTTTAAAATAAAAATCAACCATTATGTTAGGATTAAGAACGACCATCTATAAAGTAGCAGATGTTAAAGCAGCTACAAAATGGTATGCTGAAGCTTTCCGGACAGCGCCTTATTTCGATGAACCGTTTTATGTAGGGTTTAATATTGCTGGCTATGAATTAGGCTTGCAGCCCGAAGAAAAACCGACCCCCGTAAAAGCCGAAAGTGTTTTGAGTTATTGGGGCGTAGAAAATATTCAACAAGAATATGACCGATTATTAGCACTCGGCGCAACGATGCACGAAGCACCAACTAATGTGGGAGGTGAATTGATGGTGGCTACTGTGTATGACCCTTGGGGGAATATTATTGGTTTGATTTATAATCCTTCTTTTAAGATGCTACAGTAAAAACTGTGGGTGAATTAAAAGGCATACGACTCAGGAGTCGTGTTACTTGGACATCTTCTATCTTATAAAACAAAGCTAATGCCTTGGACAAATAATGTTTTTCGCTTTGGGATTACCTTTTTATTATGCCTACAATATAGCTTGTTACGAGAGACGGACTACTCGACAATTGTAAAACCATTACCCGTAATTTTCTGGTTATTTATCGTTTTATTTTCTGATAAACGCCCTGAAGGAAAATGGGTTATCTTTAGTCTATTGGCTGCTTTTATTGGAGATATCCTATTAGATTTAGGCCCTAATTGGTTAAAAATTGCGACGATTCCCTTTTTAGGTTCGACTGCTTTATTGGCACTTGCTTTTCATTTTAGAGGAAGAAGGAGTGAGGAAAAACCAACTTTCTTAAAAGAAGTCCTTTTATTGCTCCCCATCGCAGCAGTATTTATTGGTTTGTATCAATACATTGCTGCTTATTCCCATAAAGCAGCTACGATTGGAGCAGTATTATTTACTTTAGCTACTTTTCTATTATGGCGGTCAATGGCTGTTTTAATCTTTAAAAAAGAGGCAACAGATGCCAATATTCGACGAATTATGGGCGTAATTGGTGCTTGTGGGATTGTTGCCAATTACGTTTTGTACGCCATAGATTTAAGTATTCAGCCTATTCCTAGAGATTTAGTGATACAGGTTTATTATTGGGGACAAGCTTTTGCGGCTTGGAGTTTTTTGAAGAAATAATAGCTTAAGTATTTAGTTCAGTTAGTTAAGGTTAATTCAAGCTAAAAAAATGAATAAAAAAAGATTATTAATAACTGGTGCCACAGGATTTTTGGGCTTTCGAACCACAGAGTATCTGGAAAAGGAAACGGATATTGAATTTATTCTAGCAGCAGGTCGAGTGTTAAAAGTAGGAGCTATCGTTAAATCGAAGAAAGTCAAATACCTTCTGGGTGATCTGACCAATCAGGCTTATGTACAATCTTTATTCACAGAGGGTATCAGCCATATCGTTCATTGTGCTGCCTTGGCTGCTCCTTGGGGGCCCCACCAAGATTTTCATGAAGCTAACGTGCGTTCTACAAAGCATCTTATACAACAGGCCCGCAAAAACCAAATAGAACGATTTATCTATATCTCCACGCCCAGTATTTATTTCAATTATAAGCATCGTTGGAATATTAAAGAATCAGAAGCCTTACCTCAAGCCTTCGTCAACCACTATGCTACAAGCAAAAGAGCAGCAGAACTTTTGCTCGAATCGAGTGGTTTAAATTTTATTTCCTTACGGCCGAGAGCACTCATAGGAAGAGGAGATAGCGTGATTATGCCTCGGATAATTCGGGCTGTAAAAGAAGGCAAATTGAAGATTATCGGTGATGGCAAAAACAAAGTGGATTTGACCTCAGTAGGAAATGTAGCACATGCGATTCGATTGAGTTTGGATGCTCCTGAAACAGCGCTCAACCAACATTTCAATATCAGTAACGGGAAACCAGTATTATTATGGGAAAGTATAAATCGGGTATTAGAAAAACTAGGACTAATCCTTCCTGAAAAAAGAATCCCTTATAAAGTGGCAAAAATTGTGGCCTACCTTATGGAAAAAAAAGCGCAACTTTTTCAGGAAGACGAACCAGTTTTAACCCGATATTCGGTTGGTACTTTAGCCATGAATTTTACCATGGATATTACAAAAGCTAAAAAATTATTAGGTTATCAACCACTAACAACAATAGAGGAATCGCTTAATGAATTTGTAGAATGGTATAAAAAAACACAAGATGTCCAGACTTAAATTTAAATTAATGAGGGCTGGTTATTGTGATGCCCATGAGCATCACGCCATCCGTGGGGGAAGGAAGAAAAAAATTGCTTTCGATGCGGTATTTGCCTTAATCAAACATCCTCAAGAAGGATTCATTCTTTTCGATACTGGATATACCAAAAGGTTTTATGAGGAAACGAGTCATTATCCTGAAAAAATTTACGCCAACTTCACTAAAGTATATATCAATCCCGAAGAAGAGGCTGTACAGCAATTGCAGAAACTGGGGATTGCTCCTACCGAGATTAAACACCTCATTATTTCGCATTTTCATGCAGATCATGTTGGTGGCTTAAAAGACTTTCCTGCTGCTACTTTTTATTGTTCAGCCGAAGCCTACAACCAAGTAAAACAAAAAAATGGTTTTGCAGCGGTCAGGAAAGGACTGTTAAAAGGACTTATTCCAGCAGATTTTGATGAACGGGTTTATTTGATAGATCAATGTAAAAAAATCAACAATCCATATTTTGAAGTTGCCTATGATCTTTTTGGAGACGGATTAATTCAACTCATTGGTTTGAATGGTCATGGAGCTGGACAATTTGGTGCCTTATTAAAAACAAATGAAAAAGACATTTTTTTAGTAGCCGATGCCTGCTGGCTCAGTCGGTCTTATCAACAATTAATTTTACCTCATCCTATCGTTCGGTTGTTTTTTGAATCTTGGCAACAATACAAAGAAAACCTTGACAGACTACACAAATTCCATAAGGACCATCCTGAAGTTTTGATTATCCCCACCCATTGTAATGCTACTAGTTCAAAAATAATTTCAACCCAAATAGCATGGTAATATTCAAAATTCGAATACTCTATTATTACCTCCTATTGCGATGGAAAAGAAAACGGTTAGTAACTGCTCAACAGATAAAACAGCACCAAATTCGGCTATTTAGAAAGCACCAAAAGCAATTAACAAATGCGCCATTTTATAAGCAATTGAGTCAGCAAAAAGCTGCTTATGAAGACTATCCCATAATCAATAAGGCATTGTTTATGAAGGAATTCAATCAGATTAATACCCTAAATATTGATTGCGATAAAGCCATAAAAGTGGCTGTTGATGCGGAAGTATCTAGAGATTTCTCTCCACAAATCAACAACATTACCGTAGGACTTTCTTCTGGAACAAGTGGCAATAAAGGTGTTTTTTTAGTCAGCCCCAAAGAACGAGCGAGATGGGTAGCTGGTATTTTAGATCGGGTGATTGGTCTAAAATTAAAAAAAAGAAAGGTTGCTTTTTTTCTCCGAGCGAACAGTAGGCTTTACGAATCTGTCAACTCTATACTTTTAGCATTTACTTTCTTTGATTTAATGAATCCTTTCGAAGAAAATTTAAAACTATTAGAAAAAGAACAGGCGGATATACTAGTTGCTCCTCCGTCTGTTTTGTTAGCTATTGCTAAAGAAAAACAAAACAAGCAGATAAATATCTTGCCAACAAAGGTCATTTCTGTAGCAGAGGTGCTTGAGCCACAAGATAAATTATACCTCGAGCAAGTATTTAAACAGACCATTCATCAGGTTTATCAATGTACAGAAGGTTTCCTTGCAGCAACCTGTGAAAAAGGAGTGCTTCACTTTAACGAAGATTTTATCCTTATTGAAAAGAAATACATCGATAAAGAAAAGCGGCGGTTTCACCCTATCATTACGGACTTATTAAGAACAACACAACCAGTAATCCGATATGAATTAGACGATATTATTATAGAGAAAAAGCAATGTGCTTGTGGTAGTCCTTTTATGGCTATTGAACAAATTGAAGGCCGATCAGATGATATTCTAAAATTCATAAATAAGGAAGGTAAACTAGTTCAAGTTTATGCGGATTTTGTTAGACGCAGTATCATTATGGGTGATGACGCTATTACTTTTTACAAGGTCGTTCAAAAATCTTTGACTAAAATCGAATGCTACTTAGAAGTTGATAATAATAATAATGTATCTTTGGTTAGAGGCAAAGTTAAACAAGCGCTCCAAAAGATGCTTAACAAGTTTAACATAAGTGCTATTGAAATTGAATTTACGGAAGCGTACAAATTGAAAAAAGGGGAAAAGCTAAAACGAATAAGTAATGAATGTCAGAAAAGCGTTTAAGATAGTTGGAACTGGTGCTTATTTACCGCTCAATAAGGTGGCCTCGAAAACATTGGAAAATAAATACAATATTCCTGCAGGTTGGTCAGAAAAAAATTCTGGAGTAGTTGAAAGATTTCACGCTGAACATATTTCAGGAGGAGAAATGGGAGCTGATGCGGTTGAAAATGCCTTACAAAATGCGAATCTCGAATTAAAAGATATTGACCTATTAATCAGTACCTCGGCAACATTTGACTATCCCTTACCCAATCAGGCAGTAAGTATTAAGGCTGCGATTAAAGGAAGTGAAGCCTACGATTTTCCAGTCCTATCAGTTAATAGTACGTGTACTGGATTTATATCAGGTCTTGAAATAGCCGCTAATCTGCTTGATGGTCAACAATATCGAACTATTGTTATCGTAAGTGCAGAAATTTCATCCAAAGGGATTAATCCAGATAATTGGGAAACCATTTCTTTGTTTGGCGATGCTGCTGTAGCAGCGGTTATTACTTATGATCCTTCTGGGAAATCTGGATTGATTAAAGCGGCCGCTCGAACCTATTCAGAAGGGGCGCATCAGGCAATTATTAAAGGTGGCGGGAATGCGTATCCCATTAAAGACCATGCCTATGATAAAGTTTTGCATTCTTTCAATATGTCTGGGTTTTCTTTATTGAAATTAGCTAAAAAATATATCCCGCAGTTTATGGAATCATTTTTTTCGGAACTGCCAATCGGCATTCTAAATGCTGATTATATTTTACCTCATCAAGCCAGCAAAACTGGATTGGCAGTATTCAAGAATCTGTTTCCTTTTAAGGAAGGTCAGGTATTGGAAAATTTGTCAAAAAACGGTAATTGCATTAGTGCATCTATCCCATTACTACTTCATGAATCCCTAGTTTCTGGAAATATCAAGAACGGGAATAGCTGTCTATTATGTGGTACCAGCGCAGGATTTTCTATTGCTGGCGCCCTAATAAAAATATAAATGCCAGATTTTATTCTATTTTTTCGCCTGATTCTCTCCACCTTTATTTTAAAAAAAAAGAGTCTCCATTACCCTTCTAGAAAACGTATTTTAGTCATACTTTTTGTATCTCCTATTCTGTTGGTCATTATTTTCACGAATCAATTGTTTCTGTTATTGGATAATCTCTTTTTCTTCCCATTTCGTTGGATAAAAATTGAAAAATCCACCTTTATTACAGGTGTGCCTAGGAGTGGCACCACTTATATGTATGAATTACTTTCTCTGGATAACCACTTTACCAGTTTTAAACTTTGGGAAATTATCTTCGCTCCCTCCATTATCCAAAAATTAATAGCTGTCTTAGTAATTAAAATTGATTATGTGATTGGCAGACCGCTCTATAAATTTTCAAAAAGAATCGAACAGAAGGCAATTGGAGACTTTCAACACATTCACCCTTTAAGTTTATCCATGCCAGAAGAAGATGAACCTTTAATGATTTACGACTTCTCTTCTTTGTATTTATATTATTTTTTTCCAGAAGCTAAAGCGATAAAGCCATACCTGTTTTTTGACGAAGCACTTCCAGCAAAAAAGAGGAAACGAATTATGAATTTTTATTACAGATGTGTCCAACGGCATCAATTTGTTTTTAATCCAAAAGGAGATAAAATATTCTTATCTAAAAATCCTGCCTTTGTTTCAAAAATTAGTTCTCTGAATCAACGTTTCCCCAACTGCAAGATCATTTACATGCTGCGTTCCCCCATGCAAACGATCCCTTCCACCATAAGCCTCAATGAACATATCTTTAGCCTTTTTTCAAAAGTTGAACCTGATGCTGACAGAGTAGAAGAATCACGGGAGATTATTATTAAGTGGTATAAAATGAGTCAAAAAGCCCTTTTAAATTTAACACCCTCTAGTCATAAAACAGTCCTATTTAAAAACTTTATCGCTGATCCAACTAAAGTATTGAAAAATTTATATATATTGATAAAATTAAGCCCAGCAAGTACTCCAAACAAAAATCAGCAAGCATTAATAGAAGAAAAGAGGAGTTACACAAGTAAACATAATTACGACTACAAAAAAGGGATTTTAAATATAGAAGAGGATGAACTATTGAAGGAACTTGGTTTATTCGAATTTAAAGGAAAAATCTAACTATACCTATACCATAGGAAACGAGGTCAATAGGTAACTAAGTACTAGGACATATTTATTTAGATAATAATTGCTGAATTGTTTTATTGCTATATTGTTGTTTGACAAGGTGTTACGATAACAATACAACAATTTTAACAATACAACAATTTTTTCCAAGTACTTATTTGTATCAATACAAATTAAACAGTCTAATTATGTCAGTTTCAAACAAGTCTACTACCCTGTTTCAATACTTCTTATTGCTGTCCATTTTAATTTTGACAGGTTGTACCTATTACAAAACAGTACAGGTCAATAACTCACCGGAGCAAATAGCATCTTATCAGCAGCTAAACAAACAAATGGTCATTCATGATGATAGAGAACAGAATGAATTTCTTTTTTCTGGAGTTAAAATTGAAAATGATTCTTTAACGGGAACCTTTACAATTGCTCCTGGGAAAAAACATTATCCTCATAAAAGATCATTTACGAGAGGTTCAGTTAAAGCCTATCCACCTTTATCAACCGTTCATATATATACTTCTATTAATGTATTTACTACTGGCAAAGTTAGTAGCATCCCTCTGAGTGCTATAAAAACGGTTGAAATTCATAAAAAAGACAAGGGTAAAGGCTTTGTTGTTGCAGTTCTTTCTACTGTTGCAGTAGTGGGCGCCATACTTGCCATAGCCTGTAATTGCCCGCAAGTAGCTTCTCATAATGAAAACGGGACTCAATTTCATGGTTCTTTATTTCCTGGCTCTGTTTTAAAATCTTTAAAAAGAGATGATTATGTTATTTTGAGAGACCCATTGTCCTCCAAGAAAGGAGACATAAAGCTTCGGATATCCAATGAAGACCCTGAACACCAATATATCGACCAGTTGGAAGTGCTGGAGGTAGCACATGAGGGTTATGCTAATTTAGGTATAAATAATCAGGATCAACTGATTGCCTTTAATGAACCCAACAATCAATTTAAGGCGGTTACTGGCCAAGCCAAAGACATTACCAATAAACTAAAAAATCAGGATGAGCAAAGTTATGCTTTTGATGAATTTAATACTTCTGATAAATTAAATGAGGTACAACTTAAGTTTGACAGATCAGCACTTTCGGACAATCCAACATTAATTTTACGAGCTCAACAAACAGAGTGGTTGGATACCGTTGCTAATTTTATATTCTACCAAGCTGGAACATCCCAAAATAAATGGGTGAAACGGCAAGACAATTCTTCACCAGACAAATGGAAGAAAAGGAATCAAAAACGAGGACTGTCCCTTAACGTTTATTTGAAGATGGAAGAAGAATGGAAATATGTAGGTACACATCACGATGTCGGGACCAGCAACAAAAGAAACCTGTTGATGGAGCTTGACCTCAAAAATCTAAAGTCACCTAATATCGAAATCAAATTGGAAAGCGCCTTTAAAATTTGGGAGATTGATTATGTTGGACTCACGGACGAATGGAAAACCAATTTAACGACAAAACCTTTGAACTTATTAGTTGCTGAAAACCACCAAGGTGTTGATGCAATGCAACAAATAAGTGCTAAGGACGGCATCTATCTCGTACAAAAAGAAATTGGAAATTATGTAGAGTTGCTTTTTGAAGCACCTGCACCAGCAACTTTTTCTTCTGTTGTGCTGCATGGGTCAGGGTATTATCATCAGATTATTGAAAATAATCATAAACCGAATCGAGCCTTTTTTATGAAGTTCAAAAATAAATTAGGCTTACAGGATGTATCTCGGGCTTTATATCAATACAAAGTTATGGAGTCAGCGAATCCTGAAAACAAAAATTCATTAACTGCCACTCACACCTCAAATTAAACCCATGAATTTATCTACTATCCCAAAAAAGGAATTAATTCGAAAAAAAATTCCGCAACAACCCTCTCCAATTGTTAACCATCCAATCGAGAAGTTATGGCTAAGGATTATGCTGTCTCTGGATTTGCTTTATGTTGCGTTTAAGTGTCTGGGCAATCCGATTAACGTAATTAAGGTATCCAGAACCTTGAAAAAAAAATATGTCAATGTATTTGGGGAAGAGTTATTGAATAAAGTTTCCAAAGTCGATGGTAAATATTATTGGAAATTTGCAACGCCAGGTTTTCCTTCGCAGGCTTCCAGACAATCCAGAGCCAACGAGGTCAATCGGGTCATGCCTTATAAGTCGTCGAACGGATTAGGCATCCTTTTATTTGGCATTACGAAAAAGTGCCCTTTGTCTTGTGAGCATTGCTATGAATGGGACCGAATGCACCAAAAAGAAAAACTCAGTACAGAGGATTTGCTTCAGATTATGCACAAGTATCAGGATTATGGAACTACCCAGATGCAATTTGGTGGCGGCGAACCTTTGCTTAGGATTAAGGACATCTACACCATGCTAGATCATGCAAAAGAAGGTACTGATTTTTGGATAGTTACCTCTGGGTGGAAATTTAAAGCCAAACAAGCTACTAAATTGAAAAATAAAGGTTTGACAGGAGTAATGATTAGTCTCGATCATCACCAACCCGAGGGTCATGATAAATTTAGAGGGAAAGAAGCGTCGTACGATATGGCTATCGAAGCAGCCCTTCATGCTAAGCATGCCAAGCTGGTAACTGGTTTATCACTTTGTCCGACAAAAGCCTATACCACAGAAGAAAATTTAAGAGCCTATATTGAATTAGCCAAACAATTAGGCGTTACTTTTGTCCAGATTTTTGAACCAAAACCAGCAGGTCGGTATAAGGATAAAGAGGTCCTGCTATCAAAAGACCAAGAACAACTATTGGAAGATTTATATATAGAATACAATCAAAGTAAAAAATATAAGGATTATCCAATCATCAACTACACCGGTTATCACCAAAGAAGAACTGGTTGTTTCGGTGGAGGAGATTATTACTTTTATATCGATACGGATGGTGATGCCCATAAATGTCCTTTATGTTCTGTAAAAGTCTGTAATGCGCTGGCTTTTTCTGCCGATGATACGGTTAACTTACTAAAACAAACAGCGGGATGTCACTTTTTTGAACAATGTGATTTTTAATAAAAAAAATTTGGCATAAATATTATGCGTTATTGATTTCCCATTGCGTATTTAGAGCGTCAGATAAAAAATTGATATTACAAAAATTAATAATAAAATTAAAGGATATCCAATATCCGTGTCCCTTCATCTATCCGTAGTATTAATTGCTACCACGGATAGATGAAGGGACACGGATAATTATCAATCTTTTACCTGACGCTCTATTTTACTGGTAAAGGCTGATTTTTGGTCGTCTGTGGTTTCTGTTATTTTTTTCATGTTTCTTATTTTTGTTCATAATGAAGGATTTTCTTATAAAAAATATTTGCCCCTAATTTAGAATGATTTGCCCCTCGTAACCGCCAATTTTAATGGAACTGTAAATTATCTGTTGATTTGGCGATTACGAACTACCAGATATTATTAACTTGAAAAACCACTAAGTAATAATTAATCTCCTAATTCCAGCTCTGCAATTGTTCCTGCCAAATAAACTAACACCTCAAAGCGACCTAATAAAAAACTTGATTTCAACTCACCTCATATTCCTTCCTACTTCACTACCCTATTCCCCCAATCGACTAAAATCCGTAAAATAACTCCTACCCTTCCTACCGTTTTTACCCCGAATTAACAATAATAAACAAACCGATTAAAAATGTAATGTTGACCGCAGTAAGTATAAGTACTGAATTAATTAAGGATTGGAGGATTAAAGAATCCTTATGACAATCAACCACTTACACTAAAATAAAATTTCAAACTAGTAATTCAATTACTTATTTTCAAATAAATATTTTCTGCTCCATTACTCAAAATCAAAAATTATGCATACTAATTCTTTTCAGAAAACGCCCCCAAAGGCACCCGAAACAAAACAATCTGCCTTATTTAATTTGGCAATCATTATTATGGGAACAGTCAGTTGCTATACCACTGCAATGGGCTTAGAACCCATGTTAGGTAGTCGAGTTTTTTCCATTGCAGTAGCTGCTGCTTTGAGTTTAGTGATGGTCGCTATTGCACTACAATTACCCAAAGCTTTCCAAGAGAATAGACAAACAGGGATGATTTTAAGCTATGTTTTTGTCGCTTCTTTTAGTGTCTTATTGAATTATAATTTCATTTTTGGAAAATTTTCTTCCGAAAAGATTTTATACAAAGAACTAGAAGCGCATAAAGATGCCTTATCAGATTTAATCCAAAAAGGAGAAACAGCCGCTAAAAGTCATTATCAAATAGAAACATTAGCAGTTGATGCCAAGGAAAAACGAACTATTGCTAATGAAGAATACCAGAATACTGTTCATCCAGGCAAAGGAAAAATACATCGAGAGAAAGACCAAGCGGCAAGATTAGCAGAAAGTCAATTAAAAACAAATCAAGACAATTACGCTGCTTTTATCACGCCGATTAATGAGGAAATTGATTCCATTTTAACGAATACCACCGCAGCAATGGGTCAATCCGACTGGGCAGCCTATAGCGATATGATTCCTGTAGTAACCACCGCTTATAATAAAATCGGCAGTAAATTGAGTAGTCAATTACGGGAATTTACCCATGACGCTAGACGCTTTGAAAATCGAGATATTGGACAATTGAGTCATTCTTTAGGATCTATGTTTTCAGCTAAGAAAAATGGAGGCGACCCATTTGCAGTAGCCGTCGCTTTAGTATTAGCGATATTAATTGATTTCATTATCCTTTTTGCCATCATTGTGTTAAATCGACCTGCTGCTTCTGAGAATAAAAAACAGAAAAAAGATAAAAAAGCTTTCCAAGGCTTTTTAGCACCTAAAAATATCACACAAGAACCTTTAATAATAGAGCGAAATTTCTAAACATGCGAGTTGCCAATTGCCAATTTAGTTCACTTAATTGGAAACTGGCAAAATGTTCCTCACACAACATTATCTGTAAGCTGAGGCCATTCCCTTTAACCGATTTAAATATTAAGCATACTGCCTTAGAATTTCCGATTTGCTAAATTTTGCAAATCTTCCTTCATGGGCAAGAAAACTAACAGGCTGACCGAGAATAGCGATTTGCTAAATTTAGCAAATCAGGAATACTCGGTCAGCTACTAAATTACTTAAACCTTAAACAATAGCAAACCATGTCAAATTATCATATTTCCGATTTCAATTCAGGTAACCCAACTACGGGCAATACCATTAATGACGATTTTAAGGTAACCACTTTAAAACGTCCTAAAAAGAAAACAATTCCCAAAACCCTTAATGACCAATTTGGGGATACTGAAGACCCTGCAGATTTTGACGATTTTAGAGAAGCGATGGAAGATTTAGATTTACCCGAAGAGGAGTTTGAAACTTTTGATGATGAGGACATTATGACAGATTTTCAAGAAACTTTCCCTAAAGAAAATAGAATACGACCCAACATTCCAATTGAGAGACATCAACCAGAACCAGCCCCAGCACCCGTTGAAAATCGACCATTAATTGGTGGTTTACCTCGCATTCCAATTACCATTGGTAAAAAGCGAAAGGAACGAAAAGTCTTGAAAAAAGAGCATACTTCCCTGCAAGCAAAAAACAGCAATTTCATTTTCGTTTTTGGCTATACTGGTTCTGGAAAAACAACCGTTTTAGCAGCTATTGACCTTTATATTCGTCGAAAATATGCCAAAACGATTAATCCCACAGGTAATAAAGAAGGCATCAATCACATCAACAAAATTGTGCGCAATATTACTTTTGGAGAATTTCCCAATGCGACACCCGCAGGGACTATCGTGGAATATGATGTGGCTTTAACGCATCCTGTTAGTGATGAAACGGTTAACCTAACCTTCATTGAAATGGCAGGGGAAGATTTACGAAAAATAAATACCGATGACGAAGATGGTGGAACGGGCGAATTGCGGTCAGAGATTAAAAAATACTTGACTTGCCCCGATATTTCTATCTCTTTTTTATTGATAGCAGATTATAAAGAACGAATCGAAACGCTCAGAGAAGACGATTTATTCATCAATTTCTTTGGCTATGTCCGCAATTTGGAAGTGCCTTTGAAAAACGTTGGCGTTATCGTTTCCAAGTTTGATAAAGATTTGACAGACCGCTTATTCTTGAATAATGTGGTAGAAGATTATTTGCCACAAACCCGCCGATTTATGGAAAATAAAAGCATTATCGAAAATGCTAAAATCTTTCCTTTTTCCATTGGTGAAGTGGTACAAGAAGAAGACGATGAACCAAGAATTACTGCCATAGATTTGCGAGATACCGATGCAGTAGTCAATTGGTTATTTGATTCTTTTTCTGAATTTAATACAGATACACCAAGTTGGTCTTGGAAAAGTATGTTCGGGCTATAAATCTCCGTATAGGGCGGCTGTTTTTTGCAGCCGTTCTAACTGAGTACAACTTACAGAACTTAAATAAAATTTTCAATTTTCAACTACCTTCGGTGGGAACTTGAAATTGAGACTGAATTTGAGATTAAAATTGAGAATTATCGACAATTTGTTGGTCTTTAGATTTCTGTAAGCACCTAATTCTTAATCCACGGAAACCGTCTATTGTAAAAGACCATCTACCGTGAACCATCAAAAATATGCGCGTCAATACACCTAATAGTTTCTCTATCATCGCCTTTGGCAAACAAAGAGGCTTGCAAGTCTTCCACCAAGCGGGGTTTAAAGGCATCAATAAAGATAAATTAATCGAACAATTACAATTGGATTTGGACGATATGCCTTTGCGAAAAGGAGAAGTATTATACAGTAAAATCTTATTGAATATTCGTGGTATTTTGTATACTTTTTTTATCAAATATCACTTTACGCTAGATGCTTATGGACGCAAGGGCTTTCGAGCTATTGGCATTGGTTTAAAAGGCAAAAAAATCAAAAATTGGGAAGATGCCATTCGATTGGCAAGTATCCTACGTTCTTTACCATTATATGAATTTTCGGCAATTGATTATTATTTAAACCAATTAGAAGGCTTGGCTACCGAACGAATTATGGAAAATGCGATTTTAGACCAAACGCCCTATTTATTTCCTGCTATTGATTATTTAAGTGAAATTGAATTAGCCACGTTTATTTATATTTCCTTGTTCGAGGCCAGTCATTTGCCTTATTTAGCAAAATTACATTTAACCAATGGCCACCGAATTTTAGCAGATTTAGATAATCCTCTGTATGAAATCGTAGCAGAAAAGGATTTTGAACAATACACCTCTTCTTTTGGCTTTAGCTTGTATGAACGGCAGGCGCAGAAATTAAGTGGGGTGCTATAATTTACTGATAAAATTTTTCTCCATTTTAATTAAGCTTTTAATTGAATGGGTATCCATATTTCTTCTTCCGCATCAGGGTCTCTTTGCTGCGTTTTTTCTCCTAATATATCAAAATGTGGTCGATTATCTAAAATGTATATTGAATTGGGTAACCATTGCGTAAAGATATATTGAAAAGTACTGGGCGTAGAATCTGCACCTTTTATGGTAAAAACGGCATATTCTCCGCCTGTCAAAATAATGCTTTTCATTCCTGTTGGCATTTCCTCAAGGGTCGATACTTCTACTGCCGCCCATTTTGTAAAGGTAGCTGCTGGGCTAAAATTGGCATAATAATCATTCGGGTATACCCTTATGTCAAATACGTCTTTACTTTTGATATTTTGAATTTCTTTTTTTCTGGGCATAAACGTCTTAAATAATTGGACGGTTTTATTTTCAACTAGAGACGTTTCTAGCGACATACCAATTAGTTTTTTAGTAGTTAGTATTTCTATTCTTGGTTGCATATCCTTTGTTTGTATCAATTATTATCAAAAGTACTTTAACACAACTTGTCCCGATTTTTATCGTGGATAGTCATAGAGTTAAGGCACATAGTTCATATAGTTTTAAAGCTAGTAATTCTGTTAATAAATTCGTGCCCTCTAAAAATCATGCTTTTAGCAACAAAATTATCAACTATTCTATTTATCTACATAACTCGTAAAATTATGTTCTCTATGTGTAAAACTATCTGACTATGTGTTAAAAAACAATATTATTCATTTTCCTTCACCGAAAAAATTCCCAAGCTCACCTAGCATTTTCCCACCTTCACCTTTTAACTACCTTTTCAAGAAGCCTAATAAAGTAACTTTACAATATATTCCAGACATGATAGGGGATAACATTGATTATATCATCTAGTAACCAAATCACCTATTCAATCACCCGACTGTAAAAAAACAACATGAGAAAGACCATTCTATTTCTATTGGCCTGCTTTGCATTTAGCAGCCAATTAACCAGCCAAACCCAAACCGTTAGAGGAACTATTGTAGATTTAGACTCACAAGTACCTTTAATCGGTGCGACCATCCAATTAATTGCCAATAACCCCGTAGGAACAACAACTGATATTGATGGCAAATTTCAATTAGATAATATTCCTACTGGACGTCAATCTTTTGTCGTGCAATATTTAGGCTACGAAGTCCAAAAATTGGAAGAATTAGTCGTGACGCCATCTAAAGAAGTGGTACTCAATATCAAATTAAGAGAATCTGTTGAACAACTCAATGAAGTCATTGTCAAAGCGAGTAGCAATAACCACGAAGCTTTAAATGAAATGAGTATGATTTCGGCTCGTTCTATGACTATTGAAGAATTGACTCGCCAGCCTGCCAATTTTAATGACCCTGCTAGAATGGCATTGGGCTTTTCTGGCGTTACCTCCGCAGGAGACGATGAATCCAATGAAATTGTCGTTCGTGGAAATTCCCCTGCTGGTATTTTATGGAGAATTGAAGGCATCGAAGTCTCTAATCCAAATCACTTTTCAGAGGCAGGCACAGCAGGTGGTGGTATATCTATGTTAAGCACTAACGCCATGGGAACTTCCGATTTTTTTGCAGGGGCTTTTCCTGCTGAATTTGGCAATGCTTTATCTGGTGTGTTTGATATTAAATTGCGAAATGGTAATAATAATACCACAGAAGCGGCGGCGCAAATTGGCCTATTGGGTTTAAATGCTGCGGTAGAAGGCCCTTTCAAAAAAGGCTATGATGGGGCTTATTTAATTAATTATCGCTATTCTACTTTGGGCATTATCGAAAGCTTAGGTGTCATCGAATCAGGGGGAGGTACGCCAGACTTCCAAGATTTATCTTTTAAAGTGCGTTTACCTACTAAAAAAGCAGGGACTTTTAGTTTATTTGGCTTAGGTGGTGATTTTCTTTCAGAAGATGATTACACTTCAGCGGGCGACCAAAGACGAGATATTTTCAGTGGAAAAACAGGTATCGTTGGTTTGGCTCATTTATTGACCTTATCTAATAAAACTTATTTAAAAACAGTCGTTGCTGCCAATTATGCGGGTCGTTTTTATGATGAAGGTCGATTGGGTTTGTCTACAGAAGAAAATGTTGATAATGATTATAAAGAATTTTTTGAAGATAAATCGAGTAGAGTTTCTGTTTTATTAAACCATAAATTTAATAGCAAACATGTCTTGCGAGCAGGCGGTGTTTTTAGTCATTTGAATTATGATTTAAAACTAGAAGAGCGCCTATTCAATTGGATTGAGAATCCTGACGGTTCGTATACACGGGAATACACCGATGATTGGATTACTTTATTGGATAGCAAAGGCGATTCTTATAGCATCCAAAGTTATTTACAATGGAAGTATAATATTACCAGCAATTTAACCTTGAATACAGGTTTGCATTTATTAAATTTTGGTCTGAATAATAATACCTCCGTAGAACCTAGAATTGGTTTAAATTGACAGTTTGCACCTAAACAATCGGTAGCTTTAGGCATTGGCAGACATAGCAAAATTGAATCTCTATCTACTTACTTTGTGCAAAGACGAAATGCCCAAGGCGAAACCATTTTACCTAACCGAGATTTACCTTTACAAAAAGCGACGCATTATATCATGTCTTATAATTTGGCTTTAGCCAGAAAGTTAAATTTCAAAATAGAAGGCTATTATCAAAGCATTGATAACTTACCCGTAAGTAGCGACCCAAATAGCAATGTCGCTTTATTAAACCAATACTATTTTGATGTCTTTTTTAATATTCCTAGTTTGACAGGAACAGGAAAAGGTAGAAATTATGGTGTGGATGTTAGTTTAGAAAAAGGCTTTAGTAAGGAGACTTATTTTGTATTAAATGGGTCTTTATTTAAATCAGAATATCAGACCAATACCAACGAATGGTATCAAACCAAATACAGCAGTAATTATAATCTTGTAGCGATTGGTGGGAAAGAATTTCATTTTGGCAAAAAGGCTAACAGAACCTTGGGTATCAATGCCAAATTTATCTTAAATGGTGCTTTGCGCTATACGCCCATTAACGAATCGGCAAGTTTAGCTGCCCAAGAAACCATCTTAAATGAAACGCCTTTCACCAAACATTTACCCACTTATTGGCGAGCAGATTTGGGGATTAATTATAGTTGGTATAAAAAACGAGTCGTCCATTCTTTAAGCTTGAATGTACAGAATGTTACCAACCGAGAAAACATCTTTAGCCAAAATGAATTTTATAGTACTACGGAAAATCGAATTATTCGCCGACGTGGGACACAATTGCCTTTGATTCCTATTTTGAGTTATCGGATTGAGTTCTAAAGCTACAGGGTGTAATATAGATGTCAGAAGTCAGACCGTTTATTTCATAAACTGTCAGAAGTCAGATTATTTCAGACTAAAATACAATCATTAGGTGGTCGTCTAGAAAAAATCTGACTTCTGACAGAAAAATGAATTTTTCGGTCTGACTTCTGACTTCTAATCTTAATCCACAATCGCCTGATAAACCAACTGCCGCATTTTCTGATTATAATAATCCGTATAAGGAGCTGTCTGCATCATCAAAAAAGCAATCATTTCTTCCTTTGGGTCGATGAAAAAGTAGGTATTAAAAGCACCACTCCAGTAATACATGCCTTCTGATGCCATATCCGCAGAAGCCGCCATATCCGTTTTAATGCCAAACCCTAAACCGAAGCCGAAACCAGGCGCACTCCACTTATCCCCTACTCTATCTGCCGTCATCAATTCAATTGTTTTTCTGCCCAATAATTGATGTCCATTCCCTTTTCCATTATTCAATAACATTTGGGCAAATTTCATATAATCCATTGCTGTAGAAAATAAGGCGTGCGTCCCTCCATAAACCGTTTCGCCTTGTCCTTTAGGCTGTCTTTCTGTATGAGGCACTAAATTTCCTTCTTTATTTTTATGATGTAAAGTGGCAATTCTATCATTCTTTGATGGGTCTAAAGTATAACCTGTATCGTCCATACCTAGTGGCGTAAAAATTCTTTCTTCTAGAAAATCGGCACAAGATTGCCCAGTAAAATGTTCGATTAATAATGCCAACACATCTGGACCTGCACTATAATACCAAACATTATCAGGCTGTGCAACCAACGGCAATTTTGCCATTGCCATTACTCTATCTTCAATCGTTTGATGCGGCTGAAAATATAAGGCTTTCACATACATTTGGTCAATTTCAGAAGCGCCTAAACCATGCGATAAGCCTGCGGTATGACTTAGACAATGCGCAATCGTAATTTGTTTATCGGCTGGGGTTAATTCCATTTTCTTTTCGTCCGAACCTGCTACTTCTACAAAATTAGCTACGGACATGTCTTTAAAAGCAGGAAAGTATTTTGAAATCGGGTCGTTTAATTGAAAGTAGCCTTCTTCGTATAACATCATAATACCAACACTTACAACTGGTTTAGTCATAGATTGGATGTAGAAAATCTCATCTAATGACATTTGTTCTTTCGTCGCTAAGTTGGTATAGCCATGTTTTTTATGTTGAGCAATTGCACCTTTTCGATACACTAAACTTACCGCGCCTGGGATTTTTCCAGCTACGATTTCTCCTTCTAAAAAGGCATCTAATCGAGCTAACCTTTCGGCAGATAATCCTGCTGCTGCTGGATTGATGGCAGTTTGAGATTGGGCTAATAGACTGGTAGATACGATTAATAATAAACCGATAAAAAAGGATTGGAATGTGATTGCTGTTTTGGTAAACTTCATTTTTTGTTTTGATTTTAATAGTATAATTCAAATCGTGGAAGCTGGTAGAAAAGGCCTTCAGGCTTTCCCGTAACCGACCTTCAGGTCGGACTGTATTGCTTAAAAATCTTGGTTCACTAATGAAAACAGGCCTAAAGACCTTTGACGGGAAAACCTAAAGGATTTACTACCAGTTTATTTACGTTAGGATGCTTTTTTCTTCAATACGCTAGTCGCCAAAGTCATTTCTTTACGCTCATAAGCTTCTAAAATATCATCCAATACTCGACCAATTTTAGTGGTGACTCTAATCGCTTCTATTTTCGGCCAAGTCGCTTTTTCGCCTCTTCTAATCAATTCGGATAATTCTTCAAAAGACAAGGCAGATAATACTTTTCGGGCATTAAATACACTAAAGTCTGCCAAGATATTGATGTCACCTAAATAATTTTGTTGGACAATCGAATTGATATTATTAGCAGCTAAAGCTACCGAAGTGGGCGCATATTTAAAAAACCGTTGGGCAATGGAATAATTAAATTGGGTGGTTTCCTTCATGAAATTCAACCCAAACTTCTTAATAGGGCCTAAACGACCATTTTGTTGAGAAGGATCCATCACAAATGGTAAGGCCAAAGGATTGGTCAAACTAACGATAAAATGATTGACTTGATATAATCTCGTCAATCTTTTCTCTGGCAAATCATTAGACATCGACCCATCTATCCATTTTCGAGAAGGCAAATAAGGCTGAATTTCTCCATCTTTATTTTTAGCAGACAAAGTAATAGGTGGAAAAATTCCCGGTATCGCGCAAGATGCCATCACCGCCGAACGAATCAAGACATTCGGAGAAGCAATCGCATTGAGTAAGCGAGATTTCTGTTGTGCGCCATAGGGTGCAATAGAGATATTTATTTTCCGACCAGTTAAGTTATAAGCTTCTTGGAATGTTAAATTAGCAATAGCATTTTCTACAATTATTTCTAAATCTTTTACCTTAACGGAATCTTGGCTTTGCGCAATCTTTTCATAAATATTCGCCTCTCTTTGTAAGACGGTTAATATTTTATCCTCTGCCAAAAATTCTAATAATTCTTCATTGGTATGTGTCCCTACTAAAGCGGCATATAAAGACCCTGCACTTGCGCCCGAAATCACGTCAGGAATCAAATCTACTTCTGCCAATGCTTTCAAAACGCCCATATGAAAATTACCTAATTGACCACCACCACTTAGCATCAATGCCGACCGACCGAAACAAACACTTGCCCGATGGAAAAAATCTAATTTTTCTTCAAAAGAAATGATTTCCTCTGCTGAATTTGCTAAGTATTGTAAGGCATTCGCAACCTCATCTACATAATCAATTATCAACTGCTTTGTACCACTCAAGGCTTTATGGTGTAATTTCGGATTGCCCATTCCTCCCATATTACCGTGAATCCCTTCATTCAATAAAAATAATAAGGCTTCGGCATCTCCTCTTGCATCTTGCAGTTTTTCTAGCCGTAATTTTATCTGCTCATTATCGTATAACTCGCTCTGTTCCATCTCTTTCCAATCGGCCATACCTGTCGCTTTATCCTGCTCCGTCGCATACTTTAGCCATTCTTCATAACTTTCTGCTCCTTCTAACCGTGCCTTTAATTGCTTTGACTTTTTTGAAAACATGTATGCTTATTTAAATAATTAAGTAAGTACCTATTACTAAACCAATTTGTAAAAAGATAATAAGTTTATGAGGTAATGAGATTTATGAGATAATAAGTAATAGGTTTCTAATCTGGACTATTCCTCATCCACTCATTAATCTTACCAACTCATTACCCCCCAAATGTCAATTATAATTCCAGCGTTATTTAAAAATCCTTCTTTCTAACAGATTATTGGTAAATTTATCCCTTTTGTTGGGAACAGCAAAAGAATTGCTTTGATATATCTTTAATTTACACATTTATGGCATTTGCAAATTATTTAGTGGATTTAATGCGGCGTATCACCCCCTCCTTTCGCAATCAATTGGCGCATGTCACGACTTATACGAGAGAACTGCCTATCAACTTGGATAGAATGTATGAAAATGCTATAGATTGGGAACATTTACCTTTTCTACATCATACTACTTTTTCCGACATTGAAGTAATCGAAGCTGGCGATTGGGGCTGGAAAGCTAAAGCATTTTTAGTGCCAAAATCTAGGTTTAATAGCATGACTTTAGAACTAAGGTTAGATAAATCTAAAAATAGATGGATTACTAAAACTTTGGCTGGATTTGGTAAAGGCACTGAAATTTGGACGCATGCTATCCCTATTAGCCCCAACAAAATAAAAGTCATCGTAGATTTTTATGTACCTAAATTACCTCGCTTTTTAAAGGCCAAGTACGCTGGCCAATATGTTGCTATCAGTTCTGCTTTCTTTGCTTGGAACAAAGCTAAAACGGGGTCTAAATCTGCCATTTTCTTTTTGTGTCCCAAAAAATAGCGGTCGGTAATCGTTCTAACAGGCAAGGAAGAATTAGGTACGGCATAATTGGTGCTTACCATTCCAGAGACATCTAAATCACTTTAGGGAATAGAAAAATAAGCTTAGAGCAAGCCGTCTTACCTAGTCCGCTTTCGATATTTCAACAACAAATCTAACATTTTATCGCCTTGGTTCATCGCATGATGAATTGGATTTTCATCGCCAGATACCCCTAACATCGGGTCAGCCCCATGTTCCAATAAATACTCGGCAATTTCGTAATGACCACCTCTTACGGCATTAATCAAAGCGGTGCCATCTCCAGAAACTGTTTTATTCACCTTTGCCCCATTTTCTACCATCAATTTCACGAAATCTAAATGCCCATGACGAGCAGCGCCCATTAATGCGCCTTCATCTCCTCTGGTTCGATATTCTACATCCGCATTAGCAGCTAATAAGATTTTACCAATTTCTAGATAGCCTTTTCTAGCAGCAGCATTTAATGGAGAACGAGGTTCGCCTTCTTCTCTGTATTCACAATTAGGGTCAGTTGTTTGCGCTAAGATTTTTACTTGTTGGAGATTATTCGCTTTCACAGCTCGCATTAAAGCAGCACAACTATTCTTTTCTTTACGATTCGTAAACCGAGTTCTTTTAACTCGAATGTTTTGACTCATAGTTTCCCCGTCTACGGTGGTAATTAACCGATAAGTCCCTTTTTTAATATTGATGTGTGGAAAAATAAATTCATGCTTTCCTTTTTCAAAAGTACCGTCTGCCAAGGTTGTAATAGGTTTCCCTTTAGTTGTTGCTATCTCAATTTTGACCCTAGCTGTACCTTTTAATTTAATACCGATTGGCGTTTGTTTTTGATTGTCACTTTGTTCTACCCATTGCATTTCTACTACATCAGGATGATGTCCACGAATATCATTATCTGTTGCCTTATAAATTTGTTTGCCAATGAAGTTAGGCAACCAACCTTTTACCTTATACGCATATCCATCATTATGCCCTGAAGGATGCACACAATTTTGTAAGGTATCGTACTCAATGTAATCTCCATAATCCAATGTGAATATTAAAGAATTTTTGTCTCTTTTATTGGTTACTAACGGCCCTCCAATATTATTTCTAGTGCTTCCTGCACAACTTAAATTGGTATAGTAAATTGCTTTAATATCTAATTTTCTACCTTCTATTGCTGCCTTTTGTGCTACTTCTTGAAATAATTCAAAATAGGGATGATTTTTATTCGTAGCGAATTTCTCTTCTAAGCGAATGGTTGGGGTTGTTACCTCTTCTTTTGCTGGTAATTCCTTAATTGGTGAATCCTCAGTTGTTACCCTTGTTGCTACCAAATCATTTTCAGTAGGTGTTAATTTTTCTTTTAATGGAATATCTAAATCGTAAGGGTCATATTCTGGTGTATAACTCGTTATTGAATGTTGGGCATAAAAAGGTATTTTAATGCCCGATTCTTCTGGTAAAAATTTTCCTAATTCGAGGTTTGTAGCTAAATCATATTGCAAATATCTTTCCCTAGAACGTTCATTGACTTTATCTTCTAGTTGCCCCCAACCGATGGTATTAAATTCAGATTCTTTATTAATTGGTTCTTTTACGGTAATAGGAGTAACTTCTTTTGTCGGTTCATTAATGGACTGAGGTTCTGGTTGATTTGCAGGTTCATTCATCGGTTCGACTATTGATTCAGTAGTAATCATAGGCTCATTAGTTGGTGCTTCTACTCGTTTAGAAATCGGAATAGTATCGGTCAAACTAGTGGTTTGCGCAAGAAGTTAGCGGCAGTTAATATTCTTCAATTTCTTTCCTTTGTCGAACCCTTTGAACTTCCATTTTAAAGGTTTTACTAAGCACCGATTGTAGAACTCTATATAAGCTCTAAT